>Ga0307932_1000170_pt1 | contig 25571 bp, 33 predicted proteins | sample OrgLakmetageno48_FD_201843 | JGI IMG/M metagenome (GOLD analysis project Ga0307932, IMG submission 201843) | Saline water microbial communities from Organic Lake, Antarctica - #48 | ecosystem: Environmental > Aquatic > Non-marine Saline and Alkaline > Saline | place: Antarctica: Organic Lake...
ACTGTTCGTCCGTGACTACTATGCCAATTTGATAATAAAATTGCAAATTTGGTACACTACATTCATGAAATACGAACAACTGAAACTAGGGGAGGTGTTGCGGTTCTGGTTTGAGGAACTGGCACATGAGCAACGGTTTAGTGGAGATGTGGAAGTTGACGCGATGATCATAGATCGGTTTACCGACATTCACGCAGAGGTCGCAGCTGGAGAATTTTGGCAGTATCGCACTGAGGTCCATTCGTACTTGGCAGAAATAATCGTACTCGATCAGTTTTCTAGACAGCTGTTTCGAAACTCGGGACAAGCTTTTGCGTATGACGGTATGGTACTGACTTTGGCACAACACGCAATCGCAGCCGGGTTAGACCAACAACTCGATCCAGCCGAACGCATGTTCATTTACATGCCGTTTATGCATAGTGAGTCCAAACTAATCCATACGCAAGCGGTCCCTTTATTTGAGTCGCTGGGTATAGAGGAGGCACTGTCATACGAGCATATCCACAAAGACATTATCGATCAGTTTGGCCGGTATCCGCACCGTAATGAGCGACTCGGTCGGGAGACAACAAAAGCAGAAAAGGAGTATCTAGCAAATAACCAAGAAAACTTTTTTTAAAGCCAAGGTCGTTTGTTTTTGCTACAATCATGCTACAATCATAAGTATGAACACAAATTACGTAATATATGGGCTCGTAGCAATAGCGGTGGTTGCTGGACTGCTGCATCTATTTACAAAGGAAGCGGTAGTTGATTGCAAAGCTGATGCGATGGTATGTCCTGATGGGTCATTCACGGGACGGGTACCACCTAACTGTAATTTCGCAGCGTGCCCAGATACAGATACACCCTAAAACACTCAAATAAACAAAAAGCCGCAGACACAGTCTGCGGCTTTTTGTTTATTTGAGTGTTTCTTCGACTAGCTGATCATTGATGCTAGGAGAGATGCCCAGGGCGACTAACTTTTCTTTTTGGTAGATGGCAATATGGGAAAGTTGTTCGGCTGCGAGTGTGGTGCAGATTAGTTCAACTTGAGTTTGGGGGAGGTAGTATAGCTTGGTTCCTGATCCAGCCATACACCAGTCAGCCGTGTCCGGGTGCAAGCATTCTAGTTTGCCGCGGGCACTCCGCAGCTCTTTGGCGATGACTGCCTGACTGAGTTCGTGGGTTTTTTCAACTAGCTGCTCGGGTGTAAAAGATTGTGCCCACGTCTCATCAACTACTAGTTGCAGTTTGGTTTTTTTCTTTTTCTTATTATCAAGTATTCCAAGGGTCGGTCCAATGATTGCTAAACCAACAATTCCAAGGACAAAATTTTTGGGTTCTTTGTACGTCCCTGCCCAAGCGGCGAGTGCGCCACGGGCGCTGTACGCTTCTGGCTGTTCCTCTAGTTCTTGCATCAACCAGTGTGTGACTCTGATAGCATCGTGCTGATCCACCGGAATTGCGTATGGTGAGGGTTCTTCGATTGGTAAACTAACTGGCTGCCAGTACTGGTTTTGTACGTAGTGTGCCAGACTTTCTGCGAAGGCGGGGTCGGTAGCCGCGTAGGCTAAAACGGCTTGGGTGTGATGTACGTGGTGCAGTGCGTTTTCGATTAAAGTTGAGTGCGTTTCTCTATTCATGAAGGTGGTGTTATGAATAAGCTTCCTTATAGTATAAACGATTTTAAATCATTTGCTATTATTTATACATCGTTAGTAATACTCGCCAGGACAGCTTCTATTTCAGCTTGATCCATGTCTGCAAACACTATTTCGTAGCCAGTCTCATTACTATCAAAAAAGTAGACGATTGAATCACGTGGGTGATAGGCAATATGCCCAGATACGGTTGCTGTCTGGAAAGGAAAAATGCTGGAAGTAGCACCTGGTATGTACACAGCCTTAACTAATAAAAAGGTGGCTGCAGCGTTTTTTCTTTGGTAGCTAGAAAACAGCCTAGCGGTTTTGTTTGCAGCTTCCATGGTGGTGGTGAGAAATGCTCGGTCGCTTTGGCAGGGGTTGGTAGTGAATGTGGTGGTGAGAGTTTGGCAAAACGTGGTCATTTCAGTTGAGGTTTTATCTGTATGCCCAGCTAAAAAACCGTCTTTGTATGCACCCATGGTTGAAATGATGTAGTAGGCATTGGAATCTCGATCAGAAAAAATAGTCCGCACACCATCAGATGACTGTAAGACATCTGTACGTTCAAACCAGTGCGGAATCTGCACTGAGCCGTATACAGTAGTAGTAGCTGTACTAGTAGCAGTTGGTAGGGTCAGCTCTTGATTGGGTGTTATTTTGGTTGAATTGAGGTCTTTTGTTTGGTACATAGCCAGTCCCCAAAATGCCGTAGCAGTGAGTGTTTTCCAAAAAACAACGACAACCAGCAATAGCAATATGGTTCCGATCAACGACTTTTTGATAAACATCCGCATGTGAGTACTTTACCATTAGTTAGTAATCGCTTGCACTCACTTGTGACTGCGGTATGCTGTCACCCATGAATCAAAGAGATGGAATTATTGTTTTTAAAGACGTATCGTTCGAACACGACGCAACCAAACCAATCCTCAAGGATGCTAGTTTCGTCGTGCGCCGAGGTGCTAAATTTACCTTGATGGGACAAAACGGTGCAGGCAAATCGACTTTGTTCAGCCTCATCACTGGAATGACCCAGCCAGACGAAGGAACTATTAACCTGCAGCCCCGAACCACCATCGCCGAGTCACGGCAAATTATTCCGCGCGACGAAATGGATATCACCGTGCGGGCTTTTTTCGAAAATTGTTTTACCGAAAAAGTGTATGACATAGATCCTAAAATTGACGCCGTACTAGAAGTGGTAAACCTCACACCACCAGAGTCGCAGGCGGTCACATTCAAAGACCGGCTAATTGGTAGCTTTTCTGGTGGTCAGCAAGCGCGGTTACTGTTGGCGTCAGCTTTGATCCAGAACCCAGACGTTCTACTGCTTGATGAGCCAACCAACAATCTCGACACCGCCGGGATTGAGCATCTCACTGAGTTTTTGCGAGAGTACAAAAAGACCGTCATCGTTATTTCTCACGATGCTGATTTCCTCAATGCCTTTACCCAAGGAGTCCTCTATCTTAATACCCAGAACCGTCAGGTCGAGCAGTACAACGGTAACTACCACAGTGTAGTCAACGAAATCGCCGCTCGAGTAGAAAAAGAGAAGCGGCAAAACGCGCAGATGAACAAACAAATTCAAGCTGATAAAGAAAAGATCAACTACTTTGCAGCCAAAGGAGGAAAGATGCGTTTGGTTGCTAAAAAGATGCGGGCTGAAATCGAAGAAGCCGAAGAAGGTAAAGTCGATGTGCGACGAGAAGACAAAGCCATTCGCTCATTTACCATTGATCCACACCAAGACATTCCGCTTGAAGTCTTAAAACTTTCTTCAGTTACCGTAATCAAAAACCACGAGGCCAAAGAGATGGAATGCGATGTTACTCTCAAACGTGGTGAACACCTACAGATTGTTGGTCCAAACGGAATTGGCAAGACGACCTTGCTTGAAAGTCTCGCAGGTGGAACTGCTACCGGGGAAGAGGTCGCATCGGGCGTGAAAATTGGGTACTACCGACAAGACTTTTCTAACCTTGATTTTACTAAAACAGTGTTTGAGACACTGATGGACAGTATGAAGAAAAAGCTTGAGGAAGACATGCGTTCTATCGCAGCCGGCTTCCTTCTGTTTGGCGACGTCATGAAATCAAAAGTCGGTGATCTTTCAGAGGGTCAAAAGGGACTGGTTGCCTTTGCAAAATTACGCATGGAGGAACCTGGACTCTTGATCCTCGATGAGCCAACCAACCACATCAATTTCCGCCACATCCCAGTTATCGCCGAGGCGCTCAATCAATACAAAGGAGCAATGATTCTGGTTTCCCACGTCCCTGACTTCGTCGAACAAATAAAAATTGACGATGTCCTTGACCTCAGCAAACTAAAACCAGCCAAGAAGTAGTAAGTAAAGCTGACACATCTGGTGTCAGCTTTTTTGTTACACTTCAGGTATGAAGGCTGATCTACATCACGTTTATATATTGCAATGTGCAGATGGAACACTCTATTGTGGCTACACGACCGATGTGAATCGGCGGTTAGCAGAACATAATGGAGAAGGGAAAGTAGCTGGCGCTCGCTACACGTCGGGGCGACGTCCAGTTACAGTCGTCTATCAAGAATCATTTACCACCCGAAGTGAAGCTCAGCAGCGGGAAGTGGAAATAAAGAAATTGTCAAAGAGACAAAAACTGCGTTTGCTGGAAGCGTAGTGGGTACTTTTTGCTCACAGCAGATGAAACTGTATACTGGCAGCTATATGGAATATAGAAAATTAGGAAATACCGATATAGAAGTACCAGTTATTTGTTTGGGAACTATGACTTGGGGCCAACAAAATACTGAAGCTGAAGCTCACGCGCAACTTAACTACGCTGTCGATGAGCGAGGCATTAAGTTTATCGACACCGCCGAAATATACCCAGTGCCACCAACTGGCGAGCTACAGGGAACTACCGAACGATATATTGGTAGTTGGCTCAAAGATCGAACCGATCGTGAAGACCTATTCATCGCTAGTAAGGTGGCAGCAGCCGGACTGATTACCACGCGGCCGGTGGGAGATCGACCGCGACTCGACAAAAAAAGTATTACAGATGCTATCGACGGCACACTGGAACGACTGCAAACTGACTATGTCGATCTGTACCAGATTCATTGGCCAGAACGAAAAACAAATTTTTTTGGTGCGCGCGCCTATGAGCATGATGAAACCGACGATTCTACCCCGATAGCAGAAACGCTTGAAACGCTTAATGAATTAGTGAAAGCGGGGAAAATAAAACAGATCGGTGTATCAAACGAAACTCCCTGGGGTGTTAACGAATACCTGCGGTTAGCCCGAGAAGAAAACTTGCCTCGTATTGTTTCAATCCAAAATCAGTACAGCCTCACCAATCGTACGTTTGAAATTGGGCTTTCGGAAATTGCTATCAGAGAACAGGTAAGTCTACTGGCGTACTCGTCACTTAATATGGGTGTGCTCACAGGGAAGTACCTCGATGGAGCCCAGCCCGCTGGCGCACGGTTTACGCAAATGATGCGAAACAGTGACCGTTACAATCCACCCCACGCTGAACCAGTTGTTAAAAAGTACGTAGAACTTGCTTGTAAGTACGATCTCTCGCCAGCTGAAATGGCATTGGCGTTTGTAGCAGCGCAACGCTTTACCGCTTCGGTCATTATCGGTGCAACCAACCTAGACCAGCTCAAGGTTTGTATTGATGCTGGTGAAACTAAGCTCAGCGATGAACTGCTCGCAGAAATTCAAGCTATGTACCAAGTGCATCCAGATCCGACTGTCTAAATGTTTCTGTAAAAAGTTTTATTCGTAAAATGAAAGTAGTTTGTTTTATTGTTTGTACACACTTTTTGATTTTAGTCGATTTTTTGGGTAGAAGACGCGTATAATTTAAGTAGATCCTCCACTCAGTAGAGGGTATATCAGTAAATTATTTTTATATGCCTACAGCAAAAAAAGCTGCCCCAAAAAAGCAAGTTGCAAAGAAGCCCGTAGCAAAAAAGACAGTCGCCAAAAAACCAGCAAAAAAGTTAGTTGTTAAAGCAGCAAAAACAGCTAAGAAAGTTGTAAAAAAACCAATCAAAAAAGCAGCTGCTAAAAAACCAACAGTTAAAAAAGCAGTCAAAAAAACAGTAAAGAAAGCTGCACCAAAAAAGAAAACCACAAAAAAGAAGTAGTACTATGGCCAAAGGACAAGATAGAAAAAAAGAAGTAAAGAAACCAAAGAAAGAGAAAGTGAAGAAAGGATAACTAAAAGACCGGTGCCTGTAGGCACCGGTCTTTTTGTTTGCTCGCTTTTTACTTCTCTACTCTCCACCGTTTGAGTACTTTTGATAGACCGAGTGATACTATAAATATTATCGCTGACAGTAATAAAAATTGCGGCTCGAATAAATCAAAGCTGAAGCCATTGGCTTGAAATTCAGCAACATTTAGAGAGGCTCCAATCGAGACAAATGTAGCGGTGCCGAGAATGATTCCTGCAAAAGTAGCGAGGATAAACGGCATAAATTTTGTTTGCAGTATACCGGCTGCATAACTGACTAGGTCAAAGGGCAGAAAAATGAGACGCATCATCAAGACAGCTGAAAAAGTGTTTTCCCGGAGTGCAGCAATAGAACTGCCTAGTGCTGTTCGCTCTAGCTTGAGGTTGGCTCCAAAAAATCTCCCGACCAGGTACGCGACCCCAGCGGCCAAGGTGGCCGCAATGACAGTTAGGATTGTCCCCCACACAAAGCCAAAAAATATTCCTGCCAATATCGTCAGTGCGGTAGCAGGAAAGAATGTCACCGGACGAATCGCATAGATCAAAATATACAGCAATGGTCCCCAGATGGTCATAGTGATAACATCAAATACATTGATTGCCGTTTGGGTGGTAGTGAGGCCTTGCGTTGTTTGGTACTGATTAAACCCAGTGATGGCTGCAATCCAAAGCGTAGCGGCAATTAATTTTGGGGCGTGACGTTTGATCAGGTGTAGTAGATCAGTTCGCACATCACTAATTTGCCGACCGACAAATTGATCAGCGGCTTTTTTAATAACCAAGCTGTAGGTAGGGTAGGCAAAAATTACTTTTTGTAACTTCCAAAGTGAAATCTTGTGGTCAATCGCTAAGGTAAATATATTGATCATTTCTCCTGCGGCTGGTCCGGCGATATGAGCACCAAGTACTCGACCACTGATTCGTTTAGCGATTACCACTAGCACACCGTCAGTTGCTGCGTCAGTTTTTGCGCGATCATTTTCCGTAAATGGTACTTCGATCCGCATCAGGTGATCAGTCGAATAGTGAGCGATCGCCTCGTTCCACGATAGCCCGACCTGGGCTACTTCAGGCGAGGTGTAGGTTACTTTTGGTACTGCTTTGTTTTGGTTGAGCCGAAGAATACCTTTGCTTGTGACATGGGCAACTACCTGACGAGCAGTATCATCTGCGGTGTGAGTGAATTTCAATCGCTGTGCTACATCACCAACGGCGTAGACATATTTGTTACTGGTGAGGTGTTGTCCATCAACTAAGACGCCGTGTGCGTCGGCTGTAATTCCAGCCAATTCTATTCCAGCTGGAATGTTTGGTACGCGTCCAATGGCGACTAATATCTGGTCGAATTCAGTGGTGAACTTTTCAGTGTTATCCTTGTCGGTTGTGACGGTAAAGTGCGCGGTGTTACCGTCGACTTTTTCAATGGCTGCACCAGTTTTGATGATGATACCCATCGACTCAAACGAATTACGCAAGATTGGCCCAATGGTGGCATCTTCTAAACGAGCAAAGGTTTCACTGCGTTCGGCAATTGTGACTTCGCTCCCCAGCATCGCAAAAGCTTGCGCCATCTCTAACCCGATTGGTCCACCACCAATTATTAAAAGTTTCTCGGGTACGTCGTTAAGCGAAAATATATTTTGGTTGGTGAGAATGTCAGTCTCTTCAAGACCTGGTACTTCCAGCGTACGTGGACTCGAGCCGGTCGCGATGATGGCCGTTTTGTATCGGTATTCCACTTCACCAACTTTTAATGAACATTTGCTGAGAAAAATAGCCTCCCCCATCACCACATCAATCCCGAGCTTGGCAAACGTTTCTGGGGTTTCTTCTTGTAGTACTTCGTTTACAATGTTTCGTACGTAAGTAAACGCTTGCGAGCGGTAGGTTTCATTGGCGGTTGTTTCACCACTTATTTTACTAGCTGTGTAAAATTCTCGGGCGTGGTGTAAGAGTGCCTTACTCGGGATACAACCGGTGTTGGTACACTCACCACCCATATGTTCTTTTTCTACTAGCAAAACCTTTTTACCAACTTTCGAAAATCCAATTGCCGTCGTGAGCCCGCCTGACCCAGCTCCGATTACTATGATATCGTAATGTTGGCTCATAAATAAAATACTTAAATGTTTATGTGTAATTAATTACTGGTTGCTACGTAAATCATAGTAGTACCTTTCAATTTTACTGTAGCATGATAGTTACCAACCAAACACACCCCTATGAATACCAAACACATTTTAGAATCAGTCAGCACCAAGTACGCGCACCAACCATTATTTATCCAAGCCGTAACTGAGTTTCTCGAAAGCATTGCACTGTACGTGACAAAGCAGCCAATGAGTGATGAGGATTATTTGCGTTTAGAGCGACTGCTAGTCCCGGAACGTTTGATCTCGTTTCGGGTCACCTGGGGAGACGATCAAGGTAATCTGCAACACAACATTGGGTACCGAGTGCAATTTAATTCTGCGCTTGGGCCCTACAAAGGCGGTTTGCGCTTTGATCCGTCAGTCAATGAAGATGTACTAAAGTTCCTAGGCTTCGAACAGATTTTCAAAAACAGCCTAACCGGCTTACAGCTTGGTGGTGGAAAGGGTGGGAGTGATTTTGATCCTAAGGGAAAAAGTGATGCTGAAATCCGGTCATTTTGTCGAGCCTTTATGCTTGGTCTTCATAAACACATCGGGATCGACCAAGACGTACCGGCCGGAGACATCGGCGTTGGCGGTCGTGAAATTGGATACCTGTTTGGTATGTACAAACAAATCTCGAACAGTAATGAAGGCGTGCTGACCGGGAAAGACGAATTGTTTGGTGGTTCGTGCCGCCGGACAGAAGCAACGGGTCACGGTGTTGTGTACTTTGCGCAAGCGGTTGCAAAGCAACACAGCTTAGACCTAGCTGATATGACGGCCGTCGTTTCTGGTTCGGGAAACGTAGCTGAGTTCACAGCGCGGAAACTGATTGCCGGTGGAACAACGGTTCTTACGCTGTCTGATCGTAATGGATATTTATACAAAGAGTCAGGTTTTTCTGCAGCAGATATTGATGCAATAAAAGAATGCAAGCAAAATAACAATGGTCTCAAATCACTTTCTATTACTGGTGCAACGTACTGCACGGGCAAGCCGTGGCAAGCGGTTACCGCTGACGCGTACTTTCCTTGCGCTACGCAAAACGAAGTGGTTAAAGCAGATGCCGAGGCGATTGTAAAATGTGCGAAACTTTTGATCGAAGGAGCCAACATGCCACTCTCAGATGAGGCGGTACGAGTCCTGCGCAGTAGTGAAACAATCTACGCTCCTGGCAAAGCTGCCAATGCAGGTGGGGTCAGTGTCTCTGGTATCGAGATTGCACAAAACGCTGGTCACTATGCGTGGACGTGCCAACAGGTAGAAGCAGAACTGCAAAAGATAATGATTCATATCCATGATCAGTGCGTCAAAGAAGGGCAGACAGAGAATGGTATAGATTACCTACACGGTGCAAACATCGCCGGCTTCAAACGAGTGATCGACGCCACCAAGAAGCTCGGGTGGTAATACATAATCAGCCAAACCACACCACACAGATAATGGTCTAGGAGACTCCTAGACCATTATTAAGATATAGAAGAATCCTCCGCGTAGTAGTGCGGAGGATTGTTGGCCCAGATGGGCGAAAAGATCAGCTGCCAGCCTTGCCATGTGCAGCCCGAACCTGCTTCTTGTCGTGAAGCAAGAACTCTGTCACAGCGGCCAACGAGCTGAAAGACGGTCTGCCGGCGAAATTTCTCAGGGAATAGCGCATCCCGTTGCTTTCCGATAAGACCACAGCCTGAAAGGCTTTCATGGGAGATTCGATGATTGCAATCGGCACCTCGCCGACGAAGTCGCCATTCACGAAGCGTGTTTCCTCGACGTCGAGAAGTACGAGGCAGCCAGGGCTACAGACCTAGGAAAGATCAAGCGTGGTTGCATCATCGGCGAAAGCGGATGTGCCGGTCATCAGAGACAGAGCGGCTGCGGAAACTGTTTTGGCAAAGTTCATTGCACTCTCCTTGTGTGCTTGTTTTGTCACCAGGTTCCTGGATCTATAAATTATAGCATTTAATTCAATTAAAGTCAATCCTTTCTCTCCGACCCCGGCCAAAAAAGCGGCTGAGATTGCTTGAGCAAACTCAGCCGCTTTTTGGTTGCTGATTAGCACTATTTACAGTATAGTACCGGCACCTTGCTCTTTGGAGCAATTTTCTAATCTACTCTCGCGAGCAGTGCAGGAAGAAACTTATTATCATTTATTATATAGATTTTTATGGCACGAGCATTTCCAATTGAGCGACTACGAAACTTCGGAATCGTGGCGCACGTTGACGCCGGCAAGACAACAACGTCGGAACGTATTTTGTTTTACACCGGAATGAGTCACAAGATCGGTGAGGTGCACGATGGTGCAACTGTAACCGACTGGATGGACCAAGAACGAGAACGCGGTATTACGATTACAGCAGCAGCGATTTCTTGTCAGTGGACTAAGACGCTTGAAGAGGATCGAACTTCAAAAGATTTGAAGTACACGTTTAACATTATCGATACTCCAGGTCACATCGACTTTACCGCCGAGGTAAAGCGATCGATGCGTGTGCTCGATGGAGCAGTGGTCGTGTTTGATGGAGCGGCCGGAGTAGAGCCACAAACTGAAACAAACTGGGGGTACGCTGATGAAGCTGAAGTGCCACGTATTTGTTTCATAAATAAAATGGATAAACTGGGGGCTGACTTTGAATCTTCAGTAAACTCTATTCACGCTCGACTTTCTCCTAAGGCAGTACGGATCCAACTTCCAATTGGAGCTGAAGATAAAATGTCTGGAGTGGTAGATCTTATTACCATGAAGGCGTACCGGTTTGCCGGTACTATGGGAATGGATGTGACCGAAGAAGAGATCCCAGCTGACATGCTCGAAGACGCGCAAAAGTGGCGAGCAGAACTTATCGAAAAAGTAGTCGAACACGATGACGAGATGATGGAAGCCTACTTTGGAGGTGAAGAGCCCGAAGTAGATAAGCTTAAGGCAACTCTACGAAAGGCAGTGCTCGCGAACGAAATTTTCCCAATCATGACCGGAACAGCTCTGCAAAACATCGGAGTACAGCTGGTACTTGATGCGGTGGTGGACTATCTACCAGCACCAACCGACCTCCCTGATATCGAAGGACATGATCCGAAAGATCTTGAAGAAACGATCACGCGAAAGCCTTCTGATAGTGAATCGATGTCAGCTTTGGTATTTAAATTGCAGGACGATAAATTTGTTGGGCAGCTGGCTTTCTTCCGAGTGTACTCGGGAACAGTGACCTCAGGAACCTACATCCTCAACGCTAGTACGGGCAACAAAGAACGCATCGGACGAATCGTACGACTCATGGCAGACAAGCGAGAAGAAGTAGACGAGGTATACGCTGGAGAAATTGCCGCTGCGGTGGGAATCAAGGAGGTAAAAACATCGCATACGCTTTGTGGACTCGACAAACCAATTCTACTCGAGACCATCAGCTTCCCAGCGCCAGTGGTAGCGGTGCGAGTAGAACCAAAAACCAAGCAAGATCAAGAAAAGATGGGGGTTGCGCTCAAGCGATTGTCAGATGAAGATCCTACCTTTACCGTTTCCACCGACGAAGAAACGCTGGAAACAATCATTGCTGGAATGGGTGAGTTGCACCTCGACATTCTAGTTGATCGAATGAAGCGAGAATTTGGGGTAGAAGCCAACATCGGGGCTCCGCAAGTAGCGTACCGAGAAACCATCCAAGGTTCAGCCGAAGCTGACCACAAGTACGCCAAGCAGTCTGGTGGACGCGGACAGTACGGTCACGTCAAGATTCGAATCAAGCCACTAGAAGCACAAGAACTTGATGCAGATGGAGAACCAGTGAAGCTGGCAAAGAATATCACTCGCGAAGATCACTTCGAATTTGTTAACAACATCAAGGGGGGAGTCATTCCACAGGAATATATTCCAGCCGTGATGCGCGGTTGTCGCGAAGCGATGACCCGAGGATTCGTAGCCGGCTACAAAATGGAAGACGTGTCGGTTGAACTATACGATGGATCATTCCACGATGTCGACTCAAGTGAAATCGCTTTCAAGTTAGCTGGTATCAATGCCTTTAAGGAAGCTGCTGCTCGAGCTACACCGGTGATCCTCGAGCCAATCATGAAAGTAGAGGTACGAACTCCTGAAGAATACATGGGAGACATCCAAGGAAACATCTCATCCAAGCGTGGACAGCTCGAAGGCACCACGGAAGTGGGTGGAAAAACGATCGTTAACTCACAAATCCCGCTATCGGAAATGTTTGGGTACACCAACACGCTGCGCTCAATGACTCAAGGTCGAGCCAGTATGACCATGGAGTTTGATCACTACGCAGTCGTGCCACCAAACGTAGCCGAAGAAATCAAAAAGTCACGCGGAGTCGCAGCTTAGTGACATAACCTAAATAAAAAGCAAAACAGCGCGCTCATTGAGCGCGCTGTTTTATGGTGCGTACATCACGAGTTTTACCAGTCACAATAACAGATGACTAAACTTCAGGTAATGGTGGAGTTCTTGCAAAAAAAGCTGTCTCTGGTACCATAGCCGCACCGCATGCAGAGTATCTGTTTGTGGAGCGAAAATATCTTGCTCTTTCACACGTTTCTTGGTTTGTACCAGAGACGCGGCGTTCTCGCGCCGTCTCTAGTACACACACAAGAGCTCACGCTTTTTCAAGCGATTGTGTGCGGATTATTATTCAATACTAACGGTATTATTTATGGCAGAAGCATACGATCGATCAAAAGATCACATTAACGTAGGTACTATTGGTCACGTTGACCACGGTAAGACTACTTTGACCGCTGCAATCCTGACTACCCTTAAAGGTAAGGGAGACGGATACACAGCAAACGTAAAAGACGTAGGAGAAATTGATAAGGCTCCAGAAGAAAAAGCACGTGGAATTACTATTTCGCTATCACACTCAGAATACGAAACTCCAAAACGACACTACGCTCACATCGACGCGCCAGGTCACGCCGATTACATCAAAAACATGATTACTGGTGCTGCTCAGATGGACGGTGCTGTACTCGTGGTGGCTGCTACCGATGGTGCCATGCCACAAACTAAAGAACACATTCTTCTTGCTAAGCAAGTTGGTGTACCAAAAATGCTTGTTTTCCTAAACAAGTGCGATATGGTGGACGATGAAGAAATGCTCATGCTAGTCGAAGAAGAGCTTCGTGAGGACCTCACCAGTGCTGGATACGACGGTGAAAACGCTCCAATTATTCACGGTTCTGCGCTTAAGGCACTTGAAGGGGATGCTGACTACCAAGCCAAGATCATTGAATTGGTTGACGCAATGGATACATACTTCCCAACTCCAGAACGAGAACTCGACAAGCCATTCTTGATGCCAATCGAAGACATCTTCTCAATTGAAGGACGAGGTACAGTGGTAACTGGTCGAGTAGAGCGAGGAGTAGTTAAAGTAGGTGAAGAAGTAGAGATTGTTGGTATCACAGATACAAAAGTAACTACCGTAACCGGAGTAGAAATGTTCAACAAGCAATTGGATCAAGCGCAAGCGGGAGACAATGCTGGTATCCTGTTGCGAGGAACCAAGAACGAAGACGTACACCGCGGACAGGTACTAGCCAAGAAAGGTTCAGTAACGCCACACTCAGAATTTGAAGCTGAAGTATACGTTCTATCAAAGGATGAAGGTGGACGTCACACTCCATTCTTCTCAGGCTACAAGCCGCAGTTCTACGTTCGAACGACAGACGTGACCGGAGACGTAACCCTAGCTGACGGAACTGAAATGGTAATGCCAGGAGACACAGCAACTTTCAAAGTAAAGTTGGTAGCCCCAGTTGCCATGGAAGAACAAACTAACTTTGCGATTCGTGAAGGAGGTAAGACAGTCGGTGCCGGTGTTGTAACGAAAATCATCGCCTAACGATTCTATAACTACTCGGTTAGCGCACAACTATAGTGTCGCAAGCGAGCAAGAATCCCTAACAAAAACATTATGGCAACAGACACAACATCAACCGATAAAGCAGCTGGAGCAATCAACAAGCTGCGCATCCGCGTACGAGCGTACGAGCATAAAATCCTCGACGCGAGTACCAAACAAATCATTGACACAGCTATGCGCTTTGACGCAACTGTGGTTGGGCCGATCCCACTTCCGACAGAAATTAAGAAGTACACGGTCAACCGCTCAACCTTCGTGCACAAGGACGCGCGAGAACAATTTGAAATGCGAACACACAAGCGTGTAATCGACATCCTCAATCCGAGTCCCAAAGTAGTGGAGGCGTTAACCAACCTCTCTCTACCGTCCGGAGTCAACATCGATGTGAAGATGATGTAAAGTGAGTAAATGAGTGTAACGACTATTACGAACTTTCTCCGATAGGAGCGCATTTCCTAGCGCGACTAGCCAGAGACTCATCACAATAGTACAGAGCACTTGTTGCTTACAGTCTGTACCTCAAAAACACCCGCCTCAGGCGAGTGTTTTTGATTCCCCCCTTTACCTACAGGAACGGTACACCTTGTCGCCCCTTTGTTTCGACTTCGTCTCAAAACAGTGTAGGCAAGGTCTGGCAAAAGTCTCCTAGACTTTCTCATTTCGGACTCCATTCAATTTATGAAAGAATGATGTCTGTGCTCACACAAAACACCCGCTATACAGCGGGTGTTTTGTTATCCCCAGTTATCCCCAACAGGGCATTGTGGTTTTTATAGATGATGTCATTATATAGGAACAGACGACCGGAGGCGTAACGCATTTATGTGTTGCGCCATTTGTTCGTCTGCAGGTACGAGGACTCTTACGAGAAAAATCGAACCACGAAGCAGAAGCTTATAACGAGGGCCACAGTTGGTGGATGCCTCAGAACATTATTGTTCTTTAATTAATTTAAAACGTTTATGGAAAATCAAAATCCATTAAGTGAGTCAATGGACCAAATGTCTAGCGAAAATAGCTGGATGGTTCACTGCTTAAGTTTAGCTACCATTGGTATGCTAGCCTACATGCAGTTAGCCCCGATCATCGCCTAGCGAACAGATCATATTTGATTTATTAGCCTCACTAAAAAAAGCCGCTTCGATTCCGATGCGGCTTTGTTGTTTATAAAGCGTATTAGCTTACCGGCATCATGCATGATACCGGTAGTAGTTGACTTTCTATTTGTGGTACTGGTACATAAAAAATCACCTCGATTGTGAGGCGACTGTAGGTTAATATATTGTGAGATCATCTTGTCCAGTGTGAGACTCTCCTCCTTTAAGAGGGAGTGTTAGCTGCGGATCGGGCACTGCCCAGTTTGGCGGAGTTTGACCATGCAGTGCGCGCAGTTCAATCGCAGCTTGGGCATCTCCCTCGCTTGCGGCTTTTCGAAGCTGGTTAATTTTTTCGTCGTCCATACGTTTCTCCTTCGTCGTCCGTAGATTTTATACCATACCCTTGCTTTTTTAACCAGAATCCGTATACTCTCCCGTAGCTGTAAAGACCTATGTACACGGGTGACCGTGGACCACTGGGCACAAACCGCGCAATTTCTTTTGTGTGAGCTGTGCTCGCAACAAAGAAATTGTGCGGTTTGTCGTATGGGTCTACAGTTTTAATAGTAAGGTTCATACACAAAAATAATGAAATTTATTCTCGGAACCAAAACTGGCATGACGCAAGTCTTCACACAAGACGGACGATGCCACCCAGCTACCGTGCTCAAGGTTGCACCAGCGAAAATTTCGCAAGTGAAAACTTTTGAGGTCGATGGCTACGATGCAGTCCAACTTGCGTCTGGCGCTCAAAAAGAGCACCGAGTCAGTAAAGCTGCCAAAGGTCACTTTGGTTCAGCTGTAGCGGTGGCACGCGAATTTCGTGCCCGAAAAGGATATGACACAGAGACAATTGAAGGTGTTGAAAAAGGTGCAACCTTAGACGCGTCAGTGTTTGAAGCAGGCGATGATGTGACTGTGTCAGCCACATCAAAAGGAAAAGGATTCCAAGGTGTTGTAAAGCGACACAAGTTTGCTGGAGGTCGTCGGTCACACGGACAGAAACACTCTGAACGTGAACCAGGATCAATTGGAGCAACCGGTATTGCGCGCGTACTAAGAGGTACTCGTATGGCAGGCCGAATGGGTGGTGATACTATCCAAGTAAAAGGGTTGAAAGTACTCCAGGTGAACGTAGAGGATAATATTCTCGTCGTTTCAGGAGCCGTACCAGGTCGAAAAGGAACATTAGTCGAAGTGTTTGGCACACCTACTAAATAATCACTGATATATGAAATCAACAATCTATACCCGTGAAGGTGCAGAAAAAGGTGAGGTAACACTCCCAGAATCTGTATTTGGAGCACGCTGGAATGCAGACTTAGTTCACGAAGTGGTGGTAGGAATGCAAGCCAACGCTCGCGAAGGAAACGCTCACACCAAAGACCGAAGTGAAAAGCGCGGTGGTGGTCGAAAGCCATGGCGACAAAAAGGAACTGGTCGAGCACGACACGGTTCAAGACGGTCACCGATTTGGACCGGAGGTGGTGTGACATTTGGTCCACGATCAGAGAAAGACTACTCAGTCAAAATCAACAAAAAAGTACGAGCCAAAGCATTTGCTGCGGTAATGTCTAAAAAGCTAGCCGACAACGAAGTCATTTTTGTTGAAACGCTCGCAATGGACGAACCGAAAACAAAAGACGCTAAGGCAACGATTGCTGCTCTCGCAAAAGGATCAGGTAACGATTCACTTGCAACCAAGCGAAAGAACACAGCGCTCGTCGTGCTATCAGATCGTAATCTTGCGACTGAAAAAAGCTTCCGTAACTTTGGCAATGTAGAAGTTGCGCAAGCCAAGGACATCAACCCAGTTGATCTCCTAACTTACAAGTATGTTGTTGTAGCTGATCCAGTTGCTGCTGTCGAAATCTTCGCAGCTCGAGTTGGTGCTACGGCTCCTAAGTCAAACTAACATGGCCCTCTTTGGATCTAAAAAAGACACGAAAGATAAAAAGGACAAGGAGAATGTGGAGGCACCAGCTGCAGCAAAGAATGTCGGATCAAAGCCACTGGTTACTGACCGAAATCTCTCAGCTGTCATTGTTGCTCCACGTATCACAGAAAAGGCAGTGGGCATGAGTGAGCAAAATGTGTACACATTTGTTGTACGCCCTAATGCCACTAAGCTAGCGGTGCGTGATGCAATCAAATCTCTCTACAATGTGACGCCGGTGAAAGTAAACATCGTTAACAAAAAAGCTGCTAAACGAGTGAAAGGTTTCTCTGGCAGGACGGTACATGATAAAGGAATCAAGAAAGCGTATGTATATTTACGCAAAGGAGATACTATCAACCTTGTGTAGTTAGTGTCGACGTATATTTTGAACGAACTACTGCGTTACTCACGCTGCTCAAGTGCTCACCGTACTATTTAGTACAACTCGCACTTTCACAGTGCAGCGCCTTGTATTTCATTTCAAACTAAGCGCCTCAATTCCAAAAATGTATCGAAGAAGAAAGTTTATTAGTTAGGAAGATAAGCAAAGCATACTGCTGTTGCACTAGTTTCTAACCTTCAGAATTATGGTAAAAAAATATAAACCAACATCAGACGGTCGTCGTGACGGTTCGGTGATTGAATACAAAACAAAGCTCACGACAACAAACAGCAATCCACTCAAAGGGCTTACCAAAGGTAAGCGAAGCACTGGAGGGCGAAACAGTGATGGTCGAATCACGACTCATTACCGAGGTGGTGGAAACAAGCGAACGTACCGAATGATTGATTTCAAGTACGACAAGCTCGATGTTCCAGCGACTGTTGAGACGCTTGAATACGATCCTAACCGATCAGGCTTCATCGCTCTTATCTGTTACGCCGACGGTGATCGACGATACATCCTGGCTCCACAAAAGCTAAAGGCGGGAGACGTAATCATCGCCTCAGCAACTGCCAAAGTAAAAGTTGGTAACCGATTACCATTGTCAGCGATTCCAGTTGGTAACTACGTATACAACGTAGAAATCAACCCCGGAGCCGGAGCGCGGCTAGCGCGTTCAGCCGGGAACTACGCTGAGGTAGTAGCTCAAGACGACAAGCACACGACACTCAAGATGCCTTCATCTGAAATCCGAAAAGTTCAGAAGTCAGCTTGGGCATCAATCGGTGCCGTATCAAACGAAGAATATCGTTTGGTATCAATCGGAAAGGCCGGTCGAGCCCGACATATGGGACTGCGACCAAAGACCCGTGGTGCTGCGAAAAATGCAGTTGATCACCCACATGGTGGTGGTGAAGGACGTTCACCACGTGGACATCGTCGACAACGTACCAAACAAGGTCGTCCGACTGGAAAGGGACAAAAGTCTCGTTCACCAAAGAAGTATTCGAACCGACTAATCGTCAACCGGCGGAAGCCAGGCCCACTCATGGGCGGGAAGCGGTAACTAAAAGAAAAACAGCCTTACAGGCTGTTTTTCTTTTGCGTAGAAAGTAAGTGGTTTTATCTTCGACCCATTCATAAACGAATATGGGGCATATATCACTGGTATCACCCTGGTCTGTTTTAGGGATTATCAAGAGGATGATATACTGAATGGAACCTAGTAATTAATTCAACTTCTTTTATGCACGTTTCTTCTTTTTCTCAACTCAAAAATTTCCTACTTGCTTTCACTTTCCTTACTTTTTTGTTCGCTGTGCCTTTCTTTGCCTCGGCGCAGGTAGGTAATGAATGCTCGTTTAGTCGGACCCTGGAGATGGGTGTGGATGGGGAAGATGTGCGGTGTCTACAAACGTTCCTCAATGATGCGGGGTACGTAGTTGCAGACAGTGGACCAGGTTCACCTGGTAACGAAACTTCGCTCTTTCGTACCCTGACACAAGAAGCAGTCGTGGCATGGCAACAAGCTAGTGGAGTGTCTCCATCGAGCGGAGTGTTCGGCCCGCAGTCTCAGGCAGCGTATCTACTTGCTTTAGTAACCGAACTGGAAACCCAGCAAACCGCGTTAGATCCTGTGACACAACCAGTAGCGACCGCACCAAGTCCACAAGTAGCAGGCGTCTCAACTAGTGATTCAAACCAAGCAGAGCGTGAAGCAGCGACCTTGGCGCTGGAAGACATTGTAAACGTTTTGGTTGATGCCGAAGACCAGATTAAAGATGCTGACGAGGATGAGCAAGCCGAGTTGCGTGAAGACCTGCAGGATGTGCGAGAAGATTTCTACAAAGCACTACTCAACTTTTTTGGAGGAGATTATGATGAAGTAGAAGATGTTGTCAGCGATATCTTTGAAGACGCGGTAGATGTGCTCGAAGATGCTGGTGGCGAGTCAGATATGAGCGAAGCCGAAGACTTGCTCGATGATGTACAGGATCTCTTTGATGATATTGAAGACCTGATTGATGAGGCTGAAGACAACGATGCCGACGTCGGTGACGCTCCCGACCTGATCGACGAGGCGGAAGATCTGCTCGACGACGCGCAAGAAGAATTTGAAAACCGAGTCTACCGCCAAGTAATCAGTGACGCGCTTGATGCAGAAGAATTGCTCGAAGACGCCCGAGATGAAATTGACCTGGTTACAGAAAGAGACGCAATAGATGCAGTCGAGGATGTTAAGGATGAACTTGATGACGCTGAAGATGAGATCAATGACGCAGAAGATGACGGTAAAGACGTTGATGACGCAGAAGATTTGCTTGATGACGCAGAACGAGAAATAATCAGAGCTGAAGCAGCTATGGATGATGAGGATTGGGATGATGCTGCTGAATACGCAGAAGAAGCCGAAGAATTAATCGATGAGGCTCTCGATGCAATCGGTGGATCTGACGAAGATGAGCAGGACGCAGAAGACGCAGTTGATGATGCTTGGGATGAATACCGCGATGCAGACGACGAAGTAGATGAAGCTGAAGATGACGACGACCGCGGAGCTGACGATGCTCGAGATCTCCTTGATGAAGCCAAAGACCTACTCGACGAAGCTGAAGAAGCTTTTGACGACGAGGATTACGATGAGGCTATGGAGTTAGCAGAAGAAGCCGAAGATGTGATTGATGAAGCTTTGGACGAACTCTAGATTCTAAATACCAGGTTTACGGGAGCGCTTCGAGAATGAGAATTCTCGAAGCGCTTTTGTTTGGCTCAAGTACTTGGTGACCACGTCAGCATCAGCCCCATGGACAGCTACTTTTTGTACACCTTGTCCGGTGATGATCAGCTCGCAGCCACTGACGAGTGCTACAACGGTAACAAACCGCTTGCCGCCCTTGCGGCGGGAGGTGGTGCTGATCTCGCCTGGGGCGATCATTTTGACGCCGGGGACTTTGTATAGCTCACGCACTACCACAGCCGCTGTTTCGGTGAGGGTGGTGTGTTCTCGTCCGCGGGGTTTTGGCATGTTAGTTAAAATTAAAGAATACTTGTACCGTTTGTAGTACGACGTATAAGACAATCAGTACAGCAGCTAGGGACTGCACTTTTTTGTGGTTTTTGTAGTGACTAACCAGCCACGTTAGTAGGGCAATCACGAGTACGGCATCAAACAAACTAGCCCAATTACCATAGTAAGCGGGATCCCAGTATGATACCGGACTCATAAACTTCCAGTCACTCAGTGGCCATAAGTGTCGATAAGCGTCGTCGTGATGCACCAGGAAATCGAGCGAAACGTGCAGCAGGGCACTGATAGCAAAGAGGCGCAGTAGTGCCCGCTTAGCGAGTGCCGCAAATAGCAGCAGTACCGGCCAGAGTAGTAGCGAGTGCGACAGGGTGATAAATGGTGACCAAGCTGAGTCAAAGTACAAAACATCCCACATCAATTGCTGACTTGTTCCTAGTAATATTGTATGTACAAAAAAGAAAGCGTACGCCGGCAGGTCTGGCACCAGCCCACCTGCCACAATTACAAGGGTCCGTAGTTTGTTAGGTTTAGGATCGGTGGCTTTAGCCAGCGCCCAGCTATAAATCATGTGGGACGGAGTGATCATGCACGGAAAGCGTACCATAGAAAAAAGCGGGCCGGTTGAATGGCTCGCTTCGTTGCCCTATGGTTGGCGAGCGTTCTCAAGCAATCGTTTGATAGCCAGGCTGTGATTTTGCTTCAAATCAGTCGGTGTAGCGTTGAGTGCTGCATCAACCAGTGCTTTTTCTGTGAAATCAGCATCGATCTCCAGGCTAGGTCGATTTTCTTCAAACCACTCTGCCAAGCTAAATAGGCTTTGACCCACATCTCCTGCTTGGTCGGGGTGGCAGTTTGGCCGTAGCGCTTCGTGTAGCGGTGTCTTATTTTTGCTCATGGTAATTCTCCTGTTGCCTCTATCTGTATGAACAATACTGCAATGATAATAGTTACGCAACACGTGATGAAGCCCTTAGAGATCATTGACTTTACAGCTGAATTTGGTATTGTCATTCAGTTCCAACCTCACGTCCAACTATCTACAGATAATTGGCATAAGTAAAGAACGAAGTCGTAAGTCATACTTGTTATCCGGCCGTTACCAGGTAACACACAAAGTATGCTTGCAAGCCGCCACTGACGGTGATGCATGCCATATCTAGCATGTGCGCACTAACTACACGCGGTATTTACCCAACAATAATAAATAACTATGTCACGATCCCTATACAAGGGGCCTAATGTGGATGAACGTATCCTAAAAAAGATCGCCGGAAAAAAACCCGGAGAGAGTGGAGTCATTAAGATCTGGAAGCGCGGATCAGTGATTTCACCGGAAATGGTAGGATTCAAATTCGGTATTCACAATGGTCGAGAACACATTGAGGTTCTCATCGCAGAAGAAATGGTAGGACACAAGTTTGGTGAATTCTCACCAACTAAGAAGTTCTACCGACACGGAGGTAAGATACAGAAAGAACTTGAACAGAAGAAGAAAATAGCTGAAGTTGCAGCCGCTAAAGCCGCTAAGTCTGCTGGATAATAATTTACTATATGAAAGCATTCCTAAAAAACTACCGCCAATCACCACGTAAGGTTCGCCTGATCGCTGATTTAGTGCGCGGAAAGAAAGTATCAGAAGCACTCGTTACCCTACAGTTTGTAGACAAACGAGCGGCTGATCCATTTGCAAAAATGATCAAGTCTGCTGTAGCAAACGCTACAGATCAAGGTAAAAACACTGCAAACCTCGTTGTAAAAAATGTAACTGTCAACAAAGGGGTGACGTACCGTCGAATGATGCCGCGAGCCCGAGGTTCTGCGTCGCGAATTAATAAACGTAACAGCCATATCCTTGTGGAGCTTGGCGATAAAAAATAATTGGTATGACACACATAGCTCATCCATACATCCAACGGATTGGTATCAACCGTGAATGGAAAAGTCGCTGGTTTACCACTAATCCGGCGAAGTTCCGTGAGTACCTTCGAGTAGACGCCGGTCTACGGAAGATGCTCAAGACTCGTCTTAAAGGTATGTCAGTTGATACGCTCGAAATTGAACGAAGTGAAAAAGCGATTCGATTGATTATCAAGACATCTCGTCCTGGTATCGTTATTGGACGAAGTGGAGAAGGTATCACAAAACTTAAGAAAGAAATTGATCTATTTTTGCGCAAGCAAAAAATGAGTGAACCACTGGAACTGAAAATCGACATCGAAGAAATCAGGTCACCTGAATCATCAGCCAGCATCGTTGGTCAGATGATTGCAGAAGGACTTGAAAAGCGCATGACATTCCGTCGTGTAATGAAACAAACAGCCGAAAAGGTCATGGCAAACCGTGACGTTGAGGGTGTTCGTATCAGTCTTGGAGGTCGGCTCGGTGGAGCAGACATGGCGCGTAAGGAAGAAATTAAAAGAGGACGGGTACCACTACAGACACTCCGAGCAGACATTGATTTTGCTCGAGTCGAAGCCAATTTGCCGTACGGAGTGATTGGTATCAAAGTGTGGATCTATCGAGGGGAAGTCTTTGCTGACCGAAAGGTAGGGCAAGTAGACCAAGAAGCTCGATCTAGCCATCCAAATAATTAATAACGTATGTTGTTTCCAAAAAAAGTAAAACACCGAAAGTGGCAAACGCAACGTAAAAGTGAAGCCAAGCGACAACGGCCAGATACTCGAGGGATTACCGTTGCGTATGGTTCTTACGGGCTCAAAGCAATGACCGGTTCACGAGTAAAATCAAACCAAATTGAAGCGGCTCGTCGAGTGATCTCACGAACGATGGGTAAGGCTGGAAAGTCTTGGATTCGAATCTTCCCAGATCGACCAATTACCAAAAAGGCGGCTGAAGTACCAATGGGTAAAGGTAAGGGTGATACAGACCACTTCGTATTTGAAGTACAACCTGGTCGAATCCTATTTGAAATCGATGGTGTGTCTGAAGAAATTGCCCGAGAGGCACTTCGCAAGGCTACCGCAAAATTACCAGTCAACACTAAGTTCGTACTCCGCGAGGATACGAGAGTGTAATCATATTGCTTATGACAAACATGCAAGACATCCAAAAAAAGTCTGATCAGGAACTAGTAGAGTTCACACAAACTGGTCGAGAAGCGCTTCGAGTAGAACGCTTCAAGGACAAGTTCAGCAAAAACGCTAACGTGATTCACTCTAACAAGAAAGATATCGCTCGGGCACTTACCGAACTTAACGCTCGCCGAAATAAGCCTGCAACCAACTAGTCTATGACAACAGAAACAAAAACAAATAACGGTCGTACGCTGCGTGGAACGGTCGTAGCAACAAAAATGGTTGATACGTGTACCGTGGCTGTAGAGCGATACGTCAAACACCCAAAGTACAAAAAGTTCCTCAAGCGAACAAGCAAGTTTCTTGTACATGATGCTGGGAACACCGCCAATGTTGGCGACAAGGTCGAAATTATTGAAGTCCGTCCAATCTCAAAGCGAAAAAGCTTTGCGATCCTAACTGTAAAATAATATGATTCAACCACAATCAATGGTGAAAATCACCGACAACTCAGGGGCGAAAACAGGACGAGTATTTAAGGTACTCGGTGGATCAAAAAAGCGGTACGCAGAACTTGGAGAAATGGTAGTACTCGCAGTTCAGACTGCAGAACCGCGAAAGCAAGTAAAGAAGAAGGACGTAGTATACGGAGTAGTTGTTAGACAAAGAAAGTCGTACCGTCGAAAAGATGGTTCATACGTCAGCTTTGACGACAATGCTGTGGTACTCGTTGATAAAGAAAAGAAAGAGCCTCGAGCGAACCGTGTGTTTGGACCGGTCCCACGAGAACTCGCAGAAGCTGGTTATCAGAAAATTGTATCTTTGGCCCCCGAAGTGGTTTAAAAGAATCTGAAATGGGCGTATTGCTTTGTTGCTACGTTAAAATATGTTTTCACCGTACGCTTGTACGACTCAAACATATTTCAGCTCGCGCCGCGCAATCCATCCCACTTCAAATCTTTTAACGGCTAGATAATTAATACAAGTTGTTATGAAAATTCGAAAAGGAGATACAGTGAAAGTGATCGCTGGTAAAGATAAAGGAAAAACCGGAACCGTACTACGGACAATCGTCGAAGAAAATCAAGTGATCGTTGAAGGACTGAACGTATCAAAACGACACCAAAAAGCTAGACGAAAAGGTTCAGTTGGACAGATTATTGAAAAAAGTATGCCACTTGATGCATCAAACGTAGCACTCATGGAGGGTGATAAAGCTATCCGGGTCGGATACGAAATGCAAGATGGTAAAAAAGTCCGAGTGGCGCGTCCATCAGGCAAGAAGATCTAGGTATTAACAATATAAGAAATAGCTTGGGTGGAAGAAATTCGCGGAGCTTCGATTGTAAGTGAGGAGCGGTACAGGTGGTACCGTGACGAGTGAATAATCAAAAAAGCGACAAAGAAGTTCGCCACAGAAGTTATTTATTTAAGCTAAGTAAGGAGTATGGAATCAGTACAGACTCGAATCGCATCGGTCTATGAATCTCTGAAAGGAGATTTTGGATACAAGAATGTGAACGAAGCAGCAACTATCGAAAAGGTAGTCGTATCAGTAGGAACTGGTCGCGTTGAAGACAAAGCAAAGATTGCCTTGATTCAAGACCGACTCGCGCTTATTACCGGACAAAAGCCCGCTCCACGAGCAGCTCACCAATCTATTGCAGCCTTCAAGTTGCGTGAAGGTGACATCGTGGGGTATCAAGTCACTTTGCGTGGCGCCCGGATGATCGACTTTATGAATAAACTGGTGCACGTAGCACTCCCGCAGACTCGTGACTTCCGTGGTCTTAAAACTACATCAGTTGATGAGATGGGGAACTACACGTTGGGTATCAAAGATCACACGATCTTCCCAGAAACGGCTGACGAAGAGATCAAAGATGTCTTTGGGATGTCTATCACACTAGTGACGACCGCCAAAACCAAACCAGAAGCTGAAGCATTGCTTCGACATGTTGGCCTGCCACTGCAGAAAGTAGAGACTGAAGCGAAAGCATAAGTAGCCACTTTAGAGAATTACAAAAAATCAACCTACAGGGTTGATTTTTTGTTAAAATGTGTTATATTATAGCAGCTGTGACTACCCTAGTCCAGTATAAGTAAACTTGTGCCAGCCAATCTTCACTCAGAAAGTGAAAGTGTCTGGAACAAAATAAAAGGAGATTCTCATGTCTAAACTCGTGAGCAATAACCAAGGAACTGAAACT
>Ga0307932_1000175_pt1 | contig 25363 bp, 27 predicted proteins | sample OrgLakmetageno48_FD_201843 | JGI IMG/M metagenome (GOLD analysis project Ga0307932, IMG submission 201843) | Saline water microbial communities from Organic Lake, Antarctica - #48 | ecosystem: Environmental > Aquatic > Non-marine Saline and Alkaline > Saline | place: Antarctica: Organic Lake...
GACACTTTCAAAAGGGTGACGAGATAATTTTTATTAGAGGCGAGGCAGAAAACCCTATGCTGCAGCAAGATAGCATGGTTTTTAAAATAACGGACGTGTGTGCCGGGAACAAGTACATCCCGGAGGGCATGGCTTTAATTTCTATTGAGCGAAAATGAAATCACAAATAACAAAATCGAAATCGGCGATTAAGGCGCAGAATAATAAGACGAAGCGGCTCGGCATGAATCAGCGTCAGGTTATCTTTGACGAGTTCCGGCCGGGCAAGGTGGAGACACGTGCAGCAAAAAGGAGAAAAGCACGGCTGCTTAAGAAAACACAATCATGAAAGAAAAACAATCGGCTGACGTATTAGGGCTAACCTTTGATGAGCTAAAAGCACAGATGTTAATTTGCGACCGGGCGATGAAAGTCCTGGTAGACGCTGAGAGTCAGAAAATAGTGTTTGGCTTCATGGTTGAGTTGCAGGAAGAAGTGGATTTTAGAATTCGACAAGCATGATAAAAGCTAAAAACCTCAAACGCGGTGACTTATTGCTTGGGCGGTTCGCAAATGAAACGCGCCAAGCGAAGTTTACCGGCGTTCAGGGGCGGTTTAGCCCCAGGGCCACGTTTAAGACGCGAAAGGAGGGTGAGTCGACACTTCATCCCGATACTTTGCTGGAAGCCGTGACGATTGACGGCGTGACAGGTTACCAGCCTAAATAAAAAACATTGTCTCAGCATGTGGGAAGAAAGAATTTATAATAATTCAACTAAAGCTATGAAAAGAATAACCAGAGAAGCTTACGAAAAAATACGATCCGAAGTGTTATATTGTCCTGTTGAAAATATATTAAAATATTCATGTGGAAAAAAGATTAAAATCATTAAAAACAAAAGGTATTGTTCAGTGATATTTGATAAGCAGTTTTATTTATTGCATAGATTTCTTTGGATTGTTTTGTTTGGTGACCCTAAAAAAAACTTAGTAGATCATATTGATGGGGATGGATTCAACAATCATCCAGACAACTTAAGACTTGCTACCCCCCACGAAAACCAAACAAACAGAAAAAAGTTAAACATAAACAATAAGAGCGGATACACCGGGATTTATTGGGAGTCTAAAAATAAGAAGTGGAGAGCTCAAATATTTGTTAAGGGGAAAAATATAAGCCTTGGTTTTCATGAAACAAGAGACGAAGCGATTAGGGCTAGAATTGAAGCAGAGGAAGCACACCATTGGCTTCGTGTTCAGGTCATGCCTTCTTCGTATTTGATTTAAACACAAAAACGCGGTACGTTGTGTTTATACAATTTAATCCAGAGGTACATGTCAGATTATGGCTTTTATATCGTTACCGTGAACCCAGATAGTCCGTTCCCATACGAGACTTTTTATTTTTGGAAAAAAAGCGACCTCGCCACGCTTAAGAATTTAGCGAGCATGGCCTTTACGCGCCACGTTCAAGACGAAATAGATATGGGCGCAGAATTAGCCCCAGGCGCAACAGACGTAGCAGGCAAAATAACTACAAGACAAATCGATGAGGGCCAGGCTTTCATGCATGGTGCCGCTTTAAATGCTCTTAAATCCCTGTAAAATGATAGATAGCAAGATCAGTAAACAGAAAAACAACAAAATCCGCGCTTACAACAAACGTAATCGAGGTTTTTTCAAAGCTTTTCGGCGCCGCTGGATATGGATATTCCGCAGCGTCCAGTTTTGCCCCCGGTGCTCTTGGGAAACTACGTGGAAAAAAGGAACCATGCGAGAGAACGGCCAACTTTTGATGTTCAGACAATGCACAACCTGCACATTGAAGCACGTTAAAGAGTAAAAAATTATACAAACCGTTTAATTGCGGTTAGGCTTAAACCAAAAAAAACGCATGACAGACTTTTTATCAAACCCGATAGTGTTTGCCTTATGCTTCCTAACACTAGGAATGTTTATAGGGGCCTTTGGCTCGGCTTTTTATTACAAGCGATACCCAGAGAAGCGGATCCCATTCTGGAAGTTAATCATCACCGTGGTGGTGTTTTTTTTATGGTCGTGGTCGGTTTACACAGACATCCAGTCCGGTACAAATAACACCTCTTGGTTCTTGCATGTATTCTCTGGTACTGTTATAGCTGCAGCTAATCATGAACTTGGTGAAAAAATGATGAAAATCATTGAGCTAGTTCTTGATAAATTAGGAAAATGAATCACCGACTAAAGGCAACGGCAATACTAGCGGTAATAGTTATCGCAATTCTTTATTTTTCACAACTCAAACTAAAGCAAGGCACGTTCGACGAGCAGCCGCGCGAATGGTGGTACACTTACCATGCGGTGGAACCTAATAAACCAGAATTTTGTGTAGATGAAGTATTAGAATTTGTTTCAGACGCAGAGATCAAGCGAGCTATCACCCTTGAGTGGAATGATATTTTATTCTGCAAGAAGCCCGGACAGAAGATGTTTAGATTTACAACGAACTACGAAACGAAAATTCGTCACGCTTCAGCTAGCCCTAGAAAGACTTCACCTTGGTTTTATAAACCTGGCGCCCCAGGATTTATAGCGACTTGCTACCTTTCTACGCAAATACACGGAATAGCGCCTTTAACAGACGACCCGAAAAATCAAGATATTAAATCAACAGAATTCGACGTTGTAAACTGTGATGACAATTAAGGCTTGATTTTGACGCGAGTGTGTAATAGGTTGGTCGCAGATGATCATTACATTACCGGCTCTCATTCTATTGGCCTTTCTTTTTTGGCTTTTATTTCACTTCACCGCCAGACATAAACGCGAACAACGTTTATGCGATAAAGCTTTTACCGCTGGCTGCAAACTTAACAAGGAGCTTAATCAGCCTCGTGGTTCAATCTTGAATCAAGTGGCTATTTTTAATTTGAGAAGCGAATTAGAGCAAGCGATTTTTAAAGCTGAAGAACAGCATTTTTACCGAGCACGAAGCGTAGCAAAAAATTTACTTAATCATTATGAAGACAAATGCAAAAAGGCCCTGATCGGTTATACAGCCACTATTTAATCACTTACATTTTTAACGGAAAGAAGATCGAGAAAGAATACGCCTGCAGCCTGCCGATGAACAAGGAGCATTGCAGCGAAGTAATCTTATCGAAACATTTTACCACGCACACGCCGTCCAGAATTAAAGCACAGAAACAAATGCTTAGTATCGGTTGCGCCAGGTGGGGTAAAAACAAATTAGACGAACCAGCTTTTAAGCTTCTCGGGCAAATTAAAGAGAAGCAATTTCTTAAAATCAACTCATGGAAACAATCTTAATTATCGTTAGCTACCAACGTCAAAACAAATTAGACGCAACTAAAATAGAATCAGTCGTCGAAGCAAAAATAATTAACGGTGACCCGGAAGAAGAAAAAATGTGGAAAGAGATTTTTACAAACTACGACAAGGAGGCTTCAAAAAACGGAGCGGACATTCAGCACACAATTTACCGGTTCTTATCAAAGTACGGATGGGTGATGAAAACGCCGCAATATTGGTTTCACGAACCGGTATTAAGATCAGCACATAACGTAACGAAACCACCTTCTAATATGCCAACTGAACCACCATGTTAAAACCTTTAAATTATCACATCATCGTAAAACCGCTTAGTACAAACCTTTCTAAAAGCGGAATCGTAGTAACCACGAATAAGCCGGCGCCGACGCTGGGCCAGGTTAAAGCCATTAGCGAACTTTCAGCCAAGAAATCGCCGCAGCTAAAAATAGGAGATTTTATTATTTTTGAACCAAACAAGGGCGACGCTGTACCGGGCGGATTCGAAATAATGCACGTAGAGTGCGCTTTATTGATTATCAAGGCTAAGGACGAAGCCGAAGCCCTCGGTATGCTCGGTGAATTAAAGCAGGGCGCACTTCCAGCACTTCCTAACCTTTAAACCATGCCAAAACTCAATGAAACTAAAATCTATTATGAAAATCGTATCGTGCGCGGTATGGTTATTGCTCTTTCAGGTAAGTCATGGCGCACATACCAAAGGTGGTGCCAAGGTAGAAAAAACACAGACACGTACCTACCGGTCAACGTCCGGCGCTACCTTTACAGCCACGCAATCGTCAAAGTGAACTACCAGCCACAAACGGTAAAAGAGGTTCGCGAAATGACGACCGCACATAACAGCCAGCTAAAAGGTATTTCACACTTCAGAGAAGCGGCCGGTTGCAGCAAAAAAGAGTCAGAAAATTTTAAACACAGCGATTTATCAACAGTCTTAAACCAAGAATAACATGGCAAATAATGCTTTCACAAAAAAAGAGATTATAGAAAAAATACGCCTGGAAGAAGAAAAATTTTCACACTCGGAAAACACCAAAGAAGCAAAGCTTTGTTTGGTCCGAGCGAATCAATGGCGCAAAAAAATAAAGGTTGCCCCCAGAAAGTACATCGCCCTGCAATCAGACTGGAAACTTGAACACGGCATCCCAAACGACCTAGAAGTTTACGAGGATGATGTCATGCATGAAATGGCTTCGGCCGAGAAAATGGCGCAGAACTCGGAGTTAATAAAATCCCAAACGCCGGTACCATCAAAACCTTTGAGCAAAGAAGACGGAATAAAGGCTGGCGCCATGATTAAGATTGCAGACACCATTCGAGCAAACCCAGGCATCAAAGAATTAAAAGGGTACAAGAAAGCCATAACCGAGAAAGCAGGGGTTGAACGTAAATACGTCGACCTCTTTTTTAAACCAAACAGCGAGATAATTGCTGACCCAATCGCCCAGGCGTTGAATTGGGAAACCATGGGGAACTCGGAAATTTACACCAACCTGCGTAAAAAAGATATTGAGCTCCTGGACAAAGCACAGAATGAAATCAAAAAAGCGATTGAAACCGGATACTACAACGGTAAGCGCGTATCATTACCGCAAATTTTAGAAGCGAGTAAAGTTCTTGGCGCGAGAATAAAACAGTACGACGCAAGCTCTAGCCACAAACCAAAGCTGGATAACTTGCCGGTTAAGGCGATTTTGCTTTTAGCAAAACACGTTGAATCAACTAGCCATCAAATAAGCCAACCCCCTACAGAACTGGAAGTAGTCGATATAACCCCCGATGAAGATGAAGATTGATCAAATAAACGAAAACACATCACCGGAAGTTCTGCAGGAGTTATTAGAAACCAACCCAGAATTGCGCCAAGCGATCTTAGACGAAAAAAAACGGCTGAAGCGAACCCAGAAAATTTTGTTCTACGAACACAATGGGCCGAAATACCTGGAATACCACAACAGCTTAAAAAAGATTCGAGCTTTTCTAGGCGGTAATCGTTCAGGTAAGACCTACACGGTGACAGCGGAAGACGCAATCCACTTAACCGGCCGTTACCCGGACTGGTGGAAAGGTAGAAGATACCATGAGCCTATCGGGTTTTGGGCGGCGTCAGATACAGCGGAAACAACGCGAGATATTCTACAGAAAGAATTACTCGGTACGGATGACATCGATGAAGACGACGCAATTGGAACCGGGCTAATACCGAAAGAAGACATTATCAACTGGAACAAAAAACGGAACACGCCAGGGGCCGTGGATAAAGTCTATATCAAGCACTACAACGAACACGGAGAAATCGACGGCAAATCAGAGATTCAATTTAAATCATACGATCAAGGCCGTAAGAAATTTCAGGGAACGTCTAAACACCGGATTCATCTCGATGAAGAACCGCCGCAAGATGTTTTCGATGAATGTTACATGCGGACGATCGATTGTAAGGGAGAGGTGGCGCTATCCATGACACCGCTTCAAGGGGAGACAGAACTTTATACCGTGGTAACAGAAGCACCCGAAACGGATCCGATTTATTTTCATCAACACATTTCGCTTTTAGACAATCCGCATATTAGTGATGAAGAAAAAACCACGCTGCAGCATAAATTTTCTGGTTCGGATTATTTATCACGGATTGAGGGAGTGGCGGTAAACCGAGAGGGTAAGATTTACCCTGGTTTTAATTTCAGAGTACACGTTAAAAAAATGCCTATTGCCGGCGCTTTATTTACGGCTCGGGTTATGGATCCAGGGCTTAGAGTTACGGCCGTTATTTGGGGCTATGTTTACTTTAATGCACAGAATCAACACTGCGTTCATATCTTCCGGGAACTTTACGCAAAAGAGTGGGAACTTGGGAAAGTGGCGCAAAGAATAGATTTGCAAGAACTGCAAGATGTAATTAACCTTGAGATAATCGACCCGGCTGCAGACAAGCGAGATGTTCAGTCAAAAGGTGAAAATACCTTTAAAAGATTGAACCGATCTAAAGACCTTGGCGGCTTCGGTTACTCGTTCATTAAAGCGAACAACGACGTGGAGGGAGGTATTCAAGCGGTGCGTGAATTTCTGCGCTACTCGATAAATGAAGACAACGAGGTCGTCATTCCGCCCAGACTAACTTTTGACCCGTCATGCGTTTACACGATCAAGGAGCATAGCGGATACCGCTACAAATCGGACAAGTCAGGGGAACCGGTCAAAAAAGACGACCACACCTGTGATAATGTAAGATACTTGATAAACCACTTAGTGATCGGAACCAAAAAGAAACGTAAAAAAAAGCGTTTCGCGTGCAAACTAAACTCAAACCGCTATGGCTAAAAATTATTGGAAAAAACCGGCAGCCGCACAAGAATTACTCAAAGAGCGGATAACGCAGATGCAGGGGAACACAGAGCGAGACACAATCTTAAAAAGAGCTGAAGCTTCCGAAAAGGAAGTTTACCGCTTTTTAAATTTAAACACGAGCGGCGAATGGACGTTTGAAACATTCATCGCCCACGCTTCAATCATGCACCTTTTATCGGAGCAAGAAGAAACCGTCTTTAATGTTTTGCCGTCGAATGTATCTGACACCGATTATTCGGAAGTGATAAAAGAGTCATTATTTTACCAACACAGAAAGTCACAATTTTTGACGAATGACTTTATGTGTAAGTTCGCTTCGAACATTCATGGAATGGCCGTAGCTTTTGACGGATGGAGAACAGAAACGCGCGACCGGAAATACCAGCAACCAATCGTAGATGAAAACGGTGAAGTGACCGGAACAGAGATTTTGGAAAAAAACGAAAAAATTTACGACGACTCAATTTGTAAGTATATCCCACTTCGATTTTTCTTCTGGGATGAAAACGCGAATACGATCGAAGACCCATCAGGGCTTGAATCATGCCGTGACGCTTTTTTCGTTATGCCGAATCAATCTAAAAAGGCGCTTCAAGCCAAATACAAAAATGATCCGTTCTACAGCAACCTAGATGGAATCGAGCCAGGGCTTTTGATTACTGAAGATACCAAAACTGACAATAAAGACGACACCGACGATAAAGACACAACGCAGGTCGGGCATTACTTTAACGAGAGCTTAGATCTTTATATTGAATTCACGCCAGGGAAAAACGGATACAACATAATCCGACAAGGCCCGAATCCTTACAATCACAAAAAATTACCGTTCTCAATTTATATCAATGAGAAGATTATTAAAACTGACGGCGTATCAATCGGCGGGTACCCATTACCGCTAAAAATTCAGAACAACGAACGTGGAATCCGAAAGCTTGGAACCATGTACACGCTTCAAACTCAAAAAGCGTTAGACAATCCAGTTTTCTACAAAAACGACTTAGACTTTGAAGAAGACGATTTAAAAAACCCGGATTGGTTCAATCAAATTCAGGCAGACAAAAAAGACGTTAACGGTAAAGACCGATACCAGTCACCGTTCATCCCGGTTAATACTTCAACCGATAATCTTTCGAGCTCATTCTACGAAATGCGCAGATCAAGCCCGGACGCTTCGGCGCCAAACTTCATAAACATTATGAAAGATCAAATCGTTTCAGATTCCCTGGTCAATACTTCGGTGTTCAATCCAACCAACGAGTCGGCCACACTTTCAGGAATTAAGCGTGAATCTTTCTCAAAATTGGTGAAGCTTATATCCCGGAACTCGGACGACGCAATATCACGACGGCTAGAAATCCAAATGAAAAACATTCAGCAGTTCATGACCGCTGAAGATATTGAAGAAGTTATCGGTGAAGAAGAAAACACCAAGATGGTGGCCCGGAAGATTCGAGTCGATAATAAAATATCAGAAGACGTTGAAACTGAAATCGACGGCAAAAAAGTGGTTAGAAAACAATTCAGACCAGCCGACGAAGCCGACGACGTGAAATACACGTTCATCGAAATTAACGGAAAAGTCTTTAGCGTTGATTATGACATCATCGTGGAACCGACGGAATTATCATCAAGCGAAATCCTAAGACGAAACAACGTTCTAGAGCTTGTAAAAATAATCGGTCAGATTTTATCGGTTGCACCGCAAAACATGGACGGAATCGATTTAACTGAAGTAGTTAAAAAAGAAATGTCACGATTAGGTTACTCACCGGATAAAATATTTAACGGAACAAAAGTTAACCCACAGCAAGGTATGGATAACCCCCCAGACTTCGGCGTAACAGCCAATGCAGAGGGCGAACCAGTAGACCCAACAGCGCAAGGAAATCCTGGCGCAATAGGCGACAATTTACCAGTTCAGGACGCAGGAGGGCTTGACATGCAAATGCAAGCCGCCTTAAACTCCACAGCACCTGGTAACTTTGAAAACAATGACATTTAGATTCTGGCCCAAGCGAAAACCCCTTAGTACAGCGTACGAAGCCACAGACCTGCCAAATTTTCTCACAAAATCAAAACGACTAAATACCTTCAGCCAGCTATCTGATAAAGATAAGCTGGCTTTGAAGCGTTGGGCCATGCGGCCAGAAGCTTTTATTTTTCGTGATATTCTTTTAAACAGTATGACTTCGACAATCATGGCAAACCTTGCCTCTTCGAGCGAAGGAATATCAAAAGACGGACAAGCAAAGTGTGAACGGATGAGAGGGCAAATTGCAATTATTGTAGAAATTAGAAAAATGCTCGAGCTTGCACGACGTCACCAACCAAAAGAAAACAACGAAGTCGCAAAATCAGAAGAAACCCAAGAAGACGAAGGTTCATTAGAGTAGCCTCGGCTGCTCAAATGAGTCTTTAGACTCAGCTCTTTTACTTTCTAACTCCACACACCATGCCCACCGAAGATGCAAATCCCGGCGCCGCAGGTGCAGTAAACGTAGCAGCCGCTATGGGCAATCCAGCCCCAGCCGCTCCTGCTGACGCCGCCCCAGCAGCCACAGGAACCAACAACGGAGAAGCTGGTGGCGCACCAAACGCTGCCACGCCACCGGAAGCCACTCCTGGCCAAACCACCCCCACAGGCAGCCAAGTCGATCCTGCTATTGCCGCATTAATGGCACAGCACAAAGGCGATCCAGCCCTGCTAGCGCAAGCCAAGCAGTCAACCGATCAACAGTACGGAAAACTGAAAACCGAAACCGTAACCAGTTTCGCAAACATTATCCGGACTAATCCTGACGCTATCCATTCATTGCCCGAAAGCATGAGAGATGCCGTGGTGAAAGACGTGTACGGACACCTTAAGATCGAAACCTACGATGCCCTTAATCAGGCGTCACAGGCAGGAGATCCAAACAAGGCTGATCCGTTTGAGGAATCAAGACGAACCGCTTTCGTACAGGACGCGTTCACAGGCTTTGCAAAAGAAGCCGGACTCGAACCAGACGAAAACGCTACCGAAGAAGAACAAGCTGAATATAAATCTATATTTTCAGACTTATCAGAAATCGCCGTCGGGATTCTCTCCACCGATTCATCATTGCTCGGAGAAGACAGAAGTCTAAAAAATGCATTCCGAATCGCATATTTTGCCACACCGAAAGGCCAAGCAAGATTAGTCGAACTTGGGCGTATGGATGGGCTGAAGCAAAACTTTGGAAAGAACGCAGGAAATCTAAACCTGGCGCCAGGGAAAAATTCAGCCAAGGACATCGCTCAAGCAAGCAAAGATTCAATGCTTCGTAAAATGGGAGCACCAGCCGGTCAACCAGGCACCGGCCCAAAAAACCCATTAGACGTGTAGCCAACCCTGTTTTAAGAAACGCAAAGGCACAAAAAATATTTCTATAACTTTAGAACCATGATCACAACAAGCAATTTTCCCGACTTAGTTTCAAACTCTGAAACTAAATGGAAAGAGGGGTTCAAAGAAGTGGCTATGGCCATGCGACAAATCTTTGATGCCTACTCTACCGAACAGTACCAGTCGTCTCATTCGACTCTAGACGGTTTCGGTCTAGCAAAACGAAAAACAGAAACAGGAGTCTTTGAAAAAGGAGATCCGGAACAAGGCTACAAAATCAACCTACAACAAGCTCGTATCGGGCTAGTAGGTGAAGTTACGTGGGAAATGCGTAAGTTCGACCGATACCGACAAATTGGACAAATGATGAAGAAACTAGGTATGGCTACGGCCTCACGTCTAGAATTGGATTTAGCCAATTTCCTAAGTTACGGTTTCGATGCTGCATCACCTTATCAATACACAAATATGGATTCGGAGAACGTAGCAGTAGTAACCGGTGATAACTTACCAATCTTCCACGGAGCACATACCATTACAGGTGGCGCCGCAACTTACAGCAATAAAGGTACTCTTGCCTTTGATGCAGAAGGAGCAGCTCTAACATTTGCAATGAACTTGTTTAAAAACATGTTGGCTCCAAAAGGAGATCGAGCGCACCGAAGCCCAGACACGATTCTAACTTCAGACGACCAAAATGTAGTATTAGCAGTTTCTAAATTGCTTAACTCGACTTCTGTAGGAGGAAACAACTCAGGTACAGCGAATCCATACAAAGGGCGATTTACACATACTGTGGCCCCAAGATTAGCTGAAAACGCTTTAGGTGTTTACGAAGCAGCTCGAGCAAAACAATGGTACCTAGTCGATAGCTCTGCTAAAGACATGATGCCTTGTGAAGTATCAGAAGAACCAACGTTCTTACCTCCAAGTTCAGACGCAAGTCTCTTGAACTCAGGTACTACGGACGCATGGGAATTCAGATCAACGGCCGCTTACGATTACGGTATTGTGGAAGCAAGCTGTATCGTCGGAATGGACGGAACAACTACTTAATCAATATGGGGCTTCGGCCCCTTTTGGTTTTTTTATTTTTTATCCCTAATCACCATGCCAGGAACTCCTGATATTCGCACACTTGATAAAGTGATTGCGTCAAAACGGAAACGGAACGTTAAGGTTAAAGAAAACCTTAATGTGTTCTCGGGTGCTATGGTTACACGTGATATGTTGCTTGCAACTTACGCCACGCTTGTAGGCAAGAAAGCCCCGGAGAACATCAAGACTTCGACTCTTTTCGCTGAAATCGGAAAGGCTCTAGAAGCAGAAGAAATTGAAGCGGCTAAAGCTGGTAAGGCTGATGAAGCCCCAGCTCAAAAACCAAAAAACAAAGCTCAATTTGTAGCTGCAATCGCTGATAAATTTAAATCAGCAGGTATTGAAAAAACAGAGGACGAGTTGAAAGCACTCGAAGACGACAACACCAAAGCCGAGTTAGAAACGTTCCTAGCGGACGAAGAAAACTTTAAAGCCGAATAGCTTTATGCTTCCCCTCAAGTAGGGGAGGCATAAATTTATTAACCCCATAAACCATGTTGGAATTTTTAGCCCTTATCGGATTTGCAGGAATCACAATGTCATTGATTACTGAGTATTCAAAAAAGTTCGGTTACGACGCAAAAACAGTATTAATCATTTTGTGTGTAATTGTTGGAGCCGCTTATCAGGCGTACGTAATGTTCGTAGACGCAGAGCTTCAAGAAATGATCGCGGTATTCGTAACCAGCGCCGCAGGTACAGCCAGCCTATTTTATGGCTACGTAATTAAACCTTCAAAACAATAACATGGATGCATCAACATTTATCGCCGACTACATCAAGACCCGGGTAGCAACCTCCCGGATTGGAAGTATCCAGGACGCGACAATCTATCTACGAATCAAACAAGAACAGCAAGCTGTTCTTTTTGCTTATAACTGGCGCTTCCTTAAAACTTCTGCAGAATTAACGGTCGCTTCTGGAGAGGCAGACTTTCCAGAAAACTACGGTCGAATAATTGGAATTCAGAATTTAGCAGACGAAGCCTTTTTGACGTTATCCGATATGGATGATTATATTGACGAAGATTCATCGGCCAACGTATTCGCCCTGGATGACGTACAAGGAAAAATACTTATTAAGGCAGACGGCGCGTACAGAATTTATTACCAGCTTACGGCCCCAAGAGAAGTAAGCGCTAAGACGGAAATCCTTTTAGGATTAGAGGGCGCACAATATGAATTACTTTACGATGCGTTAGCAGACGGAGTGCTGGCCCGGATTTACGCGTTCTATCAAAAGTACGAAGAATCAGGATACTGGAAAGCACAAAAAACTTTGAAGCTTAAAAAACTATTTGCGATAACCCGAAAGTCAGCATGAGAAAAGCCGTTATACTCGTAAACAACCTTAGAGGCGAAAATTCATACGGCTCACCGGAGCGAATTGATAACGGCGAAGCAGTAGAGTCCGTTAACATGGTAGCCCATAAAGAGGGCATTATCCGCAGTCGTGGAGGCGTAAAGCCGATATACGATGAATTCCCGTTCGGATTCCCGATAGCCCACAAAGTTTACAAAAAAACAACCGGGCTAGTCCAGGAACTAGCAATGACAGACGATTTAATTAATACGCGCCTTTACCAGAGAGTAAACGGCGCGCTTTCTCATTTTGTGAAAGAGTTTGATGTGAACATAGGAACAGAGCAGTTTAACGTCACAGAACACACGTTTAATAACGATGACGTTGTGCGACTTGTAAATGACGGCGGCGCATTGCCAGGAGGAACGCTAGCAGATACAAATTATTACGTGGTAGAAAAAACCGATCACGCATTTAAAATTTCAGAAACACTAGGCGGTACGGCCGTAGATATAACTTCTGCAGGAACTGGTATCCAAAAAATAACTTTATTCGATGAAGTGGAGAACACGAATAAGCAGTTCGAGGGTTGGGTGCTCCGGCACAAAATGGCAAACTCAAACACTTACAAGGGCGGCCTATATCAAGCAGTTGATAAAATTATCATGGGCAACGGCCTGGCAACAAACGCATATTGGGATGGTGAATACGTTGATCTTTTTGAACCGGATGAACCGCGAGGCTGGTTTTTCATTGAATTTGAAGGCCGAACATTAATGGCCGGTGATGAAGCAAACCCGGCAAACTTAGCGTACGCGCAGCCGTGGGATCCGGACAACCCAGATATTCTTCAATGGGGCGGCGTAGGGTACGCGGCCGGAGGAATAATCGCTATCAATCGAAATGACGGACAAGCTATAACTGGACTTGGTATTCGAGACTCTAAAATTTTGATTGAAAAAGAACGAAGTAAATACCTAATGACGTTTTACGAGATCGACACATCAAATCCTTTGATCCCTAAAGTGGTTCCATTCAGACGGACACTAGGAACGGTGGCGCCACGAACCGTAGATGAAGTTGATAACGATTACATCAGCCTGGCGCATGACGGCTTCCGAGCGATAGGGGAGGACGCAAATTACGCAAGCCTTAGAGCTTCGCTAATAAGCACACCGATAAAAGAGTTCGTAGAAAACTTAAACCGGCTGCAGCAGTATTACGCCTGCGGAAAGTTTTTTGATAATAAATACTATTCAGCCATTCCAACGAACGGTTCAATAAATAATGATTACTCGCCAATGTTTGATTTGGTGGCGCGTAGCTGGTACCCCCTAAGTGGTATTTTGGCCCGGTTCTTTTTTGTTTGGACGGACGAAAACGGAAAAGAGTGGTTAGGTATTGGAAGCCAAACAGATAAACAATTAATGATTTTGGATCCGTATCAACATTTTGACGGCGGTCCAAATTCTAAAGTGCCTTATTTAAAAACTTGGCTCTCTAAACTTTTTCACTTTGATCGCCCGGACGACCCAAAGAACCCGGCTAAATTAACGATTGGAGGCATGATGCCACGTAGAACAGTAATTGAAGTCACACTTTGGTTTGACGGCGTAGAAGAAAAATACGAGCTGGGCCTAAAAGAAAACGATGAGGGTGACACAACCTTTGAAGTTCGCCGAGCCGGAACAGATGAAATATCAGAAAGTGCGGCCGCAGTTATAGGGGCCAGCAAAATCGGAGAGTTTGTGCTAGGTGAAGAAAAAGGGAAAGACTCGGTAATTTGGTATAAATTTATTGCAGAAATTCCGTTGCAGCCAGAGTCTGCATTTTTTGAAACTCAAATAAGATTTTACAATTCAGAACCAGATCAACCGTTTCAAATTAACTGGTTTAAATACGAGGCGCTGGTAGAAGATTTAGACGATCAACTTGCCTCAAAATTTACTAGCTCCTAAACTCAAAAGGAAATGACCCTATCTATACCGTCCACGGAAACGAACTATTCTGCAGAACTTGCCAAGGGAATAGGAACAACAGAAACAGAAATATTTATTGCTGGTCCGCTCCCCAAAGTTACAGCAAATGGAATCCTCGCAATAGACAGGGGAACCAAAAATTTCGAAGTGATAACCTACGAATCAATCAACACATCCAATAATTCAATTACTGGATGTGTTCGTGGTTTACCACCTAGTGGAGCTACATTAGTCGGCGAAACTGAATACTCACAACCGCATTCTGCCAAGGCTGACATATCATGTGTTTCAACACATTACATTTACGAGCTACTAAAAACTTCTGTAAATCTATCTATAGAGGAAATTGAAAACCGACAGGTTCAATACCAGGGCATGGGTAATCGAGTAGCGCAACAAATGATCGGTGACTTAGAAGATGTTGTTAACGCACTTAGAACGAACTTAAAAAACGATTTCAACGGAACCATTATCACTGTTAACAACTCACTGTTAACTATGGCAGCAAAGCTATCCGCTGACTTAGAAGCCTTTGCAGCAACGCAAAGACTTTTGACGGCCGTTATTAATTCTGGTGACTCAGCAACCGTTGATATTTTAGGCGGCCCCTGGCTTGACGGTGACACATCGAGAGAATACGCAGGGGTTACAGGAGAATCCGCGACATTAAATACTACCGAGTATTGGGAGCTTTCGGCTGGAAGTGGAAGTTTAGTAAAGCAGGCTTTAAAATTTACCGCCGGAGCTTTCCCAATCGCAAAAGTAGTAGCGAACCCTACAGAAGTAACTTCTATAACAAATTACGGCCCAGCGTATCAAGTAGCGGCAGGAGGCGGTTCGTTTGATTGGAGCGCGTGTACAAACTTTACTTACAATGCAGACGGATTGCTTTCAACTTTTGACGACCCAGACACAACGACCTGGACGTTAACATATGACGGCGACGGAAACGTGGCTACTGTTTCTGACGGAACCGACACAACTACCATCACGCGAAATGCAGATGGTCAACTAACTAATATTTCTTAATTCAAATAAAATGGCAGCTGGACCTACAATCGTAATCGACCCAAGCAAAAAATCAGGAGGATCTGCTAGTGGTAATCTTTCTATTTTTAATAAAAACGTTTTTACTACAAAACTTAATTTAGATGATTCTTTTAATTACCCCACCACAAGTATTGAATATTCCGACAATGTAGTGGAAACCGTAGGCGCACATGATATTAATTTATACTTACCAGCATTGGAAAATATTGATTTATTCAGAACTGATACTTTTGGTACTACCCGAAGCGTTATCTTAAGAATGAGCGAATCTGCTTCAGTTAAAAGACGAGGTTTAATACCTTTAGAATTAGAAGCCGGGAAAACACTGTCTAAAGTAGTTCTTGAAGACCAATATTATTTATCTATGACTACTAATAATGGGGCAGGGAAGTTAAAGATAACAGTCGGAATATTGTCTGCCAACGGAACAAAGCAAGAGTTTGATGCGTACGAAGAAACCCTGACTAGCTTAGTAAGTCTTCGTGCCAAAACCATAAACTTTAGTGGGACACCTATTGTTACTGTCTCTGGCGATAGACTTTATGCAGAAGTAGAGGTAACAAGAGTTACTGCCGCAGCAACTAGTGATTATTTTCGGTTGTATCTTAATCACAGAGCAGGTTCTAATTTATTGCATTACTTTTTTTCTTAATTTTTTATAACACATGGCGTACCGAGAATTACCGCTTTCAGAGTCAACAGACGGACAAGGAATTTTAGTAACAGGAGTTGATACCGGCGCATCGGTATTAATCCACACCGCTACCGCTTCAGTAGATCGTCCGGATAAAGTGACGGCTTACGTTCACAACAACCACACCGACAGCGTTTATGTTTTCTTTGAACTAGGAGAAGATACCGCAACCAAAATAATCCCGGTGTTAGTTCCATCTAAAAAAGGAATGCTTCTAGCCATTCCAGGATTACCGCTTCTGAACTCTAAAACACTTAAAGCTTTTGCGGCAACAGCAAACGTAATCACGGTTACAGGAGGTGTTGGTCGAGATGTTTAATTTAAAGAGTAACAGGAGCGAATAATCATAGGGCCTTAACCGGCCCTAAAATTTTTTTTTATAAAACAGTACATGGTAACAACTTCACCGAACGGCAAAACGAAAGCGCAACAGCAAGCCGAGCTTCGAGCAAATCTTGCCAAGCGAGTAGCTGAAACAAATGCAAAGCGTTTAATTGCCGGAAAACCGGTGAAAGATTACAACGCTGCTATTCAAAATAAGCAAAAAGAGATTAAAACCATTCAATCGGGTGGAACAACTAACGAGATAAAGGCCCAGGAGCAATATAATCGCGATGTGCGCGACGGAAGAATAAAAACGACACCATCAATCAACTCAAACCCTTACGTCCAACCACAGGGCATAGGAAACGGAATTGATTCTAGTGTTTTTAATTCTCAAGCCCCAAAAATGGGAGAGGGAGAAGATCCGATTCAATATCAGATGAGACTTTTATCGTGGCAGCGTGACGAAGCGAGAGCGGCACACGTTAAAGCGGTGGGAGAATTAACGGCCACACGAGAGACTACCGGCGTAAAAAACCAAAAGACGGCGTACGACATCGACCAGTTAAAAAACAATCAAGCGGCACAAGCGGCCGCAATGGAAAGTGGATCTAATGTTCTTAAGGGCGGCGCTTTGCAAAACAACGCAAACAAGACGACTGATCAACAGCCGGGAGACACTCAGAAAAGAGTGACTAGCCAGTATCAAAAACGGATGGATCAACTAGCGGTGGACGACACGCAAGACGCGGCCGCACGAGAAGTTTTAAAAAATGATCGTAAAGGGGTGCCATTTCGTGACAGTAAAAACAAAGGCGCTGAATACAGCATTTTAAAAGGGCAGCGCAGCCGAACGGCTGAAAAGAAAGAAACAGCGGCTCAACAAGAAGCTGAAAACACAAAGATAGAAGAATTTAATGCGGCGAATAAAGACGGCGCAATTAGCGTTGATGATTTAGCGGTAACGGAAACAGACAAACAGATCGCAGATATTAATGCGAACGTAGTAGGACAAGCAATCAATCCTTACACCGGAGGCGTAATAGCAGACGGAACGCTACCAAAGGCTAGTGGATTTGGTAAGACTGAATTTTTCCCTGGCAGTCAGGATGAAAGCGACGCGGACCAATTTCTAAGACTTGGTGAAAAGTTCGGAATTAGCCCAGAGATTTTAGAAACCACTATGGGTGAAGTTGACGCTGAAGCGGAGGAACAAAAAATGATCGAGGAAAAAATAAACAGCGATAACCGTGATTCTGAATTGGCGATCATTGAAGCCGAAAAAATCAGACAAGCTGAGGCGAGCCGACAAGCAAAAAAACAAGCGGCTGAAATTTTAGAAAAATCAGACGACCGAAGCCGCGGTATTTTATCAAGATTCGGCGCGACTGAATCAACGGCAGGAGCCGCAATCTTTGCTTTCAGCAGCAAAGCGTACCAAGAAGCCATGACACAACTTGAAGTGGAAGACGCAGTATTTAATAAAGAAATGCTGGCGGCCACATTGAGCGCACAGATTCGATTTAACCAGGAGAAGCTGACAATCGAAAAAGAACACGCAAACGACAAAACAGCTCGAGTCGAAAAAACGCGAGAGTTTGCTATGGAATACATGAAGCAATTCTTGGATTACCGAAAAGGAAAAGAAGCCGAACGATTCAAAGTCGGAGAACTGGTATTTAAAGAACAAATGACCCAGGCGCGAGAAGATCAAAAAGTTATTGTAGATAGCGCTATGAATTTGTTTGACGAATACGGTGACGCAGCGTTGCCACAATTACAAACGGCTCTCGAACCTTACGGAATAGATTTATCTACTTTGGCCGGGCGAAAATCATTCAGCCAGCTTAAAAACGAATACGACACAGGAAAACCTTATTACAACCCACAAACAGGAAAAGGTGGCGGTTCAGGAAACGGTGGCGGCACACTAAAAGGGATTAGCCAGCAATTAGCACAAATGGTTACAACCGGACAACTCGCCCCAGATCAAGTAATGAGCACGTACTTTGGACAATTCGAGGCGCCAATTCTTAATGAATTAGGATACGACATGGACGAAGCTTTATTCGCAGCAGACGCAAGCGGATTTGTTGCTAAGTATCAAGGTTTAGGATTAATTCAGGTAAACGAAGACTTCTCAACACAACGTCCTTTGTTCGCAATGATTGAAGATGGCACTATAACCTTTGAAGAACCAACGACTTACATCACGGCGATTCAAGATGAATTAGATACTTCAAACTCAAACAACCGAGCACAATTTACCGCCGGCAAGCTTTCAGGAATTGTCCGTGCCGCTGTAAAAAGAAACGGCGTTATGTCAGCTGTTCAAGCCAGCCCACAATACTACCAAACTTTTGACCAAAAAAATGACACTTTAGACCCTGCAGAATTGAATGATGCAATGTCTTCTATGGGATTAGGAGGAAAAACTTATGCCGATTCGAACTTTCAAACAACGCCTTCAATGTTTGGCGAAATGGGTGGAGGATTCGTAGACGGAATGAGTTATAAAGGCGGCGGCTCTGTACGGGCAATGTTTGGTAGCGACAAAGCTATCAAGAAACGATACGATTATCTTATAGAGCAAGGAAAGACACCTGAAGAAGCCAAAAAACTAGCAGAAACGCCAGGGCCGATGGAAAATTTAGGGGGAACTTTCGCAGCTTTAAAAGGAATTTACACCGGTCTCGGCGACATATTCTCAAGCGAGACAACGCGAAAATAGTTAATTAATTTATCACAACGTATAAATGTCATTTTACGGACAACAGGCATCAAAAAGACCAGCAAACACTAACTTCTTACAAGACACCCTAAACGTAGTCACCGCCCCAGGCGACACGGCCGGTAATATCGTAAGCGATCTAGCATCCGGGAGAGGGATTGACGGTTCAACCTTTTCACCCATGGTACCCGGCGGAGATAACCGCAGAGTAAAGGCAGGCAAAATCGGCGAATCACTTGGAATAGAAAACAAAGTACTCGCCGGAGGCGCCGGCCTAGCAACACAAATCTTCTTAGATCCCACTACCTACTTAGGTATTGGGATTTTGTCTAAAGGAGGTAAAGCTTCAGCCTTAGCAGACGCGGCGTTTTTATCTAAAGCAAACCTTATTGATAATGCTCTTCACACAAGAAGCGAACTAGGGAGGGTTATCGGAAAAGAAAAAATAAGATCAATGCCTACAAACTTTCTTAAATCAACTATACAAGGGCAAGCGCAGCAAGGGCAACGTAACTTATTGCAGTTTGCAGGACAATCTATTTTGCCAAAATCTGTAGATGAAGCTGTGTTTGGTTATTTAACTCAAGGGAAAAAAGCAATGCTAGGAGAGAGAACTTTTACGGGCATTAAATCTTTTGATGATGGAGTAGAGAAGTTTTCTAATATTTTGCGAGACACGTTTATTTCAAAACAAAGAATTCGTCCGAAAGGAATGCCAGAGGAGGAATTCTCAGTTATGGAAAGAAATGCCGTAGTGGCTTTTAATAAAAAATCGGCCGCAAAGAAGGCGGCTACAAAATATGAATTAGATTTATTAAAAAATCTCGAAGATATTGCTAAATCTATAAGCAAAAATGAAAACAAAAAAAAGAGTGACGTTTTGGCAGATTTGAGAAATGAATTAGATGAAGCTTTTACAGTTGCTGTAGAAAAAAGTTCTAAAGAAAAAAACAAAGTAATACCTTTAGTTCGACCGGAGCTAACCGGGATTAGAGATCAGATGGTTAAAATTCTTGATGATTCAACGGCTATTAGAAAGGAATACGACAAGCAAGTGGTAGACGGTTTTTATTTGCCGTTAGTTTTGAAAGAAGCTCTGCTTGGTAATTACCGAGCAAAAACTGCCCCTAAAATAGGAAAATCAAAATTATTTAACACTAAGTCTGGAAGCGATTTGCAATCAAACTGGCGAATGGTTGAGGGGCCAGAGGGCAGCGCGGCCGTTAACTTTGATACTGGCGTGGCATTTTTTAAAAGCGCCCCAGGGAAACGAGTACAGCTGAAGCAAACTGATTTAAATAAATTAGAACGAGGTGGAACCGCACGACGTGCCGCACCACGTGAAATAAACGAAGCCATGGGTAAAGAGTTCTTTTTTGAAGACACTAGCATCTTAACCGCACTAGCGTTACAAAACGCAGGTGAAGTAGAAGCTATGGCTTTGGCTATTGAGGAATTTAAACATGTTTTAGCTAAGAATTATCAGGAAATAGCCCTGGGCATTCCAAAAGAAGCGAACCCACTTAAAAGTATAGTAGATGAAATCCCGGACGACATACCACGCGATGAAGAAGTCGAAAGATTCCTAGACGCGTTCGCCCGAAACGAAACGAGTCCGTTTAAATTAGCGGAAGATCAAAAACAATTATATTCAACGCTTCAGGCTTACAACGTGAATAATAAAAACGCTCTTATCCCAAAAGTGGATATCGAGCGTTTAATGAATTTGCAGGATGAGCTCGGTTTTACGTTTGCACCGATTGAAGTACCAACCGGCGCAAGTAAATCTCGACCAGAAGTTAAAGCGACTTTCCAACTACCAGGAAACAAAAGCCGAACTCAAAACAATATTTTGCGTGACCAGTTCGAGGACGCAATCGACGACGGAAAAGAAGTGATTGCTGATTTTTACTCCGGGGCCGGAACAATGGTGGCGATTATGCCTGACTTGGCAAAGCGCGGAGCAAAAGAGTTTCACTTCAACTTTTTTGACCAGGAGAAGTTCAGAATCCAGTCGGCGATCTTCGAGGGGAAAGCAGATGAGGTAAAACAAGCCATAGATACATCGTACACGAAGATTGTAGAATTAGTGGAAGCTAACCTCCTTAAAAGCAAGAACAAGGACGTAAGGCGAATTATGAAAGAATTTAAAGCCGAACAACCGGACGGCGTACGTTTCGGCTCAACTCAATTCAAACAATGGTACGAAGCCAAGGGGTACCCGAAACCAATCGTAAACGGTGAGTTTTACGAGGCGTGGCAGAAGCCAATCCAGAAAGCTATGGATACAACGCGCGAAAACTTTGGGAAAAAAGTCAGATTTGACGAAGACTATAATCCATATTTTGAAGGAGCTGTAACAGAGATTCAAGAGGCGACAGATGTGGCAGTATTTACTCGAATCGTTATGGGAGATAAAAGCCAAAGATTTATTGGTAAAGATGGATTCTTTCCAAAAGAAAACTCTGTTTTCAGTTTCAAGGAATTGATCGACCGTGATGCGGCCGCTTACGCGAAAACTCAAGAACTAGGTGCTCAAGTCACAATTCATAGTGAAGATGGTAAAGATTTGATACACAGACTAATACCGGAATTTAAAGAAAGAGGCCTTAGTGATAAAGTAGTGGCATACGCAGATCCCCCTTACAAACGAACCACCGGAACTTACCTCGCGCAACAACGTGGCAAATTACCAGAACAGGCAATTGAGTCTCTTGGAGAATATACAAGCGGCCCAGGGGTTCGTGAAATTTTCAGACCGATACTCCAGGAGGTAGAAAACGGCATGGACGCGGTTTTTACTAATGATGTGGACCCAGACTACATAGAAGCAATTATCGGCGGTTCAGCGCGATTTGACCCGGAAGTTTACACTTACAAGGAGGCCACGACTCCAACGTCTTTAATTTCGACGCGATCAGTTAAAGGGTTTAAAGACCAGTATAAGCCCAAGAACGTGAAAGAGTTTATCGCGGGTAACGTTGATACAACGAGCCAAACCAGTCGCGAGAACTTAAGAAAGGCCCTAAAGGAGCGAATCGAAACAAGTGGGTTCGAGGGGGGGATTAGAGATTTTGTAGACGCAGCCAAGGGCCGGACAAAAGCTGCGCCGCTTCAATACGAGCGCGTTATTAATAAACGGTTAAGTGATTTTACTAATGAATATAAATCTGGAGACACTTATGAAGATTTTATGGGAAAGGCTCGAAATGTTATGAGATCAGAATTAATGCGTGATAACAACCGGAACGCAAACATGATGATTGATGATTTTGAGTATTACCAAAAATACACAGATCAAACCCAAGACATCAACGCCAGCGGAAACATTAACTTTAAACCGAACACGCGGCGCCGAATGCACCGTAACGAAATATTCGGAAATATTACCAGAGCAGAGGGGCGAGCTATTGCCGAGCAATGGAAGACCGCTAAAAAAATAGAGAGCGAGCTGAACCTTAAAATACAAGAGCTTCAATCCTTAGAGGCCGCCGCGAAAAACGGCAGAAAGAACCTACCAAAAGCTGAACGGCAACTATTTAAAAATCAAACTGCGGACGTCCGCAAAGAGATCACAGGATTGAAGCGGAAGCTTGGAAAGGCAAGCAACTTTAAAAACTTTAAAGCGGTAAAAGAAAACCCTAAATTTGAATCGTTTTTAGATTATTTTAAAACCGAAAAAGCGGCGCTTCGTAAATTCTATGACGGAAACCTTAAAGGAATGAGAGGTGACGCGTTTAAAAATAACAGCCAAACAAACGTGGATGTTTTCAAAGAACAGTTCGAGGGGAACCAAGAGGCAATGGAGCTCATAAAAAATTATGAAACCAGAACCGAAACCCTGGAATACTTTGAGGGAGAGTTTGATGATTACATCAAAAGTATTGTGAACATTGAAACAGCTAGAAGAATCAGACCAAAAAAAGCTAAAAAAGTTAAAGAGAGTGAACTAGACCAGTTCGTTTTAAGAAACACGGAAGCCCCAGAACAAACCACAGATAATATTTTAACGCTCGATGAGTTGTTTGAAAAAAAAATTGGAGATGCTGGTTTTTCAGGCAATTCTAAACAATTTTATCAAATAATATCAGGAAAAAATAAGCATTCTAAAATACCAAATGATTGGATAGCGTCAAAGGTTCCAGAATTAGAAGGCTATGTTGGCCCACCAGAATACATTGAATTTATCGACCGGGTACAAGAGTCATTCACAAATATAAACGCCGTTCAGGAGTGGTTAATTGGTTACGACAAAGTGCAATCTTACTGGAAAAAATTGGCAACACTTTCAAACGTAGCATACCACTCTCGAAATGCATTATCAGCTTACATGATGAACTGGTACGGAGGGCTTGGAACTTTGGACAGTTTACCAGACTACAAATTCGCAAGCGAAGTAGTGTTCGCCATAAAATCAGGAAAACCCCTGGCCGGAAAACAAAAAGAATTGTGGGAGGAATTCCAAAGCCAAGGTTTAGACGCGCAGCTATTTATGGGAGTTGACGACATAGGCCGCGGACTTCAAAACAACATACCGCAAAACGCCTTTGATAAAACACTCGGAAATCAAAATCCATTGTTTAGAGCAGGTACGGCCGTAGGTCATACCGTGGAGGACTTCTTCAGATTTACGGCGTTTACAAACCAGAAGCGCCAAGGTTACTCAACGTTTCAGGCGTCTGAATTTGTTAAAAAATTACATTACGATTACAGCGAACTGACAGAGATTGAACGCGGAGTGTTTCGCCGAGTGTTACCGTTCTACTCATGGACGCGAAAGAATCTCCCACGGTCGCTACAAATTTTAACGCAGAACCCGGAGCGATTCGCACGGATTGATAAGGTGGCTGGTGCCGTAAGTGAAATGTTCGGTAGCGAAGAAATAGACGAAGAAATGCTACCGGATTATGTGAGAGAGGGGATCCCGGTATTTATCGGTAAAGACAAGCAAGGTAACTCGACCTACTTCCGAATGAAAGGAGTGGTACCAGCTCTAGACGTAGGCGCAATAGCGAATCCAACCAAAGAGTTCGCCGGGCAACTATCACCTTTGATTAAAAACCCAATCGAACTAGGAACGAACTACGATCTATTCAAGGGCCGGAACATTCGAGACTACGAGGGGCAAACAGTAACTAGGTTTGGAGGGGCGCTAGAACTAAGCCCGGAAGCAAACAAATTGCTGCAGAACATCAGACCGATAAACGAACTTGAAAAAATAACTACAGGACGAACACAGAACGACTTTACTGGAGGTCAGCAAGCGCTATCAGCAGTAGCTGGTTCAGTCAGCACGGTAAACAAAAATCAAGCGATCAAATCAAACATGTTCAGGAAACAGCAGGAAGTAAACGCGATGAACCGATCACTGAAGCAGCGAAAAGAACAAGGTAAATCGACGAAAGTCCTGGAACGGCGCATTGAAGTAGAGAAAAAGAATATAAGTAATATGCGAAAAAGTTTGCCAAAGTCAGAAAGGTAACAAATAATAGCCAAGCCGGAATCGAAAAAAGAACTAAAAAAGCCCCAACTAACGAAGGGGCTTTTTTGGTAGTAACTGGATCCGATTTAAAAGTTAGACATCACCAAGCATAAACTCTTTTTGATTCGTGAAGTATTTTAATCTAGCTATGGCGGCTCGACTGTTATCCGAGGGAAACACAAAGTAGTAACCGAACCTTTGATAAAATGCATTAGCCGATTCGGTGAACTGCATAACAGCTTTACCACAACCGAAGTCTTCGAGTCCTTCAGCTCGAACCATTCGCTGAAGATTTAAGAATGGATTAGTTCGAACCGTACCGCCGAGTAATTCTTCAGCAGCGTCACGAGCAATACGCTCCGTGTGGATTGAGTGGTTCAAATTAAGAGACTGTACACATTGGTTCATGTCCTTACTTAACATGATGTGTTGAGAGGTGGCAGCTTGGGCGCCAGAAAATAAGAAAAGGCCGATAGCGAGCGTCAGTAATTTTTTCATGTAAATGAATTAAGAATTATTATTTAAGATATTAATGGTGAAACCAAGGGGTGTAAAGCCCTTGCGTAAATCGTGGCCGTTTAAGTAAACGACACCTTTGTCTCCAAAATTTTCGCCAGAGCTTCCAGGAGAGATAATCAAACCTGGTAAATTTGGCTCATCATAACCAGCAAGAGGAAAC
>Ga0307932_1000180_pt1 | contig 25101 bp, 24 predicted proteins | sample OrgLakmetageno48_FD_201843 | JGI IMG/M metagenome (GOLD analysis project Ga0307932, IMG submission 201843) | Saline water microbial communities from Organic Lake, Antarctica - #48 | ecosystem: Environmental > Aquatic > Non-marine Saline and Alkaline > Saline | place: Antarctica: Organic Lake...
TATTAAGGCCTGTAGCAAATCATTTCTTTGTTCCAACTTCTCTAATTTGTGTTCATACAAATCCAATACTACCGCATCTTTTTCTTGAGATTGCATTTGGATGCGCAGTTTGTGTATGTTTGCAATACTCGATACAAACTCAGGGCTTTTTTTGTACAAGAACTTAGGATTTTCAATCTCGTTATTTAGAAACAAATCTCTTTCCTGCGCACTAATACGAATGTGTTTTTGAAACCACTCAGCTTCGTCACTCTGACTGCTAATACGAAGAACAGACTCGAACCATCGTTCATCTAAAAATGTAGTCATATAGTATCTAGTATCGTTGTGTGGCAAAAGCTATCCTTAGAGACCGAAGCGTACCGCTTCTTCAGCCCTCTCACCCACCACTGCCTCATCAGAGTCGGAACTTTGTAGTCCGGCAGCAGCTTGCGGGTCGACTGCTACAGCGATCTGCGTAGCAAAGTCTTGGAATGTTTCAATGACCATTCGTTCTCCATTGAGAAAGAAAGTTGGGGTGCCCGTCACTCCCAGAGCGCGTCCTTCCGACATTTCAGCTTGGACTTTGTTTCTCAACTCGGAAGAATTCATCTGTCGTCGAAATTGATCAATGTCCAAGTCCAACTCTTCAGCGTATCCCACAAAAAATGGGACGGGCGTTGCCGAAGCTGCCCAAGTTTGCTGATTTTCAAACAGCGCACCTTTATAGGCGAAGAATTCTCCTTGCATACCAGCTGCTTCGGCTGCTACGGCTGCCTGTTGAGCAAACGGATGGATAGGGAGCGGGAAATGCTTGTACTCAAAACGAATTTGTTCACCGTACTCGGCCAAGACACTTTCGAGAACTGGCTCAAATGAAGCACAGGCGGGGCACTGTAAATCACTATACTCTACTAAGGTTACTGTTGCTTCTTCGTTTCCACTTACATTTTCTTGAATAAAGACTCCTTCATTATTTTTTTCAGCTGCCGTGCTGGAGAACCAAAAAGCTCCGCCAAACAATACAATGGTGATAACACCGATAATTACCCATGGATTTTTCATACCAAATAGTGTACCACACCCACAGGTTTGGACTCTAGACAAGATATTGTTTGTTATACTTAACGGATGAAAAACCTCCCTGCGAGTCCGTGGTCAGACACAGCTGAAGACATTATCAACTCTCTACAATCTTCACGCGATACCGGACTCACTGACAGCGAAGCCCAGCAACGGCTCAAAGAGTACGGGCAGAACATTTTTGAGACCACAAAAACCAAAAGTCCGCTGGCCATCTTCCTCAATCAATTTGTCAGTCCCTTGATTATTATTCTTTGTGTGGCTGCGGTACTGACCGCCACACTCCAAGAATGGATAGATACGATCGTCATTTCGTTTGCGGTTATCGTCAATGCCATTATGGGTTTTGTGCAGGAATACAAAGCCGAACAAGCAATCTCTGATTTGCGTTCATATATTACTCATCGCACCAGAATCATCCGCAACGGAGAAGAGATTGAGGTTGATCCTAAATATATTGTACCTGGGGACATTTTACACCTGACCAGTGGGGCTCGCATTACTGCGGACGCCAGAATAATCAAAGAGATAAATTTCACAGTCGATGAGTCTATTCTCACTGGCGAATCACTGCCGGTGGAAAAAACGGTTGAGCCGCTGAGTGAAACCACTCAATTAGCAGACCGGACCAACCTCGTACATGCGGGGACCGTATGCATCAACGGTTCAGCTTATGCTTTAGTAACAGCGACTGGATTTGCTACTGAAATCGGTAAACTCGCTCGCTTGGTGGACGAAACTGAGTCTGAAAAGACACCTTTGCAGCAAGCAATGGGTAAGCTCACCTGGGTGATTATCGTAGTAACCACCATTTTGGTGATTGGGGTGTTTGTAATTGGAGTCCTCAATAACATTCCCGTCTACGAGATGCTGCTACTTTCCATCGCTGTCCTCGTTGGCTCGGTACCTGAAGCGCTGCCGATTGGCTTGACGGCGATTTTGGCGGTCGGGGTGGAGCGCATTGCCAAGCGCAAAGGTATTATCCGTAACCTCACCGCTTCAGAAACCCTCGGCTCGACCTCCATTATCATCACTGACAAAACAGGCACTCTCACACAAGCTGACATGCAGCTGAAGGACATTGACACCTACGACCAACTCACAGCTTCGGACTTCACCCCTGCTGACCACAGTGAGGACTTCAACCAACTCCAGAAAGAATTCCTCACCCTCGCTCGCTGTGCGTGCGATGTCATAGTAGAAAACCCTGAAGACCAGCCAAAAGATTGGGTCATTCGAGGAGATGACTTAGAGGGAAATATCGTGCGGGCTGCGGCAAAATATGGCATTGTCCAATCAGCCGCTGACCGTAGTGATATTCAGATTAGAATTCCGTTCAACTCAATTAACAAATTTTCCGTAACCAGAATCCCGACTGAATATCTTCCGAGCCATTTAGGTCAGTTTGAAGACCCGCACGTTGTTCTGGGAGCACCAGAAGTCTTAATTGCTCGTTCCCATGTCTCGGCTGAAGAAAAAGCCAAGCTGACTGAAGCGGTCAACGCCCACAGCCGTTACGGTCGCAGAGTGCTGGGGGTCGGCCTCCTCACCCCTCATATCGATCCAGAATCAATCACTACTGAACACGTTAGGGAAATCACCTTCTTGGGTGCTTTGAGTTTCTTTGATCCTATTCGAGCAGAAGTGCCAAAAGCACTTGAGCTCATCAATTCCTATGGTACTCGGGTGGTAATGGCTACGGGCGACCTCGCAGGGACTGCTATTGCGGTTGCAAACGATCTCGGCTGGAAGGTCACCGAAGCCAACGTACTGACCGGCCAACAGTTGTCACAACTCTCAGACGAAGAGCTCGATACACTGTTGGACAAAATTCATATTTACGCCCGTGTGTCACCTAAAGATAAGCTCAGGATTACTCACCTCTTTCAAGCTCGGGGTGAAATTGTGGCGATGACGGGAGATGGGGTAAACGATGCACCATCGCTCAAGGCAGCCAATATCGGCATTGCCGTCGGCTCTGGTACCGACGTCGCCAAAAGCGTGGCTGACCTGATACTGATGGATAATAATTTCCGTACTATCGTTGCTGCTATTGAGGAGGGTCGTCAGATATTGTCTAACATCAAAAAACTCTTTGTGTACCTGATGTCCAATGCGCTTGATGAGCTCATCTTGGTTGGTGGGGCCATTATTGCTGGCGTCACTCTTCCGTTGACGGCTGTACAGATTATCTGGGTCAACCTCTTCACTGGTAGTCTACCAGCCATTGCCTTTGCTTTTGACAGACAACAAATGCGCGAAACCGACGCGACCAGTCGTACGATGTTTGATAAGCGCGTATTGTTTTTGACCACTGCCATTGGTATTTTCATCTCCCTGCTTTTGCTCGGACTATACCTGCTCTTACTAAACTTTGGTATGAGCGTGGAGCTCGCTCGGACCATCTTATTTGCTTGTTTTGGCTCATATACCCTCTTTATCTCATTCTCATTCTTAGACCTCAGTCGACCGATTTACCAGTATTCTGTGCTCCAAAACAAACTCCTTTTGGTAGGTATCGCCGTGGGAATGGTACTGCTAATTATCACTATCTACACTCCGTTCTTCCAGAGAATGTTCGAAACCACTCACTTGCCGTTCATCTGGGCAGCGTTTGTAGCTCTCTGGATAGTTCTAAATATCGTTATCATAGAAATCTTCAAATGGTTCGCAAATACGTTTTTAGTAACCTACCTTAATAACGATTCGTTGAATTAAAGGTATATTTGTGTTCTAATCAAAGGTCTATGCCGATGAAACCAAATTTCGTGCGGAAGAAGAAGCGTAAAGTTCATGGTCCAACGTTTTGGGACCAAGAATACACAAACCCTTCCCATCTAAAACTGTCTGACAAAGAGAGTGAGGACTTGGCAAAGTTTACTCGTTGGGTGATTCGACGTGGCCGCGGGGACGTATTGGCTCAAGAAGCGAGCGTCCTAGATGCTGGCTGCGGCAACGGTCGAAATCTTATCTATCTGGCTCACGAATTCAATATGAACGGAGTAGGCTTTGACATCTCCTCAGCCGCTATCGCTCAGGCGAAAATCGCCTCAAAAGAACTCGACATTAAGTATGATGTTCGCAGCGCGGCTGACCCAATCCAAGCACAAGACGAGAGTCAGTCACTGGCATTGGACATGATGACGTCTCACTTTTTAGATAAAAAAGGTCGAGAAAAATTACGAGATGAGCTTCATCGGGTGTTGATTCCAGGTGGGTACTTTTTCATGAAAACGTTTCTCAAAGACAAAGATTTGCACACAGCAAGACTGATTAAAGAAAAACCTGGCCCGGAAGAAGGCAGCTACATTCACCCCGTCATGGGAGTGGCGGAGTATGTGTACAGTGAGGAAGAGCTGGTTAACTTTTTATCGGAAAAATTTATCGTGCGGAAAATTTATCGTTCTCATAAGCATGCGTTCAAAGGTAGAGCTCGAAAGCGTCGTACAATTTCTATTTACGCGGAAAAAGACTACTAGGAGTTTGTTATACTAAGTCGATATGAAAAAACTAGTCTCTCGTTTTTCTCACCCCTTCCGGGGTTTACTATACGCCGTCAGAAAGGACCGGAGCTTCCAGAGTCAGTTCTTTGGCGGATTCTTCTTTCTATTCTTGGTATGGCTGGTTTTCAGTCCCTTGGCGGCTTGGGAGTGGCTCTTTATCGGTTTATGTTGGATACTTATCCTTATCACAGAATTGCAAAACTCAGCTCTGGAAGAAGCCCTTAACAGAATTCATCCGGAATTACATGAGAATATTGGACGCAGTAAAGACATGGCTGCCGGAGCAGTCCTCTTGGCGGTGGCGTATACCATTGCTACTATTGTCGCTCTGTCGCTCATCAGACTCGTTGCCTAATCTAGTACGGCATTTCCCCTTCTTCGTAGACAGTTCCGTATTCCATTCCTCCCTGCAAGACGGCTGACATATCTTGAAATAACACATCGGTTGGTGGAATAAAGATGCTTTGATCAACTTGTTCCCAACTCTGACATGAGTATTTTACTCGTTCATCGAGACTGACCGGCTCTTGTGTCTGAACGTCAGCTTCTTTTGCTGCTTGCAGATTTGATTTTACCCCGTAGGACTCACCACCAATCTCTGTCCACACATACATCGTATCTTCCATGACGATAATCGAAGAGACGGCGGCTTCCTCTTGCTCAGGAGACTGAGTAATAAAATCACCCCGAATTTTGTGGTCAGCTACAAAGAAGGTTCCTTCATTCGCTACTGTGTTATCGATAGTAGTAATCTGACACTCTAGATTTTTTTCTCTACCCAGCAGGTCATTCATCGAACCAAACCCATTAAGCTCTGCCTTTGGATCCTTACTCCCGGATTGGGTCTCAAGCTGTACTACCGCTTCGTTCATTTCTTGTTGAGCGGTTTGCAGTTCATTACCAGAAAAAAGCCAAAAGTAGGCAAATGCAACAATCAATAGTGTAGCGACTCCAAGCCCAATTAGATATTTCATACAACAAAATGTTAGCGTTGTGTTCCCATAGTATACCCCAAACGCTCACGACAAAATGCCGCAAAGGTTGTGGGAAGCAAAAAACGGTTACTCAGCAGCTGGCTGGACAACGTATCGGTGGTTACTGAGCCGTAGTTGTGTCCTGGCAGTATCATGGTTTCAGGCGGCAACCGCTTGAGCAATTGCAGCGAAACATATAAATCACGAACCATGTAGTCATCGGTTCTGCCACAGCCGTCAACAAAAAGCGTGTCTCCAGAAATGAGCATCAACTGTTGTTCTGCCTGAGTGAATAAGAAGCAAACCGAGTCAGCGCTATGTCCAGGAGTATGTAAAACCGTAATAATTTTGTTACCCAATGCTATTTCATTACCGTCTGAGATAGGATGGACACTATCGACGTCCACCGCAATAACGCCCGCATCATGGACGAAAACGGGCACTGAAAACTGCGTTGTCGCACTCATCACGGCATCCATATGATCAGCATGCGTATGAGTAAGTAGAATACCAACCACATCTAGCCGCAACAGAGTAATCTTCTCCAGCACCAATCCAAAATCTCCAGAAGGGTCGACAATAAACGCCTCTTGGGTAGCGTCACTGTGGATAATATACGAAAAATTCTCATCAAATCCTCCCACTAATATCTGTTCTACCAGCAGCGCCATTACAATAACTCTAGCATAGAACCTGCAAAATATGAGATACTAGCGGTATGTCAAATCCGTCACTACTCACCCGAGTGATTTCTTATTTAATGTTGTTTTCAATCGCCCTTGTGCTCGGCGTAATGAGCCTATTATTGCAATACAAAAGTTCAGTGTTTGAGCATTCACTGGAGCCGGTTGTGACCACACAAGTATATCCTTTCCCCGTCAGTGTAAATACCCAAGCTGAAGAAATCTTTGTGAATCCTGCTTTCGATCTCTTTTATGAGACAACTTTTGCTGAGGCCAACACCGCACCTAAAAAGCTTCTGGGAAAACTTGCTGCAATACTTTCCAGTAAAAGCTGGTATCAAAGCCTCGCTTCTCCGGTCAGCCGCATCGTGGTAATTTGGCCAGGTGAGCGAAAAGAAGAAGTCGTAAAACATATCGGAGACATCGTGGGCTGGGACGCAGCCCAAAGATTGGAATTTCAAGCATTGATTGATTCGCAGTCTCCTATCTTAGAGGATGGCAAATATTTCCCCGGCCAGTATGTGACCCACCGCTCAGCCAGCCCGATGGATGTTGCCTCGTTGATTTCCACAAAATTCACCAACGAAGTGATTCATCGATATCCAAAAACAGTAGCTGACCAAGTACCACTTGAAGACGCGCTGATTATCGCCTCACTGTTAGAGCGTGAAGCGAGTGATTTTCAAAACAAGCGCGAAGTGGCTGGGGTCATTTGGAATCGATTATTTATAGACATGCCTTTACAGCTTGATGCTACTTTACAGTACGTCAAAGGCAACAATCCTCGAGAGCCGAAATGGTGGCCAGTTGTAAGACCAGCGGATAAATTTCTCGATTCGGACTTCAATTCATACCAAAACAAAGGTCTTCCACCAGCTCCCATTGCCAACCCTTCTGCTGAGGCAGTGTTGGCCGCATTGAACCCTCTGCAAACAGATTGTTTGTACTATTTCCATGGACCGAGCGCTGACTACTACTGTTCGGTGGATTATGAAGAACACGTGTCTAAACTGAAGCAAGTGTACGGACAGGGCCGATAATTAGCTCGGGCACACCAGCGGATCATGTATTCTTTTACTCAACTGGTAGATTGAGAACGAGAGTAAAAGCACCCCCAACACTCCAAATTCTGCTCCCTGAAATGGCAGTATCGCCAACAACCCTCCAGCCCCAAAGAGTATCAAAAAGCTCGAGATTATAACCGATCCACAGGCTGCACACCCAATCCCAAACACGCCACTAACAACCCCGAGTACGCCGGCGGTGTGACCGCCGGTATTTGAAACTCCCGCCTGCCGACGTCGTATATAATAGGCGAGCAGGGCACTATTGATGCCAAACAAAGTTGAAATAGCCAATGTGGCCAGCGCCGAAAAAAGCGTGAAGTTCGTAAACAGCGCTCCATACATACTCCCTAAAAAAATTAGCTTGGCAGCCACATCAATATTTGATGATTGCAATACCTGCACAATCACTGACACGTTAGGTAGCAAAATAGCCACACTTAACGCCAGCACGGCTACAAGTATGGCTATTTGTATATATCGTGTTTGAGTAAATACTCTTTTTGAGACACTCAGCAGCATGTCGAGCTTACGCTTCTGCTTTTGCTACACTAATGAGCTGCTCAATTGCACTTTGCGGCAAAGCCCCGTTTATGGGATAGGTCTTTCCTGATGGTCCAATCAAGATACTCCACGGAGTACCGCCGCCGCCAGTTTCTCTAGCATTTGTCATATCTGCCTGCACCCGAGCGGTCATCTCGCCACTTTCGAAACACGTAGTAAACGCTGCCTGCGTTACTCCGGCTTCTAGGGCCAGCCGAGGAATCAGCACGTCGTGAGCTGTTTTGTCTCCTGAACCTCTGGCCACGAAGTAGGTATCGGTAAATGACCAAAATGCATCATTACCCTTAAGCTCACCGACACACTCGGCTGCAATAGCTACAGCAGGTGCTTGAGGGTGCAGCTGTTCAATGGGGAAATGGCGATAGGTCCACACCACCTCATCGGGATATTTTTCTACCACCGCGTTCATCACGTCATGAAACCGACTACAAAATGGGCAATCATAATCTGAAAATTCTATAATTTGAATCGGGGCGTCAATATTACCCTTGAAATAGTCATCCTCCGCTGAAATTGGATTCACTTTATCGGTATTATCTGCTTGAGCTACTGGCTGAGCAGGCACCGGAGCTCCCGCTACATCACTTCCACCGGTCCCGTTGCTAAAATACAGTCCTGCTCCAACGAAAATACCGGCCAATACAATTGACGCCGGAATCATCAAGTCCTTGAGGAGTGTGCTTTGTGGCGCAGCTGCTGCCATCGGTGTCTGAAGGTTGGCTGTTTGGGTACTCACAGTTGGTTGTTCTTCTTGCATATTAGGTATTACGATTGGGTTGGTTATAATATTTCATTATCAGTATACACGTCTGAGCGTAAAAATTAACCGGTCGAAGGAGTATTACTTTCCTCGACTCAGTCGAGCCCTCCGAGCTGCTTCGTTCTTTTGCTGGTCTCGTTTTTGATTTTGAGCGGAATACCGTGCCGCATTTGTGGAGTCTTTGTTCATGAGAAATTCACGCTCTCGTACAATCTTTTGGTAATTCTTAAACTCTCTGGCACTAAGCTCTCCTGTTTCCAAAGCTTCCAGCACCGCACAACCAGCACTTTTTTCGTGATCGCAATTAGCAAAAGCACACTGAGCTGCCAACTCTTCTATCTTTTGAAAGACTTCAATTTCAGCTGAATTCTCATTTTCCAGCACACCCAACTCTCTCATGCCCGGCGTATCAATCAGAAAACCACCAAACGGAAGTTCGAACAGTTGTCGCGAGGTGGTTGTATGTCTACCTCTACTGTCGTCAGCTCGGATTTCTTTCACCTCTTGTGCGTCTTCCCCCAGCAGCCAGTTGGTCATAGTGGATTTCCCAGCTCCGGAAGAACCGAGTAATACGGCGGTTGTCTCGGGAGTAAAGCATTCTTTAACCGCAATCATTCCTTCGCCAGATAAAGCTGAGGCGCTGATGACATGAGTCGGCCCGGCGGCAGCTTCCACTGCTTGTAGCTGTTCTTCGTATCGATTGGTAATATCTGTTTTGTTGAGCACTATCACTGCGGGAATCTCGCTTTGTTTCGCCAGCAATAAATACCGCTCTAATCGGCTGATATTGTAGTCCCCATCTAATCCCATGACGATAAACATCAGGTTCACATTGGTCACCATAATTTGTTCTTCGTCGGTCGAGACAGACTTCCGCTTAATAAGACTCGTGCGGGGACGCACCATTTCAATTACCGCCTGACCATCTTCTAGGATTTCGTACGTAACATAATCACCCACTTTGGGAAACTCTCCTTCTTCATGAAAAGAACCGCGTACAGTAGCGATGTATTCTGTATCTGCTGTTTTTATGATGAAGTTCGTGCGGTGAACTTCGATAACTCTTCCTTCATTCATGTGGTGATTATAGCAAAATTTGACTACATTTTGTCGACCGTTTCAATACCCAAGATACGAAGTCCATTTTGTAAAGTAACGCCAACAGCTGTGGTAATGGCAATTTTGTACTCTTCTGCAACCGAACCATCAAGCACCATGTCTTTGGCATACCAACTATTGAACTCAGAACTGAGTTCAAGGAGATACTGAGCAATATGATGCACCGACAAATCATCAGCTGATTTCTTGATGACATCTTCAAAATACAGCAGACTTCGTACCAATGAATGCTCAATACTCGCTTCAGTCGGTATAAATTCTGACAGAGTGCGCTCCCCCGCTTTCCGTAAAATAGACTGAGTGCGCACAAACGTGTACAGCACGTACATTCCCGAGTCACCCTGAATATCAACTGACTGCTCAACATCAAACGTCATTTCCTGATTTCGGTCAGACTTCAAGAAGGCAAACTTTACCGCACCGAGCGCAAGCTTTTCCGCCGTATCCTCATCAGCCGCTTTCTCGTCAGCGACAAACCGTTTAAGGATAGTTTCTTTTACTCCGTCTATCACATCATCAATAAATACGACTGTTCCCGCGCGAGAAGACATCTTCTGGAAGCCCCCATCTTCACCTTTGAGACCAACGTAACCATAGGTGACATGCGTAAAGTCTTCCACCTTTCCGATTCCTAGCTGCTCGCAAGTAGCAAAGAGTTGCTTGAAGGACATGGACTGTTCAGGACCGACTACCCAGACGAGTTTGTCAGCACCGTAGGTTTTCTTTTTCAGATCAGTTAAAGCGAGATCTTGCGTAATATACAAAGAAGTACCGTCATTTTTTAGCAGTACTGTGTCAGAAAGACCGTAATCAGACTCCAGATTAGTCAGTATGGCACCGTCATCCAGCTTTTGAAGCACCCCTTCCTCAAGACCATTTTGTACATATTCTTTTCCTTTCTCGTAGTGTTCATGTTCATACCATACTTTATCCCAGTGGCTACCCAGTCGAGCGAGTACTCGTTCATTTCCCGTATAGGCAAAAGTCAGTACGTGTCGCCACAGCTGCCACACATGTTCCTCTTTTGCCTCCCAGTCAACCACCATCTGTCTGGTTACACGCTCTGCTTCAGGACTGGCTTTAAAATCTTCTTCACCCTGCACGTAACACTGAGTAACAAAAATATCTGCTTTGATGTCCAGATCCTCTGGTGTGCTCCACTCTTTTGGGTGAGTGGCAAAATGAGTCACCTCAGCTGGGGTTTCGGGCGATTTACGCATATGCACTAAAAAGCCATACATTACTTTTGCAATTGCAATTCCTCGGTCATTATAGACACAATCAGACGCTACCTCAGCCCCTGAGAAAGTCAAAAGCCGGACGAGGCCCATTCCCACTAGATTATTCCGCAAATGACCCAAGTGCATGGCTTTATTTGGGTTGGGAGACGTGTGCTCAATCACCCATTTCTCGCCATGATGCACCGCAATCGCTCCAAAATCAGTCCCGCGGGCCAAGATATTTTTTACGTGTTCAATAAACACCTGTTCACTGAAGTAAATATTCACAAATCCTGGCGGCACAAATTCTACGTGCTCGATCTCAGTCAGACCGGCTGCACGTAGATATTGGGCCAACTCTTGAGCAATCACCACTGGTGCCAGCTCGAGTTCCTTGGCATATCGCATGGCGACATTCAAAGAGTATTCACCAAACTTGGCATCGGTCGTGCGCTCGAGTACAACCACTGGTTGCTCAATTCCTCTTTCTGTTAACCACGAGGCAGCGAGGTGGGTAATTTCAGTTTTCAGTGTGTGTAGCATATCAATGGGAAAAGTGTAGCATTTCCTGTCTATTTCCGCAGCCTAGATATAGAGACCTGGCACGGCTCAACCAGTGATTTGTTAGAAGTGCTCAGCGGTCTGAAACGAGGCGTTCACTTGCTGCAAGAATTTCGGTTTACTAAAGTACTTTGACTCCACTTCACACGTCCAAAATGAGGACTTGATTTTTTCTCCAATGCGGCGCACCATCGGTCCGGTGGTGGCGGTCAATCGATAGCTATCCGTATAGTCCCAGAGACCCAAAAGACGATGTTGCGGGTTTTCTGCAGTAAGCGCCGCTACTTCTTGCAGCACTACGTGTTCTACCCGCTCCCTGAGATGTTTTGGCACTTGGAGTATATTCAACTCTCCGTCGAATATACCAGCGTTTTTCATACTGCACGCTGGGCAATGTCGGACATCCACATCATCTTTTTCTACATCTATCAAATCAGCAATACTTGAATCAGGCAGATACCACATCCCCTTAAAGTTCACTTCGTTACACCGAGGGCAAATACAGATTTTTTTAGGATACTGCGCAAGTTGTAAGCGTTTGACCAAAACTGGATTTTGTAAAATGTGATTGAACGTCCGGGCTCCAACTAGTTTTGTAGTCATACAGATAGAAGGTTAGCTTGATAATCTTCATGCAATGCTTTGTTTCTCGACACTTTAGATCTTTCAAGACACTGTCGAACATTTTTTGGATAGACAGTCGGAAAGTTTATGTAGTATGAATTCACTGGCCGGACCGGCGCGTCACTTTCCTTGAGTAGCACCACCTCATCTACTAAACTGCGCAATTCACTGGCAATTCGATGAGATGTCACGGTAGATGCAACAATGATTTTTTCGGGATTCTGATGTTTGATGGTCAGTATGGCTGCTCGTATAGTCAGCCCGCTGATAATTCCGTCGTCTACAATAATGGCGGTTTTTCCGCGAGCTGACACTACTTGATTATCTTTCATGTAGTTCAGTCTTTCACGTAAGATGTTTCCGTGTTCAATCACCGCCGTGTCGTCAATCCATTTTGAATCTACGCCACACACTCCAATCTCATCACACACCCGCTCACCCTCTTCTGTCACTACGCAGACAGACGTTTTTTTATTTAATGGGTGTGGCACTCGATGAGAGATTACTAATTCTAGGGGTAACTGTAATTCTTTTGCAACAGTAAAACCGGTGAGCACTCCACCCGGCGGGATGGCATACACCACCGCTTCGGTTTTAAAATACTTTTGTAATTTTTGCGACAGCTGGCGACCAGCGTCATATCGATCGAAGAACATATCTTTATTATTTGTGTTAGCTTGCTCATCTATCAACCATCTGCCAATACATGAGCATTTTTGTTTAATTAAGTGGAGGCGACATTACGTTACTTGTATTATCTTATAAGTCGGTCTGTTGGTATAAAATAGAGTGTTGAAAACCAGAGAAGTCTGTAGGAGTTTTGAGACTTCAAACCTGACTTCTCATCTGGTTTTGTGTGAATAGTTATTTTGAATCTATTTTAACCAATATGTTTCTTTTAACTCTAGTGAATAATGTTTTGGCTGGCTCTACGTAGGTACCATCATGTCTATTTTCCTAACATTAGGCAATAAGAAATTGTTTTTTTGATAACATCTCCTGAATACCGTTGTACAGGGCCCTAAAATGTAGATACGGTGACAACAAAATTGCTGTCACCGTATCGTAGAAAAGTAATTTATTTAAAATGTAAAGAGGGTTTATCCCCATATGTTCTTACAAGATATCCATTGACAGGGAGCGGACATACGCTGGTACTATTTTTTCACTTTTTTGTATCGGTGTACTACTTCACCGGTTAGATACTTATTCCAACGCGTCGAGTTACAAAATTCCCCATTCATGTACCAAGCACGTGAGGTGACATCTCCCTGTTATCGAGGCATCGTTTTTTCCCAGAGAGTTTCAAAGAGTAATCCGGTAGATTGACTCATCCCCACCCCTGTGTACAAAACACCTGTCAATTCTGTCTCGTTGAGCAAAATAACTGCCACTCTACAGTTAAACAAAATGTAAATTGTCTGGGAATACCGATCATCATCGCAATAATGAATGGAGTGCTTGGCTGGAATCATGTTTTTTTGAATAATCTCTATCTCAGGTGAATGCTCAGAGATAATTTTTACCGAAACCTCTTGCTGAAACAATACTTCGAAAAAATCACGGGTGGTGGTTTGTCCTATATAATTAAACATCGATGAGAGAGAACCCATCAAGCTCACTGGATAATGTGAGGTAATCACCTCATTTAACAAAGCTTCAATACTCGCTTTTCCGGTAAACTGTTTAATAACTGGTGGTTCTATCTTGCGATTTCGTATGGTCTTGAGCTGAGGGAGCATTGTCCGGAGCATCTCTGATTTAATTTCTAAATCAGCTAGTAATCTTTCGGGGTTTTCCGAAACCCAGATGGTATGACCTTGTTTCACCAACTTGCCCAAAATTCCTCGCTCATGTAATTGTTCGACGATAATTTGGGCGGATGATCGAGGGATTTTCGTATTTTGAGCAACTCCAGTCACCGTGAGCTCACCAGCTTTTGAAATTGCCAGATACACCAATATCTCGTTGGGGTGGTAACCAATGCGTTCTAAAGCTCGTTTAATATTCATTTAGCTTAATTGTATACTCTAATTCACCATTGACAATAGCTTGTACACAATTTGTAATAATTACACGTTTTGCTTTATTCGCGACAAAGCTTCGCTGCTGCGGCTCCGGCGACCGCACCAGTGCTCCAGCAGAGTTGTAGACTGTACCCGCCGGAAGGTCGGTTCACATTGAGTACATCTCCTACCAGATAGAGATTGGGAACGACTTTCGATTCCATCGTCCGGAAATCAACCTCTTGCAAAGCCACTCCGCCGGAAGACACCACGGCTTTATCTTTCCCGAGCAAACCACTCACTTCCAAGGGAACGGCCTTCAGCAGTGCAATGAGCTGAACTCTTTGGGTCTTGGTAATACTATTGCACTGGGTATCGCTGTCGATGTCGCACTGAATAAGCATCTCTTTAGCTAGTGCAGTTGGCAGCAGCTCAGCCAATGCATTGCGAACTTTCTTGTTGTTGTTTTTCTGCAGGACGTCGTGGATCATCGAGTTCATGTGCGCTGAATCCACTCCTGGGAACAAGTCAATGAGCAATGTTACCGGTCCGTATGAGAGCAGCTCCCCCACCGTTTTACTCATATTTAAAATCGTCGGACCTGTCACCCCGACGTGGGTAAAGAGGATTTTCCCTTTTACTGCACTGTGTTTTTGACCATCGGCCAGCAGGGTGATTTTGCATTCGGGTAAGGTGATACCGCTGAGTTTTTTGCTCCAACTGGTCTTCAGAGTAATTGGCACCAGCGCAAAAGTATTTTCCACAATGGTGTGCCCGAGACTCTTCAGCCACTGAAAACCTTCTCCGGTCGAGCCCGTTTCTGGACGTGCTGAACCTCCCGTTGCCACCACGCACGCATCAGCCGTCAGTGTTTGACCATCTGTCAGCTGGATGAGAAACGCACCTTTCTCGTTTTGTATCGCCGCTACCGGCGCGTTTGTCTCAATGGTGACGGGGTATTTTTCTAGCTCTAAAGCTAACGCATCCCGGATAGTCTGAGCATTTTCAGTCAGCGGAAATAAACGCCCTTCATTCTCTTCCTTAAACGGTACACCCCGTGCGGCAAACCAGTTAATAGACTCTGTCACCCCGTGCTGCATAAAGGTTGAGAATAAAAACTTCCCTTCGGTCTTGTATTGGCTCAACATCTCACGGACCGCTGGTTTATTATTTGTCACATTGCAGCGACCCCCGCCAGTAATCAGCAGCTTCTTGCCCAGCTGAGGATTTTTTTCCAGCAGCAACACCGATACTCCAGACTGGGCCGCAAACGCCGCCGCCATCATCCCCGCCGGACCACCGCCAATCACCACTACGGGGTAGTGAGTATGACTCTGTGTTTGAGTGGTTTTATGCATGTTGCTCTAGCGTACTGTCTCGCCTGACCGCCGTCAAACGGCCACTAGTGCGTGCACACGGCTTTTATATTCCCAAAGGCTGATTCCCACCAGCGCTCCACTTTCCAGCCGTTTGTTTCCAACAGCGCCACAAATTCTTCTGCACTATACAAACACACTGGCTGGGAGATAGAGAACGTCTGTGCCTGTTCTGGAGCCAGGGGAGAAAATCTCTCTTTCACTGCCACAGCTCTGCCAGCATATTCAACTCCAACGGCGGAGTGTATCCCGGTCACTGAAATAAACAGCTTGTCTGCTACTTTTTTATATAAATGATTCAGCAGCTGCTGCGCTGCTTCGTATTGTAGATAATGAATAGTCCTTTGCACAATAGCGTCGGTGACTTTGTCCTTGGTCCACTGAGCAGGAATGGACGAAATGTCTCCCCGAATAAACTGCAGCTGTGTCTTATCGATAGCATTGTCGGCGCGGAGTTTGGCAAACACTTCCCCAAAATCATAACTATCAACCGCTATCACGGTGGCTCCAGCCTCCACCATCCGCAGTGACTGACCGCCAGCTCCTGCGCCCAAATCCAACACTCGGGCTGCGGATTTGGCTGCAATATGCTTCAGACATAAGTTGTCCAAGTCATCCGCGCGTTGACTCGCCACGTCTACCCCATGCCCAGCAAAACTGATGTACGCTTTTTTCATTTCGCTGAGTATACCAAAAAACATCCCGAAGGATGTTTTTTACGTTAGGCTGCTGGTGTTTCTTCTGTTTCTTCTTCAGCACCTTCTGCTGCTGGAGTGGCTTCTGGAGTGTCTGTTGTCTCCTCTGCTGTTGCTACTTCGTCAGTAGCAGCTGGTGTAGCTACGTTTGTGTCTTCTGTGTTTTCTTCTGTCATAGTATATATGTTAGCTACTAATGGACTCCGGCAGTATACGTGCTTTGGCCACTAATAGATACCTCCATCGTTTGTCTGGTGGGCTAGTACTGGGTAAGTTTGAATCCGACCCAGATACCAACTATCGCTCCCACGGCATTGAGCAAGATTGAAGCAAGTGAGAAATAGTTTGCGCCCCAGAGTAGTGGAATATATCCACCTAAAAAACCACCGAGTCCAGCACACATCCATACGACTCTGTTTGATTGCATATGTACTATTCTATCAGTCTCTGAGGTACAGCACTCATACACAAAATATCTCAACAAGGTACATTCCGAGAATTGTGCTAAAGTACCCGGTATGAAACTGCTAAAAATTGCCATCTTTGCTCAACAAGGCAGCGCTACTATTACTGAACACCTTATGCCCCTCTTGCGTGAACGTGGTCACACGGTCGATATAATTGATTTGTCTATCATTTCTCAAGTAGAATTTATAGAACAGCCAGAAATCCAGGCGCTCATTGAGTACGATATCGTCTACTACCGCTCAGGACTTGAACCGGACATAAACCCTAAAAGAATTATTCAGTTAGAACAACTCTTTAAAAAACACTCAGTTAACACCGTGAACCTACACTTCACGGAACACCCCCTCGCTCATTCAAAAATTTACGAAACGCAACAAGCAGAAAAATTTAATCTCACAATCCCGAAATCAATATACCGTCAAGAGGGTGAAGATTTTGCCTCTATTAGTTCTCAACTCGGGTCCCCTTTTATAGCAAAAACGTCTTTGGGGAGTAGTGGGGATGGGGTACATATGGTAAGAAACATTGAAAAATTTGATAAGGTACAGGATATGTATCCCCACACGGAACTCTTCTATCAGGAATTCATTCCTCATGATTTTGAACACAGAGTGTATATCATCGCAGGAAAGACTGTGTGTTCTTGGAGAAAAACACCTCCTGAGAATGACTTTCGAAGTAATGAAGCTCAAGGGGGCGGCATGCTCTTAGCCGACCCACAACACACTGCAGAACTCTCAGAGCTCGCAGCACTAACCTATGATGCTTTTGCGTTTGAAATATTTGTAGCTGACTTTATGCTTGATAAAAACACCGACACATTCTATTTCACCGAAATCAATCTAAATCCAGGCTGGGGACCGCCAGACCTCGCGGCGGCTGGCGTAGACGTCATAGGTCTCACGGCTGATTATTTTGAAGAAATTTGTTCCTAACTTCTCACTATGCATACTCCCTTTTCACAACAAGAAAAAGTTGATCAGGAGTTTTTGCCAGCGCTACAGAAACTTATACATGAGGAATATCACTACCTAACCCCTTTTGACCCGCGGGCTCAGAAACAGCGATTTTATAATACTGGCAAACTAGACCTTGAATACCCCGAGGCAAAACAGCTCGGTCTGGAAGTGCATCAAACGGAGCTAGACGAGATGTACAAACAAAGCGATAGCAGTAGTGCCTCTCCTACCATAAAAGATTTGTACCGTGCGAAATTTGCTGAGCAACAAAATATTATCGACATCCTAGAAGCCACCTCCAAGCAAAATGACGAAGCATTCCATGCTGCCAGCAGCAGCCTGTACGGCACCCCCGACCCGAAGCTTTTCTGGGTGGTGGTGACGCAGATAAACAATCGATTTAATTCCCTAATTGCCAAAGTAGACCCTAAACGCAAGACCCTGCATCGAGCATACGCTACGTGGAAAGCATACTTTCAAACCCTGAAGCAGCCAGAAAATGTTGGGGTCTACCACCTGCCGATATACAACGGTATCTACATTCCTCACGACTATGAAGTCGATTCAGCAGAAAAAATTCACCACATGTTTTCCGACTATCTAGAGGAGCAAAACATTCGTAATTGGGTGGTACAAATTGACCACCCTGGGGCGCGGACAGCTTTTGGAGTAAATCAGTCGAATAAGGTTATCAGTATCCCTCATGATAGCGATTTGTCTTTGCGTAAGCGGGTACTGACAAAAGTCTCACTCCAGGCACTACTCATGCACGAAGTGGGGGTGCACGTCGTCCGTCGGGAAAATGGAGACGCCAGCCCACTCGCCCTGTTGGGGGTAGGGTTAGATAACTACTTGCGCGCTGAGGAAGGTATCGCCACTTTAGCCGAACAGCTCATCACTGGAACCAGTCAGTACTCCGGAGAAATAGGGTATTTCTCCGTCGGGGCGGCTATGGGCACCCTTGGCAATCCTCTGCCTTTTCCAGAACTCTACACTGTTCTTGATGCGTATTATATTTTATCGATTGCTGACAAACAGCTGGAGACTGATGGGTTTTACGAGCTCGAAGAACTCCGGATGACCGCCACTGATCAGGCTTGGAATCGTGCTATGCGTGTCTATCGAGGAAGCACCGGTAACACTGTCGGAGCGGTATACACCCGGGATATTATTTATCTTGAGGGCAACCGGCGTATGTGGAGACTCTTAGATTCTGAAGCAATCATTCATCCAGACTGGCTGCTGGGCAAGTACGACCCCACAAATCCGCAACACATTGCGGCCCTGAAAGAACTAGAGATACTTGAGTAACAACAACTGTGGCGGTACCTGTGTCGTCCGTTTAATTAGAATTATCTTCCAGCTGTACTTGCATCTCAAAGGCACCATCATGCTCTACCAAACCAGAGGGATTGGCTTTCATGAAAATTACCGTACCGGTTGCGCTGTAGGTATTTGGTTCTTGCTGATAAGTGATTTCTCCGGTAAATGGTACGAACTCTTCGGTCATCCAATCCTCTTGTGCTTCTATGTATCCTTCTCCGAGAATCAGCCCGTTCCAGTTCGTCACTACTACCGGCGCCGTCGCTTCAAAGAACCAGTATCCGCGCGCTTTTCCACTGACCTCTAGCGGACTGCTGACCTCTGCTTCCGCTTGGGGAGATACAACCTCTATCAAATTAAAAATCGAATCTGCGGCTGTTTCTTCCACCGGATCCGCTTCGACAATTGCCCAGCGCATGGTCTCTGGCACAAGTTTTAGATACGCGCTTTTTCCAACTGAAGGTTGAGTGGTCATCGGTTCAGACAACTCTCGGTCTACATAATGAAAGACAACCACATTCTTATGATGGGGTTTCATACTCTCATCAGTAGATTGCGGCGCAATCCGGTCACCGAGCAAATATCCATCTGAACCAATATAACCTCCTTCTGTATTCAAGGCAGCGACGGCGTAGAAAAATATCCCCGAGCCACCGGTTTTTTGTGTCAGAATAAAGGCCACATCCTCTCGCCCATCACCATCTAAATCGGTCTTCAATTCGTTCCCAAAATACTCAGTAGTAATCCTAGAGGCAGACCCAGCTGGGGGTTGAGTCTCGGCCAAGCCATTTTTTAAAGTCACTGATTGGCCATCTATCATGTAGGTAGCGTCCCGATAATCATATGTCACCGGGGTTTGTTTCTGGTTGTCCGTGAATGGATTATATATAGCAAAAATAATACCCAACCCGCCGATTACGACTAGGACTAAAAGAATTTTTTTCATGGGTTTAGTATAGCAACTGAGGGTATTTATTAGTAGCACAACTTGAGATGCATAATACCTATTGGTATTGAATATAAATTGGTTTTGGGTAGAGAGACAGAATCTCTGCTGGACTCAGAAGGCCGGTACTAGGTGGCTTCAGGTCGTTCTTATAGAACACTTTCAGTCCCGTGAACTGCACAGGTTCGGGTTCTATGATGTGGCGATAGGTAGCTCGCTTGAGAGCGCTGGGTCCCCAGCCGTCCATTACCATCACTACCTGTACTTCGGGTGTTGGCACAATGCGCGCTGCACCGGTCACCATATCTTGGGTAAAGCGATGTACCAGCAAGACTTTTGGCGGTAATTGATTTTCTTGTACTATTTCTGACATGTAGTCAATCGCGTAGTTAATTTCTTCCGCGCTCAGAGAACCAATCACCGTCCCTGGCTTGGCTCCGTCGTGCATCGAGAATTCTGGGTCGAGTGCGAAAAACACGTCGGGTCGTTCCAGATATTTCTTAAATCTCGGCAGTTCGGTTTGCAATGGACTCAACCCCGTTTGAATATCCAGTATCATCACTCCGTCGATTTGTTGCGCCAACGCGTAGGCTTTTTCTATTTCTGCGTCCGGCATCATAGTTCGATACATACCATCCGCTCCAGCTTCGGCTTGAGCTACCATGGCGATATATTCAATTGCTGGCAACACTGGTGTATCAGGGTCGGCCGCTTCCCACTCTGCCTGAGTTTGAGCCAAGCGCTCGAGCACTACCTCGGGCTCAAATTCACCTAAGATACCCATTTGCCTAGAATAGAAATTACCGTAGTACGCCAAAATGCGCTGAAACGGTAGCACCGCCCCTCCGTGTGGATAGACGGTCGATGATGGCCAGAGCTTACCGTCGATAGTGACATTTGTACTAGAACTGTATCGTAGTGGTGAAGCTGGGGTGGTAGTCGCAACCTGTACGACCGCTATCCCGTTGGCATCTGTAGTAGTACTCCTGGTGATTGTCAGCCCTGGCGGGTGGTAATCAACCAGCGCCAACATCCGCCTGTTGTATTCAGCGGTATCAAGCTGTGGCGGCCACAAGGGCTCTATCATCACTTCACCCTCTGACTCAGTAGAGGAAGCAGTTTCTAGAGCTGTCCCTTCGTCTGTGCTGCTCTTTACATACGTAACGGTACCAAACGTTCTATCCGCCCAGACATAGCCCAGCACGAGCACACACACAGCGACGAGAAAAATAATTATCCGCTTCCACTGCGCTTGTATCATCAAATGATATTACCATGTTTGCCTGGTGCGGATTTAACATTTTATTGTCAGTCTTCAGGCGAGGAGCTCTCGTCGGAAATGAGGTATCTGTAAATGCGCATTGTGCACATATAAACTAGGGAAACCTCATGGCAATACCCAACGAACCGAACTAACGCCTCTGCAACTCACTAGGTTGTCGAGTTTCTTTTATACCTCGGTAGTATGTAATTAAAAAGAAGCCCCGCGTGTCAGAATCTTTCTCATCTGAGAAAAGTTGATTAAGATTGCTTTATATTCTTTGTGCGAAATAGATGCAGATATAAAATAATGAGAAATGCAAACAACACTGCGGAAAGGAATGGGAATGTCACGAAACCAAATACCTTCACGACTTTCTTCGAACAATTGACAGTTGTGATCCTTTTGCTATTTTACTTAAGGACACAACAGAGGATATTCTGATGAAAAATCATAAAACCTGGCTGTTTGTATTGATGTTTATCGCCATACTAGGAATGACTATAAGTGCTGCCAGTGCACAAGAGAAAATACTGACCGTTAAAAACGAAACAGATGACTACACCATCACGGCTGTCTACTTCACCGCAGCAAACGCTGGCACTTGGGGGCAAGAACGGTTACAAGAAACTCAAATGGAGTGGATTGCCCCTGGCAAGTCTGCCACTTGGCTCATTACTGTACCGGGGTGCCTCATAAACCTCAAAGTAGTCTCTTTTGTAAACACTGGCGCAGAGAGACTCAATGCGAATATCTGCAAGGGGCTTATTTGGAATCTTCACGGCTAAATAATAGGTTGCTCGCAAAAAACTCCAGACAGGCTTCCGCCTGTCTTTTTTTAACCGAGAGAGGCGTTGATTCAGCGCGCACCTTGAGGCGATTTAAAACAGCTAATCCCGCAATCGCACGGTGGTAGTCCTAGGATTAGGAGTTGCGAGAGGTGTCTGACTTACTGATGCCCTCGCTGTGGTGACAAGCCAGCAACTGACTCCCCAGTGCTCAAAATGTAGATATAGAAAAAACCCATCCGGAGACTTAGTTTTTCGTGAAAGGAATGAAGGGGAGAAAAAGAAAGAAAGAGGGTGGGTTTGTGTGACAGTACAATACTGTCGAAGGTGTGGAAATAACGAGATGAACTACTTAAGATAATACCCTTTTTCTATAAAAGAGCTAGTGAGTTATCCCCAGTTGTCTTTTGCCGTATCATCGTCCTTGGCTTGTGGGAACTGTGTGTCAAAGCGGGTAAAATACTTTTTGCTCGAAGTATCGCCGCCATTTAATATAGACGTGTATTTTTCTTTTATCCCTTTAGTGAGGGGGGTTGCCCCAAAGCCGATTTTTCTCGCATCTACTTCGATTATGGGTGCGATGCCGGTAGACGTCCCGCAGGCAAATGCTTCATCAGCTATATACACTTCGGTCAGGTCTATTTCTCTTTCCAGAGTAGAAATGTTCATATCAGCAGCCAGTTCTAAAATGGTCTTGCGGTTAATCCCCTCTAAGATGTCGGTGGATGATTTTGGGGTAATCAAGACCCCGTCACGGACAATAAAGATATTAGAGGCGCTCAACTCACACACATGACCCAGTGCATCGAGAAACAAGCAGTCATCGTACCCACTATCAATCGCGTCCTGCTTGCCTAGGACTGAGTTTACATACGCCCCATTCACCTTGGCGCGAGAAGGAATCGAGTAATCAGGAGTTCGCCGCCACACGCTTGTTTTCAATCGCACTCCAGTTGGAGAGAGGATGGGTACTGCCTCATAGGCAAACAGACTCAGTTGTGTCTCGAGTCCCCTTGATTTTGCCCCTGCGACTTGTGCCGTTACGTGCACGGTAGCGCGGACAAAGACCGTTTCAGTAAACTGGTTTGCAGAAACCAGTTCTGACACCGCCTGCGTAAATGAATCATACGTCCAGTTATTAGCAAACGTGTCGATACCAATTATTTTTGCTGAGTTCAGGAGACGGTTGTAGTGATCTCTGAGACGAAAAGCGGACAATCCATTTTTGGTTGCAACTACGGGAAAAACTGTATAGACGCTCAGTCCATACAGCACAGCAGAACTGGCAATTCCTACATTTGCCTGTTCAAGCGGAACAATCGTATCTTTCAGGTATGCTTGATTATAGATTTTAGCCATACGTAAATTTTAACCCAAACGATGGATTACCGGTAGTGAGTTACCTACTCTCTGCTGTGCAGAAAGGGTCACCAATAGACAAGTAAAAGTACCTATAAAAAAGACCCGAACGGTGTGTTCGGGTCTTACTGCATATTAGCGAAGAACAATTATACTGGACTCTTCCTCATCTTCTGGCTCACCAGTGCACTGATCAAAGTTTCCGTCTTGGTCAATATACCAAACCATTTCCATGAGGTCGTCTTCCTTAACCGCAAGACCGACCGGAAACTCCCACAAATTTAACACGTGTTCTAGCATTAGTTGCACGACACGTTCATCCAGCTCCTGACCTCGAAAAGAGGTGAAAGTCAGCGTCATCATTCTATCTCCCCGCAAGTCCACCTCCGTTACCTCGATATGGGGAGTCTGTAGATTAGCGTCAAAAGTATCGGCTGTTGCATCTCGTATAGTCTGCAAAGCAGACTCCCTTGTAATATCCTGCATGGCTATTACTTCATAATAATCCTTCGCAGGGTCGTTTGTGAGCACCCAGAGACCCATATCGCGTATCACACTCGGTGACAGATACTGCCGAATGAAGCTCTCATTCTTGAAGTTTTTAGCTGCAAATTTCACAGCTTTAAGCCAATCGCTTCCAGCGATCTGAGGAAAATATTTCTTATCTTCCTCAGCAGTAAAAAATTTCCACAAAACTCGCTATTTTACCTTGTATACCATACAGATACTCGGGAGACTTCAATCGTAGCGTTGCTACACTAGCTTGTCTGTTTCTGTTTCACATAGTCGACATAGCTTTATCTAAATTCATTGGCTGTCGGTCAAGGAGTCGTCCATAATCCCTGAGTCTTGCCTCGGGGTGTTTAATGTGGTTGATTTGAAATAAACGCCAGCGCGCAATCGTATTAATATGTACAGCAATCTACTTTTTTATGTCTATTTTTCTTAAACAATCAAGCGCCGTATTCGGACTCATCCTGCTTATCTTCGCCGGAACGGTTTCCATCGCCCAAGCCTACACTATCTCAGTGTCAGGCGATGGTTCGTATACTCCAAACGAATCAATCAATGTTGACTGGTCTACTGGAGATCCGAGTAAACGAGGTGTTTGGATGGGCACCTTTGCACCCAACCAAGACAATCGACAGTACCGTCAATGGGAATACGTCGAATATAACCAAACCAGCGGTACTGTCACCTTCCGCGAGTCCGAACTAGGGACGTACGAGGTGCGCTTGTTCAAAAATAGCGGGTACGACCTCTCAGCCGTAAGTGACACCTTCACGATTGAAGTGAGCGAAGATAATAATGACTCCGCCGACTATTCCCTATCCGTGTCTGATCGTTCCCTCAACCAAGGCGACTCTGTCACGGTGAGTTGGACGGTCGATCAGAGTGATAATCTCAACCAAGACTGGGTGGGACTCTACGAAACCGGTGATAGCAATAACCGCTTCCAGCAGTGGGAATACGTGGAGGGTAATACCAGTAGCACCTTCCGCATCGATGAACCGGGTACCTACGAGGTGCGCTATTTCAAGAATGACGGCTTCGACCGCGTAGCCGTCTCAGACACCATCACTGTTAGTAGTGGTGGTAACGATGGTGGCGGTGACGACGGCGGTGACAATGGTAACGACACCAACGACACGGACAACAACTCCGCCGACTATTCCCTATCCGTGTCTGATCGTTCCCTCAACCAAGGCGACTCTGTCACGGTGAGTTGGACGGTCGATCAGAGTGATAATCTCAACCAAGACTGGGTGGGACTCTACGAAACCGG
>Ga0307932_1000188_pt1 | contig 24778 bp, 22 predicted proteins | sample OrgLakmetageno48_FD_201843 | JGI IMG/M metagenome (GOLD analysis project Ga0307932, IMG submission 201843) | Saline water microbial communities from Organic Lake, Antarctica - #48 | ecosystem: Environmental > Aquatic > Non-marine Saline and Alkaline > Saline | place: Antarctica: Organic Lake...
GCCAGTTGATGGTACGAGAGCTTTGGCAGCGGCTTGAACATCACCGTATTCCTTTTTTAATTGGCCCGATGCACTAGCAGTTTTTTGTCGGGCTTCGGCGCTAAGACGATCTGCTTCGGCTTTAGCTATTTTCTTAGCACTGCCCACTTCTTCAGCCATTCTTTCCTGACTGACTGCTTTTGCTTTTTCCGCAAGTGCCTTTGCTTTAGCTAACATGTTTTACTGGTATATTAGAAAAAATATAATAACTGAAATTACTTTTTAGTTTTGCGAGTTTTCTTTTTCTTCTTCTTGCTACTACCATCTACAGTAGCGTCCTCGAACTCGTAAATATTCTCACCGTAGAACCAGTCAGATGCAATACCCTCTTCAATGGCAGACTCGAGCTCGTCAAGTTCCTTAAGCCACATAGTAGCACCTGGGAAGAGGCCGTCAGACTCATCAAGAAGATAGATCTGGCGTTCCTCGAGCTTCTTGATGCGATCGGCTCGTTTGTTATAAGCGTTCTCGGTAATATCCTTGTAGCTCATATTAAGAAGGTAGTTATAACTAGCACCGTGATCGGGACTCGTGGCCTGGAATTCCAATTCACTAACAGGCACATACTTGGGGTTCTCAAGCAGAGTCTTGTTATAGATATTGTACTTGGCCTTACGGATAATAACAATAGCCTTTTCTTCGGAGGTCTTACGGTTAATCTCATAGCTGTCATGGTTCTGACTGAACTTCTGTTGCTCCTTAAGCATGCGGATGAGTAGATCATTAATGATAGACTCGCGATCAATACGAACGGCATACAGGTTCTTACGGAAGACGAACCAGTCGTTGAAGACGGCCTCATAAGTTTTGTACTCAACGACTTCATGCTGCTCGTTGATAAGATTAAGACGACTGTATATGGGCTCCTTGAGTTCGAAGTAGTCCTCAAAACAATCAAAGGTTTCGTTACCATGGGATTCGTTGATAGCTTCGAAGGCACCGTCCTTAAGATAGATGGTAATGTCAACACCCTCGATAGTAGTATCGTCGGAGTAGTCGTCAACCCATTCCTTAGCCTGAATGCCTTGTTTGACATCGGTCTTCTTAGTGACCTTGTCACTACCCTTAAGATAGCCATGTGAATAACTCATAGGCGGTAGCTCACTAATATGAATAGAGTTCTCATCCTCATCATATGTGTACAGACCAACAAAGTATTTGCGGGAGCCGTGTGTGCGGATATCGCCATTGAAGTCCTTGTTCCACATAGGAAGCTTCTTACACTTGGTCTGTTTACCAGTGATCATAGCACGAATGTTACTGAAAACATGATTGACATCCCTAGCATGTACACAGACTGCCCAACCGGTAGCCGGTAGCTGATTGTTCTCGAGGAGAACAGTCGGGATAACAGGAACATAGTACTTGGGTTCAAATCGAACACCATCAACGAGATCATACTCGAGAATGTACTCATCCTCTTTGCGGTAAAGCTTGTCGTTCAGACGATAGTTACCAGTCGTGTAAATGTAACGACTAGCAGCGTAATCTTTGTAGCCCTTGTCACGGGATCCAAAATTACCAAGAGGCTGAAGCTTAGGAAGGTTGCGAGCACCAGGATATGACTGGGCCATGCGAACAATGGTCTGTTCGAGCGAGGCCTCACCATGATGGTAGTTACCCTTGGCGACAGTCTCGCCGGCAAGGCCCTGTACCTTGATCTCTCGTTTGCCAAGCAGGCGCATAGTGTAGAACACCTTGCGACGACTGCCGACAAAGCCATCGATAGCTGAGAGTAGCTTGCGCAGAATGTTGTCGCGCTGATACATCTTGGAATCAATAGTAAACTGTTGAGACATTGGGAGCTCCAGTCCGACGACCGGATCAGCATACTTGGCATTAGCAAGTGCTACCTTGCGTGGCTTTGTATCCGTACCGTAGTAGGTCTCCATGTTCTTGAGCGCTTCGCCGTCTAGAATATATGTGCAGAGTTTGTCATCGATGTTCCTAAACATTTGAGTAACCTCTTTGAAAGCCTGCTTGTGAGATCCAAGACCCTTATAATATTTGAATGTGTACTTAGAAGCAGCAGCTCCCATAGTCTCGACCCATTCAGCGGCATCTTTCTCTGTATAGAACTCTACGACCTTGTCCTTCTTGCGGTTCTTAGGATAAGCACGAATAAGCGGAGTGTAGATACGGCGGATGTACCCGCGCTCTACAAGAGCCGGCCAGTATGTCATGAAGAATGTACAGATGAGTCCAAAGATATTGAAACCATCAAGATCCTGATCAGTAAGACCAGCGATAAATCCATAACGCAGAGTCTTGAACTCCTTGTCATCGACATACTTCTTATTGAAGTCCAGTCCAAGCACTAGCATCAGCGATGCAAGTCGCTCATTGTCAGTTACTTTTTTGCTAGGAATGCGAGTTACAATAAACTCTTCAATCTTAGCTTTGACTTTCTTAGATGCTTTCGCACCCTTCTTCTTAGGCTGGGACTTAGCCTTCTTCTTAAGTTCGACACTTTCCTTAAGCGCATTCATAGGCACACCTTGAATACCATACACACCGAACCAATCGTAATTGAAATCGGGCGATGCTTTGGACAGTAGACCGGTATGCGCTGTGCCGGATGCTGAATCACCCTCAGTAATGATGAGACCACAGTCATGACACTTCTTTGCGTTACGACAGTAGTTGGCCTCACGATACTTAGGCACATCGACCTTACCGCGGTTAGCACGCATCTTGACTGCACCGAGCTGCTTCTTAAGAAAGCTCGACATAACAGCCGGCTTAACCAGTGTCCAAAGTCGAGACCAGTGTGCATCGGGAATAGCATAGGAACTAAACTGCTCAATAGGCGATGAAATCGCATCCTTAGTCTGCGAGAGAAACTCCGGATTCGGAATCGATCCCTTCATGAAAATGAAGATATTGTTAAGCAGTAGATTCTTATTGAATTTGACTTTCGATTTCTTGAGTTCTTTTTCAATACGCGCTTTAAGATGTTCGACCAGATGATTCTGAATATGTTTGATGTGTGTGCCACCAGATGTGATGAACACGCCATTAACCATAGACAGTTGGTGACTCTTACCATCGGTTAGACCGATGCAAACCTCCCAATCAAACTTGCTCCCTACACTAGTCATCTTAGTTGGAAAGATCTCGAACTCACTGAACATAGCACAGTATTTTGAGAACCCACCGACAAGCGGTACTTTCTCTCCGTTAAAAGTTACTTTGATCCCGGTGTACGCAGCTGCTTGCCATGCACGAGCCTGAATGATCTTGTAAAGTGTTTTGTAGAACTTACTGATTACAATCTTGAACTCACCGTATGCTGGCTTGAAGGTAATACGAGTAAACGACTTCTTACGACCAAGCGCTTTGATCTCTGGATCCTCAATAACGGCTAGACCGTCACGGAAGGTTTGCTTGTAAAGTTTTCCAGAGTCTTTGTCTCCGGTTTCTACTGTAAAGTATTCACTGAACACAGCTGTGATCTTGGCACCAAGACCGTTCTGACCACCGACAATTCGCTCGGAATTCTCTTCGTCATCAAGGTTACTACCAGCAAGCATCTCTGAAAAGATTAGCTGTGGTGTAAACATCTCTTTCCCATTAATATTTTGAGTCTTTTCGATATGAATACCGGGCCCATCATTGTATACAGAAATCTCACCATCCTCAGTAACAGAAATCTCAATACCCTTTACAAGCTTTGGATGTGTTACATGATGATCGATAGCATTAACTACAATCTCATCAACACATTTGAAAAGTGCGGGTGGGAACTTCAATACAGTTGGTACAAATGTATGAATATCCTTCTTAGAGTATTTGTCGTATTCTGTATTCAGTTCGTACATATCGACCGATTGGGTACTCTTAGAACCGGCCCACATGGACCTTTTCTTGATATGCTCACGCATACCAATCTGTTTTACTTTCCGGTGAGTACTCATGACTATATACTAGGGTAGCTGTATAAAGTAGTCTCTGGTTTACTCTTTAAATTAAAATCAAAATTCATAATATAATACATAATATAAGTCGTATAATGTCGCTACGTGAAAAAACAAGAGAGATTCCCAATGTTCTGGTAGAATGTAATATTGTAATGATTGGTAATAGAGGTGTCGGATCTAGCTCGTTGATTGAAAGGGTCGTCTTTGACCGTGTAGATGGGGAGTTTGTTAATAACCCAAACACAGTTATCGGACAAGTCTATTTTGAGTATAAGGGCAATAGATCTATTGCTAATGTAACAGCATTCCCCTCAGGGTTTGATAAGAGTATCATGCCCATGTTCTGTAAAACCATTGGTGAGCCTGATCTCCTGATAGTATTGTTCAGTCTTAGCTCGAAACAATCGCTCGATTCTGTCAAAACACATATGGAAAGTATGTGTGCTATGCTTAACGATGTCCCTATTGTTGTTCTAGGTAATAAATCAGATCTTGAAAATCCATCAGTCACCGATGCAAATATCGAAACTGCCCGTGCTGATTGGCCGGACGGTACTACATATCTTCCTGTTAGCGCTCTGACTGGTGATGGTGCTCGTGCGAGTATTGCAGCCGCCATTTCACTGGTTAAAGGTGAAGAAATCACTATTTAAAAAATAAACTTCTTTTTTAAATTCCTACATCATTTGATAGTCGTCTCAAAACCTTGTTCTGCATATCGTTTAGATTATTGATTGTTTCCGGCAAATTGAAATCAGCAACTGGCGCATCCTGTCGATCATTTGCTTTCTTTTTTCCATCCATTGGTTCGGATATCGCATTAGTTGAGAATCTGCCATAGGCATAATACATTAGGCACACGAGAGCCACTACAAACAAACCAATTAGTACATATGTAACAATCGAACTTCCCTTTACGGTTGTGTCCTTTGTGTCCTTTGTGTCCTTTGTGTCCTTGGTTGAATCGTCTTTAACATTAGGCTCATTTACATATTCTGAACCACCTAGTGGCTCAGTTTCTACTTCAGCACTAGACATTATTATTTGGTATATTGATTAGTACAAAATATATTTAACATACACTGCTGTTTAAATAATAATATAAAAAAGAAATTTTGGGGTTATTTGGATTAGTTGTAAAAATTTGAATTAATACTAGTTGCTTAGAGAGCACCGGCGAGAGAGGCGTCGGTGAAGCGGTTAGACATACCCTCGTAAGCCTCATCCTGGCGACCGTACATACCCTCGTTGAGGGTATTCCAGTTACCAGCAGCGGCGCCAGTACCAGCAGAAGCATTGGCATGTGCATCCCAAGCAGTTGCAGCGGTGTTACCACCATTGTAGTTAACATTCACAGCCTGGCTGCCGGGGTGCGTCATGTAATCGCGGACAGCCTGGTAGCTGCCGGCGTTCCAGAACACGGGAGGCTCGTCGGCACCAAGGCCTTCAACTGAATCGTGACGCTGGTTGGCGACCACATGACCTGCGGCAGCGTATCCATCGGAGCGCTCAGCAGCGTGGCGCATTGAGGCGCCGGAGTCGTCGGAGCCGAAAAAGCCGTCCTTCTTCTCGGCATTAAGGTCGACCTCCTTCCATACGAGGTAGAGCACGCCAACCAGAGTCATCGCAGCAACAACCTTAAGTGTGTAATCAGAAAATGGTTTATCGTCCATGTTTGTTTGGGATCGAATGTAGATATATACTACTGAATATAAAAAAAAAATAATTCATTTATTCTTAGTCATTAATAATTATTAATAGAAATGTATTTGTTTATTATTCATAATCGCGAAACACCAACGCCTTTGCGCGGAGGGGTTTTCCAGCTTTAGAAAGATCTTCGTATTCTACAGTCAACATTCGACCTAGATACTTCTCATCAAAGGATTCCTCGCATTCCTGGTAGAGCTCATAACGGCGATCGTAATCAATACCTTTGGGAGTTACATTGAGCTCTTCCCCGTCTTCAGTTTGAATGATCCAGATGACAGCACCAATGTCTTTACCGCGCTTGCCTTGAGTATATCCAATACATTCGAACTCGTCAGTGAAGCGTTGTTTCATTTTGACAAGGTCCTTACTGCGGGTGCCAGATGTACTAGTTTTCCCAGCGGTGTATACTGCGTCTTTGTTACGAATGATTAGACCCTCGTAACCTTTCTTAGTTAGCTGCGTAAAATACTTCTTAGCCGCTGCAAGGTTCTTGAGTTCTTTATCAGCAACGGACTTAATTACATCACTAGCGGCAAACCCGAACTCCTCAACGACATCATCGGACATCGCCTCGAATAGAACGGCAAGCTGCTCGCGACGAGATTCGTAAGCAGTGTCTAGTTCTAGTGGGTAGAAACAATCATAAATATGATATTCCATAGCTTCGTCGAGCGTGATGGTGTCGGAATCTTCCTTCGTATCTTTGCCGTTGCCTTTACGCTTCTTCAACCTACTCTTCTTACTACCACGAACACTTCCAGAAATGTCCTGAAGTGCCTTGCCATGTTTATAAAGTTCTCCGTCTAGGAAAATGCTTTGATTGAGCTCTTCGTCATATAGATCATTAAGATATGGATATAGCAGCACTTGCAGATACCATAGATCCGGGTACGGCTTTTTAGCGCGTGTATAAATCATAACTGACTTAGGGCCACCATCTTTTTTGGCAAGGTATACACCAGCACGAGCACCATCAAGTTTAGGTTGACCAATGGCAGGCCAGACGACATGCTTGATACCCTTCTCTTCCGTTGTAGCGAGCATAGGGAAGTACATAACATTGTTACTTGCTTTACCCTTAGTTTTCTTAGTTTTCTTCTTACCGTGTTTTTCGCACCTCTTCAAGTATTGACTACGCCCATAAATCAAAGCTTGATGAAAAGGACTACGCTGATTAATCTGACCTTCGTGCGCGACCGTTTCAAAGTATGTTGGTGAGTTCCTAGTGATCTTACCGGTTACAATACCAGTGTCGACCCATACTTCTGCGATACTGCCTGTTGAGATATCCTCGTATGTGTCACCGTGTCCATAGTATTTATCCTTAATCGGAATCTGTTTTTCTGCGAGTAAGTCCCAATCAATACCAATTAGGCGATCGCCAGCTGCCTTAATCAGACGAACATAAATACGCCAAGACCTTTCGCGCCCAGCGCTGTCTGTGCTTAGGACCTCTGGAAACTCATGATAACCGGTACCGTCATTAACGCTTCCAGGGAAGTTCTCAAAATCATCAAAATTTCGTTTGTCTGCAGACATACTCGTTTATACTAGTGATATAATTCAATATTCAAAACAAAAAAGAAATTTATAATTTATATTTTTTAACTTACCAAAGTGTACCAGACATTTTGAGAGCATCCGGTTTGGACTTGTCACAGTACGCATCAGTGTACTTAGGAACGACACCAGCGGCGCATGCTTTCCATGTGGCTGTGTTACGAGCAGCAGCTCTCTTGTCGTAGTCCTCCTCATCAATGTCACACTTATGGTACACATTAGACCTATTCCATTTCTTGGTAGCACCAATACAGCCTTGGTAGGTAGTGTTCATCTCAGCCATCCAAGCAGCATCACTAGTAGCAACCTTGATTTGGATATCATCACTCCAGCCAGAGTATGCTCGGTCAAGAGCGACACCAGTATCGACCTGATAGTTACCACCGATAGCTGGAATACTCATCATGTATGCGCGGATATCCGCAACATTGAAGAGACCATATGCGAAACCACGAGATGTGCGGCGAACGAAAACAAGTTTGACCTGCGGGGCTACCTTCATGGAGTTCCACACGAAACCACCAGGCTGGCGTTTACCAAGAGTAGCAACCATGCCTGGGAGAAGTATCTTGGGAGTACCTTGGTAGTTCTTTTGCGGGTATAGCTTAATGTGCTTGATACCGGCCAGAGGATCAACCGGGGCTGGCGCGGTACCGCCACCGGTACCACCGTTGATGTTAGGGTCGTCACCGGTACCATCACCACCAGTCTGTCCAGCTCCGGCATCACCGGCGCCGCTAGTCTGTCCATCACCTGCGCCACCAACACCGCCGGTTTGTTCACCAGCACCTGGTGTACCGGTAGGAGCAGGGTCAGGAGGTGCCTTATCCTTACCATCATCATCGTCGCCGAGGGATGCCGAAAATACACCTCCCTCATAAACGAATAGGAGGTAAACTAGCGCACCAACAACAATTAGTCCTAGAAGCCATTTAATCTTCAGGCTCATACCCTGCTTCGGTGGAGGGGCCATTTGCGTAGGAGCTATTTGCGGTGGATCCATTTGCGGTGGATCCATTTGCGGATGTTGTTGTTGAGCCATTTGCGTATATTGTTGTTGACCCATAGGATCCATTTGCGGATATTGTTGAGCCATAGTAAAATACGATATATCAAATGAGTGATATTTTAAATCAGCAATTATTATTAAAATAATTATTTATACTGGTTTTACAGGAATAACACCAGTTGCTAATTCCCTCATAACATCAGGTTTTGATTTATCACAGTATGCATAGTTGTATTTGGTAACTACTCTATCTGCACATAATTGCCAGGTGTCAGAAGATCCTTTAGACCCACATGCCTGTTCGTAAGAAGAACGGTTCCAAGCATCAATAGTCTTCTTGCAACCATTATAGACTTTATTCATGGCATTTACCCATACATCATCATTTGCTGCAACAATAAGTACAATGTTATCACTACCAGATTTATATGTTCTAGCTAGATCAACACCCATATCAATGAATGTACCACCAATCGCCGGATTTTTGATCATATAATTCCAAATATCAGCAACATTATATTTTCCATATGCAAACCCATACGATGTGCGACCACTTCCCGAACTCCGTCTAAATACAAGTTTGACACCAGGTGTCAACTTCATAGATTGCCATGTAAATCCCCATCTAGTTCCAAGGTTGATTTCATCACCTGGGTATACTACCTTTTTTCACCCTTGTAACCCAGATCTGAATATAACTCAATGTATTTATCATGTACGACAACAGGTGGTTCTGCTACTAATTCAGATGGTTTGGTATCGTTAATAGTATCGTTAATAGTTGGGGCAACAAATGTTGTTCCTACGGGTTCTGCCGGTTTTGTTGTTTCTGCAGGAGCTGCTGGTCCGACAGTTTGTACATCAGCATCAGGTGTTTCAGTTGGTACGGGTGCTGGTGCGCCAGTTGTCTTATCAGAACCAATCGATATGTCTAATTCTCCTCCTTCATAAACAAATAGAAAGTATGCAACTACGCAAGCGATAGCAAGCGCGATAAGCCATTTAGCCTTTGGGCTTAGAACTGGTTCCTCTTGATCCATAGTACAGTATTAATATAGTATAAAAAATATTGGAAATATTGGAAATATATTTCCTATAAGTATCATTTGAGTAATATAGAAATGTCGCTTGTAGATAAGTTAATCGATGTATATCACAATTCGCGAGATATTGAAGCACTCGTATTGACGATTGCTCATGATATGAATAGTGGATTTGTGATGCCCGCATGGCATATTGTAGAAGACATCTGGTACATCCCTTTAATATATGATAAGAACATTTCTGGAGTAGAGACAAATGATAATCTAGGTTGGTATCTACATGAGAAACCAGTATCTGAAAATATACCAATCAGACATACATTATTAAATAACTTGCAAATTTTGGACTTTGATAAATGTAGACTACTAGTAAATTCAGAAAAGGAGTTAGATCCGCATTATAAGTTTGTAGTTGAATCGTTTATGAAAGAGTTAGAGAGCGCTGATAATAAGAAGCGTACAACATATAAGCAACAAATGCTAATTAGTAATATTTGCCATTCAATCAGAACGCCATTAAATGGTATTCTGCATACAACAAATATGCTAATGACGACTGATAGGATGTTAAGACGATCAACATTAAAAAATACACACGCTGTCCCAGACACAACATCACGCTTGAACAAGGATCAGCTAAGCCATTTGAACCAATCGGCCGTTACATTAGCCAATAATATTTTCGATATTATCGATATGACACAGCTAACAGTTGGTTCTTTGAACATGGTAAAGAGTGTGTTCAATGTAAGAGAGCTGATTAATCAGGTGTTATCTGTTGCTAAAACATTGACGAAAAGCAAAAAGGTATCACTAGAATATTACATTGAGCCGTTAGTACCCGATTATGCATTCAGCGATATGAAACGAATCAAACAAGTATTAATTAATTTGTTAACTAATTCATTCCATAACACCAAGAAAGGAGAAGTAAGTTTATATGTGGGGGCTAGTCTGGTGTATCTAGATGAGGAAGATAATGAGTCAGCTAGTAGTGGAGACGCAAATCAGTACAATATTACCTTTACAGTATCGGACACAGGTATTGGAATCGAACAAAAGGTAGCTGATGATCTGTTCAAACCACCTGAAATACTATTGGATAAGAAACATTACGGTATCGGATTAAGGGTTAGTTATCTACTAGCAACTAAGTTAGGCGGTGATTTGATGTTGAAAAGCACTAGCGCTCATGGATCAAGCTTCGTATTTAGCATTATTACATACGAGGAAGAGCAACCGAGCTTTGATTCGAATACACTTAAGACTCTTAAAAATAAAAGAGTTCTACTACTAGATGACTCATCAGATAAAACAAAAATATGCAAAGTTCTTGAAGACTATGGTATGGAATATACAGTTGCTTCTAGTTATGAAGAAATCTTAGTACTACATTTGGAAAAAACATTTGACTTGGTAATTTGTCAAACAGATCTACAATCTGAGGATGGTATTGTCATTTCCGAACAGCTGAACGAACAATACGATGCATTATTCTTAGCTATCGCAGATAGTTCTATTCCCTTGCCAACGGGAGTTTTCCACGAGCGGATATCAATGCCTAGTGAGCCGTTCACCATCAAGAATAAACTTACAGCTATTTTCAATACTAAGTATGATGATGTTGACGCTGTGACCAAGTTACTAGTGGTTGAGGACGAACCAATCAATCGTATTATTATCGAAAAGTTATTGAGATCCGTTGGGTACACCTGTATTGATTTAGCATCAAATGGTAAAGAAGCATTAGATATGATACTAGCTAATAAGTATGATGTACTATTAGTGGATATTAGAATGCCTATTATGAATGGATTTGAGTTAGCAAAAGAAGTCTCAAAAATGGATAAGTCTCCTATTGTAATTGGTGTAACAGCACAAATGATTCTGGAGTCTGACCCGCAAGAGCTATTCGATGCCTTTGTGTATAAGCCAATTAACATTGAGGAACTCGATCAAAAAATTAAACAATTAAGTAGCTAAGTAGTTAGTTAATTATTGCTCTAGGTCTCGTAGGCGATCCATGGCCCAACTCATATCCGCTTTGGGATCCATTTTTTTCAAAGTCTCGCGATATGAATTACGCTCTCGCCGATCAGTGTCTGATCTAACCCGGACATTGGAATCCGGAGTTGGGCTGGGAGTGTTGTTGTCAGAATTGGACTCAGGTTGTGATTGTGCTCGTGGACTAGCTTCTGGATGATCATCGGCATGAGCCTTAATATCAATGACAACATCTTTATGATCATCATCATCATCATCATCATCTTCATCATTAACAGCAGGTGATGATGGTTGTATCAATTCGGCAGCAATAGCAACTGCGCCATCATGACCCATAAGCTCCTGCAATAGATCTAAGTCATCATCGTAGACAATACCTTGGAGCTTACAGACTGCTAGGAACTTGGCCTTCTCACTGGGTGACAATTCCGGATCAATTAATTCAATATGGGTGAACTCACGATTGATCCAGTAGATGAACTCATCCTCAGGTTGCTTTTTACTATCAGGTTTGATTGACTCGCGTTCGATGCGTTCATATAGTTGACTGTATTTAACAGTTTGACTCTTGGCGATGTCTCTGATCTCACTAAATTTAATATACTCTTTTAGTTTCACCATACCTGCTATAACACAGCTTAACGCTAAACTAACACCCTTCATAGTGTCAGAAGTTTCCATAGCTATGTTGATCAATCCAGTCAACGGTGCTAGTGTTGCAACTGATAGCTGGCTCCAGCGATAAGCACGATCCCACCAAGAGTAATTGTCGATTATGAAATTGAGCATGATCTTGCGTTTAAGAATATCTTTTTTAATACGCCTAATGGATTGTAAACCATTTGCCGTCCATTTATTTTCAACATCTGTCATTGTATTATATGGTATTATAATAAAGAAGCTATAATTTAAACTGCATTATGACAAAAGTGAAAATCAAATTTAGTTATTTTGTCCATTAAATTTTCTTATTTTTTATTCCGCCCAATATACTTTACGAAGAATGTCGGAAGCACTGCCACAAGTCACTGTAACTCAACAGCCGGTCACATCATGGGAACCAGCTACTGCGGTAGGTGATGTTGTGGAATGGGATGGTACCCAGTGGGTAATCACACAACCTCTTGGAATCGCCGATCCTCTTGTCGTGAGTGACGCAGTCCCCGCTGATACAGTCGCACCTGGTGATGTCACGAAGGGTATTCTTTATAAGCAAGCCGCGTCAGATGGGCTTTGGTGGATTACTGATGGCATTGGCCCGGTTGACCTCACAGTCGCCGCACTCGCCGCGCCTCATGCGCCTGTTAGCATGAATGTGTTTATGGTGAACCCAGCACTACCAGCAATTAGCAACAATTATACGACAGTTGCGGCTGCTGTGGCGGCGGCTGTTTTAACTGTGCCAACTGCGGCTGCTCCGGCTACAGTGTACATCACTCCAGGCACTTACAATGAAGCTATTACATTTGGAGATAACATTTATTTGACCGCACCCGCACCAAACACAGTGTTCCTCACTCAAACAGCTAGTACCGCTGGTGTTATCGAGTTTGGGATGAACAACATTAATTTTGAATCCGCTGCTGGTCCAGCTCTGGACTTTGCTGGTGGCGTTTACACAGTCATCGCAAAGCACTGTACATTCAGTACTAGCGATGCAGCAGCCGCGGCTATTAAGATTACAGCCGGTACTGTTCAGACTTCTAGGTTTGAGGACTGCCTTGTTGTAAACACCAATGTACTTGGTAAAGCTGTTGAGACGGCTGTCGGCTCTGCTGGCGCTCTATCATTCAGTAGATGTGTTCTTGGTAGATCCGCGGCTGGAGTTTCATATGATAATGAACTTCTACAGGCTAGCGCCGGTGGAATTTTCACTTATTACTGTAATGGTCGTGTTTGGTGGACTGTTACTGATGGTAGTGGATTGGCCAAATGGTGTAACTTCAGTTGCGGTGCAACCGCTAACCCTATGTTCACGATCACAGCACCAGGTTATGTAGATGCTAGCAACAACTCATTCTTCTCAGGACCCGTTGGTGTTACTGGAGATTATGCGACTGGTACTGGTGAGCTTCGTTATGGTGGAAACACCCTGCGTCAGTCAGGCGCTACTGTTAACATTACTCGTTCAGTGACTACTGAAACACTTTACGAAATTGATGGTGCGGTTAGTGACAACATCACATCTAATGACCTTAATGTACACACTGTTAACCCCAACCAACCCACTGGTGGTCAGAACTACCAGACTATTCAGGCTGCTATTAACGCAGCCGAGGCTCTAAACCCCACCAACTGTGAGGAAATTGTGCTGGTTACTCCAGGCGAGTATAACGAGGCCCTTATTATTAGCAAGGCTATTGTACTTAAGTCTACGGGTATTGCATCGAACGGCAGCGCCGGAACAGTTATTGTTGACGGTGGTGATCTTGGTGACGGTGACCAAGGTGTCTGTCTTACAGTTAGATCTAGGTGTACCGTTGAAGGCATCTTCTTCCGCCGCTCCATTACTGATGGTTCTCTAATTGTCCTATCCGTGATTAAGTGGCCTGCATTTTCAGGTATTGGATGTTATATGAAGGATTGCTATGTTGAGAATATTAACTGTACCGTCAACTACGCTATTGACTGGAGTGCTGCTAACGGGACTTTTAGGCGTCGTCTGACTATGCATAACACTCCTATTAGCAACGACGGTGGTGCTACGCCTCTTTCTATCCTAACGGGTGGTGCCAATGGCAATGTCGTCAGTATTTACGACAACACTCAGTTCAGTTTTGGTGTGATTGAGATCAACGGTGGTCGTGTCAAACTGAACAATAGTGATTGGATTGGACGCATCTTCTCTGATACAACAGTGGGTCCTTCCATTCCTCCCATTGGGTTTTCCGCTACTGATTGCTATATGGCGGCTTCCGCGATGGCATGTATTGATTCCGATCAGGCGAACTTTCGCGTATCCCTGAACAATGTTCGGATGAACGCGAACTCAGGCGCACCTGCCGCTATTAACCTAACTGGTGCGACCAGTGTTGTCAAAACTAGCAATGTCCACTTCACTGATGGCTCCGTTGATACTGTTATCAACAGCGGTGTTGGTAGCACTCATGAGGACGCTGGTCTTGAGTCCACGGTTGGTTACGATCTCGGTGTTCTTACAGTCAACCCGGCTAAGCCTGAGGTTGGTCGCAACTACCAGACTATCCAGGCTGCTATTGATGCCGCTGAACTAGTAATTGGTGTCACTGTTACATATATGCAGACGACAATTCTCATTACCCCTGGTATTTACACTGAAGATCTGACCATTAGTAAGAAACTCCATCTTAAGGGTATGAACGGAGGTTCTGGTTCGAGTGCTGCTAGTGTAAAGCTGAAGGCTGCAACGGCAGCCTGTAACATCAAGGCCGGATGCACATTTGAGAACTTGATTCTTGAGCGCGATATTGCAGGTGTTGGTGCTGTCAGTGCCGTGTCGCTTGATGCACTTGGCGCTATTGCGACAGATGCTGATGTTGATAACCCCAACACTACGGTGAACTTCGTTAACTGCGTGTTCAGTGGTTTAAGTTCAACATCTGTCAACTATGTTGTGGACATCGGAACGGCTCAGACAAACCCCTGCCTGGTTGAGATGCATAACTGCCGTTCATCTGGTACCGGCAACTTCCTGCATTCTGGAGGTGCTAATGTAGTCAAGATGGAGCATTGCTCAGATTTTAACGGAGCTATACTAGTTGATAGCTCAGCAACCAACGCTTTGTTTATGCAATATAGTACTCTAGTAGGCGCGATTACAGTTAATGGAGCTGCTGCAGCAACACAAACTCTTCATGTTATCAACTCACGCATTGCGACAGCTGGTGATTTTGCTAGTATTACGGCTGGTAAGGTCGGTGGTACAGTTCGTCTTGAGAAGGTATCCTTCTATAACAGCTCGGGTACTTTTGCTGTAATCGATATTACAGTTGCTGGAACATCACTGGCATACGCCGATCTTATATTTAACCCGCTTGTTGGCGGTGGTGGCACACTGTTACCAGCTGCTAATGATACGATTGACTCAAATACTTTGGGTTCGGCACCAGTTGCTATCGATGTAGTCCCAACAATTGTTGCATAAATCACAAACATAACTTTATTTTTTGATATAATATATAATGTAATAATATAGCTACAATGTCAGACGAAACATTAACAACCGCATCAAATGTGGTAATTCCCTTTGATAACATCGCTGATGGAACGAATAATGGAGATGTGATGGTATGGGACACTGTTCAATCTACTTGGGTATCGGCCGCTGTTTCTGTAGGATTGGCTGGAACGCCGGTCTTTCCCAATGGGAATCTGCTCCAGCATCGGTGCTCCTTGCTAATATCGAGGATGGTACTCTGAATAATGATGTACTAACATGGAACACAGTAGCTGGCGAATGGCAGTCAGTTGCGCCAGCCGCGCCACCAGCTCAACTGAGAATGGTGACATTTAATGGTTCATTCACAAACCCAGGAACTACCGGAGCGGGAAACCGTGTATTTGCTAACTGGGGGTGACACTACACCAACAACTGCTGGACACGCACTACTTATCCCTTTCGCGTGCACGCTTAAGGCATTTACCGTTGCATGGGGTGATCTTTCAGCTATTTCCATTGGAGGTGGTGAAGACTTTACTTTTACTGTTGGTGAGATGGCGCCCAATGTTACAACAACCGCGGCGAACTATACTCCGTATGTCCCATCACAGGTCATGTGGACTAATGCAGATGACGCAACATGACCAGCGACTTCGGTAACTGGTATGGCAGTGGCTATTGCTGCAGATACTAAACTTACAGTAAGTTCTCTGGAGACGGGTACTGTAACGCCTACGACAGGTGATGTCATCGTTACTGTATGGCTTGAAGGTGCTTTCGCATAATTATTTGAACAATCAACACTAATATAAATATTAATATGGGGAATTGTAGTATTGCTCAAACAGTAGACGATACAGAATGCGAGATTCCAAACCCGTGTCCCGATCCTAATTGTGCGTGTCATAGGTCTATGGATGAGGCTGTGATTAAAGCATGTGCTGAAAAAAGAAAAGAACTTGAACGCAAGCGCTTTATGATAGATTAGTAAAGATAACGAAGCTCCATCCTTTCTTAGCGAGAAACTGCAACTTAGACAATCGACCCGGAAGAAAATGAATGTCAGTTATCTCGCTTGGGAACAATTTCTTAGCCCCATATGTCAATGTCCAGTCAAGATCAAAACAACATGTCTTACCAGTTAGTCCATTAGGAATGTAATAATAGAGGCTGCCTTCTTGTGTAAATGAGATGGTCATCTTTTATATAGTTAAGTTAAATTCAAACTTAAAAAAGAAATATGTCAAATATTCAGATTATGACCGGACGATGAATCCAGCAGAAGCATTGTCTTCGACTGTAGTTACTTCAGCCTGCTCCGTACCAGCTGTACGAGCGGCTTCATGTGCGATCTCATCAGCAGTGAGTTCGCGAACAGAGTGACTGATCTTCAGTTCACTGTACTCATTGTCGTACATCATGTACCAGATGTTCAGCGGCGATGTGCGGCCAAGACGGTGGCCGCGACCAGCAACCTGGCTTTCGACAGCCTGATCGATCATGCGGTGAGCAAAGATCAGATCGGTAGCGGTCTGGAGGTTAAGTCCAGCACAGTACTTACCAGCGTTAATTACAAGAGCACATGTCTCCTTGTACTCAGTAAACTTGAAACTGGTCTCGGCAATCTCATTGATACCGCCAGCCAGTCGCCAGTACTTGATGGCGTTGTCGTCAAGCTCCTTGATGACCTTGGTTAGGGTCTCATCGAAGTTGGCAAAGATCAGTACTTTGCGAACGGGAGCCTCCTTAAGATAACTTGCACCCTTCATCATGTTCGGAATGTGAAGGTCGACGCGGAGATCTTCAGGAATCGACTCACCCTTAATAATGTCAATGATAGCCGTGTACTTAGTACGGTTGGCATCGGCTGCCTTCTTTAGCTCCTCGGCACTGACCTCTGTCTCGTCCTCCGAGTCTTCGTAGAAGTTCTCGTCAGCTACATCATCGATGTCGATCTCGTCGCCAATGTAAAGTAGATCCTTAATAGTCAGCTTGGCACGGCAGTTAGAACAGTTACCGTTATGTAGCTTGCTGTAGCGGTCATTCAGGTTCTGAGCCGCAATACCGCAGACACTACAGAATACAGCATTACAGCATTTAACAATGATGACTTCACCCGCTTCCTCAAGCTCGCACTTGCACACAGGGCATTGGCCATGTGCAATGTTCTCCTTGACACGCTGAATGGCAAGACCGCAGTTCTTCTTGACTTCGGTGTACTCCTCTTCGGATGCACGAATGAGACCATTAACACCCGGGTACTTGTACTCGATGTCGCGGAACTCAAGGAGGTGACCCTTGTTATAAGTGTCGTCCGGGTCAGGGTTGTCTCCGATAGGAAGACGCTCCTCCTTCTGCTCTTCCTGGTAATCGATGAAGGACAGTAGGTCACCGGCGAACCGGTAGGCCTTGTACTTACATCCAAGAATACGACTGAAGATGTCCGCGACTGAGCTAGACTTAATACCAGCGGCTTCAGCGGCGGCGCCGATGGCATCACCGTTAAGCATCTCAGTAATGTTATTGATCTCGGTGTCTCCCATGGAGGTTAGCAGGGAGATGTAGCGATCGTTAGGATTCTTGAAGAGTGCGACATGGTACTTGGGACAAGGCATATCGGTGGTTGAACGCAGGTACTCAATATCATTACGAACATTCAGAAACTTGAACAGGTAATGGTTGTACATGATGTTAGCACACCCGTAATCGTGATGTTGAAGCCAATCACTTGCCTGATGGTAGCTCACTTTGTTGTTAGCACGATACTCCATACGCTTGCGCGTACTAGAGATGTACCAGGTGAACACACCACGAACAATACCTGCGTTATGCGGGAGCTTGATCGTGTCGAAGTCATCAACGACAACTCGCGCCCAACAGTACGAACGCATGTTCGCGATCAGGTTGTAGATGTAAGGAGTCGTTACCTTGTTCTTGTCCTCGAGCTCAATGCCGTTGGGTAGTTGAACAGGTACAGTGACCTTACCATTCTTAACCAGAATAATGTTGTACTCGTTGACAGTCTTGTTAGCAATCATGTTGAACAGCTGTTTAAGCTCGATCACCGAACTAATACAGAATGTCTTAAGCTCGGTAAACTGCTTGATCGCTTGAGCCCACTGCTTCATGACGGAACTTCCGACAAAGATAATAGTAGGCTTCAGGAACTTCTTGAAACGGCACCGAACATATCCGGCAGACCCTGCGTTCTGACGAGTCTTCAGCTCCATGATGTCCGGCACAGCACGCGGGATGCGGCTAAGTTGGATGATTGCAAGAATATCAATAGTCTTACCAGAACCAACAGGCTCAGATAGAATACCAACATTGTATGCGATCTTGTACACTAGATCAGTGTGTGCGGATTGCACTTGGCTATAACTACGCTTGAACTCGAGATCCAGCATAGCCTTAACAGCAGTTTGCTGATGGCGATAAAGCGTGGTCTTAAGTCCAGGCACATGATCAACCTTGGAAAAGGAACCATCAAGCGATACTGCAACTGCATTAGTAACAGTGCGTTGGTTACGCCTGCGACCAGCAGTTGATGTTGTGTTCGCATTAAGTAGCTCGAATGTATCACCAGCAAGAGTTCCAATGATAGTTTCACCATCAATAAAAATCTTGTTAGCATCAAGCTTCGGATTATACTTAGATTTAGGAAGTACATTTACCACAGTCTTCCTGCTTAGAATTTCTCCGGGTCCATTCTCGCTCACATCTTGCATAACTACAGAATCTGCCATATATCTCTAAAATATTATGTAGAATTTATAGTCTGTTAGTGTATTAATTTTACTTTAAATTTCAATTTTCACTATTATATACTAACAACATGTCGACCGAACCCGAAAAACCTAAGGATGCCGAAGTCGCCGTTGAACTCGAAGCCGTCAAAGGAGAGGACGCAAACGCCGTTGCGGACAATGCCGCTGCTGCTCCCGAGCCTGAAGCCGAGGTCAAAGCCGAAGCCGAGCCTGAAGCAGAAGACCCCGCCGAGCCAGAGGATGATCTAGAGCTGGAGAATGATCTGGATGTGCGCATTACCAAGATGCATGTTCGTACTATCCTTAATGCCATGGATAAGGTCCTGCAGGGACGCAACCTCAACAAGAACAATGTTCTCCGCGTCACATACGCGCTGCTCTCAGTTACCAAGAAGCTGAAGGACGGCACTGCCAAGATGCCGGGCAAGGCCAAGAAGGAAGCACTGCTCTCTGCTCTTCGTAAGCGCCTGGGTGACGAGGATGATCTGTCGGAGGATGACCGTGAGCTGGTTATGCTCATGGCCGCTGATGTCACAGATGTGCTTGTCGAGGCTCTCACCGCTGGTCAGGCCAAGTGCTGTGTTGTCCAGTAAATGTAAAAAAGTTAAAAAGTTAAAAAATGAATATCTTTTTTTTTTAATTATTATGAGTGATGTACACCAGCTGCTGAGGCAGCTTGCATACCATCGTATTCCCGATGAACATAAATCTTTGAACCTGCCAGTTATCGATGACGAAAAGAAACACATTGAACTAATTAAGGAATCTATTAAGGATGTAAACCTGGAACATATCAGAGAGTATTATACAGGAGGAACTCGATCATCCAGTCCTGACTATGAAGAGGAAGTCATCACATATGCCATTACGGAATGCACAGAATATCTAGGAGGCGAACTTGATGATAAGCAACTAATTGATTCGGCTAGGAAAAGCCAGGAAACTTATATACGATTTTGAGAATCAAGAATCATAAACTAGTAAAAAATTATAATTTTTTACTCATTGTACTCAACCTCATCGATGATATGTTCACCAGGCTTGAGTGCCTTGCGTGCATAACCAGCTAGCTCATCGACATAGTCGTTGTTGAAGTAGCAGAAGTACTCATAAGTGTCAGGCTCGTACTTAGACCAGCCGTCTTTGTCGTGCGAGCGGACATGCCGGAATTCAACTGTTTTTCCAAACTCATATGTAAGACAGTTGTGTAGATCCCAAAGCGGTATCGTGATGTCTGGATTCTTGCGCTCCATAAAATCCATTTGCTTTGCATCCCATCCAGGCATGTAATCATTGATCATCTTAATCCAGAAATCACTGTCTGTAACAATAATACATTCCTCCCATTCATGAATGTGATCCTTAAGATACATGAGAACACGATGAATGGCCATACCCTCAGCACGCTGATTACTAGCGAAGTTAGGACGGTTCTGTAGGTTACCATAGATGGCGACATCTTTGAACTTACCAAGAACAAAGGTAGCAGCGTACCCAGCAATGGCCTCGGGGCAGATCTTGTTGGGATTGCAACTACCATCAGTGAATGCAACAACCCGGTTTTCATTCATCTCAAACCTAGTTTCAACATAGCTCTCAGGGATACTTTGGTTCCAATCAATGGGTCCGACATTGCGAAGCTTGCGATTAGCATCATTGAAATGACTACAATCGATAAACGGATATCTTGACTGTGCGAGTGGTGACGGATGATTCCAAGTAAGAATCGTACACTTAGCATCTAGCAGAGTGGCTTTCTTCTTTGCATAGTTACCCCAGAGCATAAAGATCGGATGATGGTTGATAACCTTGGTCTTAGTATCATCTGATCCTTTGACCGCAACATCTACAGAGAACTTAGACACATGTGATGACAGACCCGCAAACAGTTTATCAGTGTAATCTTTCCAGATGTCTTTGTGCGCATTAGCAAGCCCAACGCGAGTTGTCAGCGCTCCGTTAACAAGAAGCACACCTTGTTCAGCCCAATATGTTAGATCACCGCTCTTAGGAATAGTCTCGATCCACTTGGTCTTCTTAAGACATTTGTAAATGTTGCGAAGCGAACCCGGCACGCCAACTAGACAACTGAAGGCAAGGCCGTGAGCGTAACCGGCTTTAGGATAGGGATCCTGACCGCAGATCACGATTTTGATTTTACTAAAAGGTGTCAACCTCGCAAACTCAAAGACTAGCGCAGCCGGAGGTACGATGTCATTGCCCTCTTCGCCTAGTTCTTCAAGTGCTTCGTCCAATAGATCATTATCAAGGAACTCCCGCCATTCAGCGGAAACACCTTCAAACAGTATATCTTTAGTGTAATCCATGGTTATAAGCTCTTTAATAAAAAATAATAATTCAAAGTTTAAAACTAATCAGAGAATTCAATAGTCTCAGGATCAATCGATCCCACGGTGTCCCCTTCAAGAACCTGATGAATCTGGTTTTCATTTCTTTGGTTCCACTGGGCCAGTTGCTCGGCCTGAAGTTCCTTAAAATAAGGGTCATCGGAAACAGCATCAAGATCCATAAGAGAGCAGTTCCAAATAATGGTTGCGATATATACATAGATCTTGTCGGCAAATCCATCCATGCCCAGGAAACCATCCGCTGTCCGTAGAAGTGGATTCAGACACGAGATGATTTGGTACTTCTTAATTGTTAGATTGCCTTCCATCTCGCTTTTTGTTTCTTCATCTAGCATGTCAATTTGATCAGAAACATATTTGAGAATCAGTTGGAGATCTAAGCGCTTAATAAGTTGGTTTGCATACCCAGTTTGAACAACATCTTTAGGAACATAGTTAGCACTTGCCATGTTGTCATTACTCCAAATAGCTACATACTTCATAATTACCGCAAACAGTTCTGGTGTGTTGATCCAGAAGTCGCGATTCTTTTTACATTGTCCGCGAATATACGAAGGCTTGATCGGAACGGCAGTCTCCGGTGTGTTGGAACCATTGGGATTCAATACTAGCATACTTTTAAAGATTGGAATGAGTCCTAGGTACTTGTGTTCGATCCTATGGATCAACTCGCCGTTTTTTCCTACCGCAAAATAAAAGTACTTCTTTGCTGGTTCGACATCAAGACTTTTCGCCTCGTTATCGTTATTAGTATCTTCTGACATACTTTAGTATATTACTATTATATTATTCACTTTTTAATATGTATTCTAATATAATAGAAATATGTCTGACGAGGTATTAGCAGCTGTGCTGATGGTAGCAATTATCATGTTGCTAAGATGCTATACTAATAAGAATAAGAATAAGAATATTAATAGAAATAGACGGGAGCGGTTCTCTCTGTCAAACAAGCCGATGGAACACGACAATTCACTGCTCCATCGTAACCCTTACGATGATATCGATTATGTCACACCAACATTTGTAATGTTGAGATAAATGAAATTTGATTTCTTTAGTGTTAATAATTAAGCCATCTATACAAATCAAGAATGATCGGTATTATCGTAGCATTCATTACATTCTTCTTTCATTCTCTGAGTCGATAGTCTTTTAAGTCTTAATTTTGATTTTTTTTTATACTGTATTATTATAACCATGAGTCACTACAAGCAAACGAATTATTATTTCGACACACTTGTCGCAGCTGCGATCTATAAAATTAGGAACCCATGGGATATGCGACAGGTTATCGCATCTATCACTCAACCACAAATGTCACCACCTATGCTATGTAGGCAGACGAGATGTGATAAATTTGATCAGTATGATAAGCGTGGTCTAGTCCTACACAAGCAAGTATCAATCTCTGATGGTAAACCAGTAGCAAAAAAAATTAAGTCTCCTTATAATAAATCGACAAATGCAAAGGACAATGCCAAGCTTTATAGGCCTATGCCGGACGACTTTCTAATGATGTGAAAATTGAAACAATGCTGTAATAAACACACTAGACATAACGGGTTATACCTTTAAGCTCAAACACACACAAACACACACAAATCAACATCATGCCTTCCAACACCTACACCGATCACCCTATGAGCTTTACAACACCCCCAGTGTTATTACGGAAACTATCGCAGGTCGTATCTCGTATCTCATATGTTCTAGTTAATGATCTAAGCAGCGTTGTCTGCATTATGGTTATTCTAAGCTGGGTAATGGGTAATGTCCGTAAGATCTATATTCCTGTTGATGAGGGTAATGATAATGCCAAGGTTTATAACCGTTACGAAGTGGATTGGCTTCCTATGCTATTCCCATTGCCGTTTATATCTTTACATTCTTCACACTTTCTCTGGGATCTGCTTTCATTATTACCATATTCCTCTGGTACAACAAGGGCAACGGATTTATGTAAATTATTCAGCAAAGGGTGTATCAATAATATGAATTAGATCCCCATATTCGTAACCATTATTTAATTTTTTGATGTTCGACATCCATTTGAGATATTGCAGAGTACGGTAGTCATGCCAATCGTATGGGATGAGGTCCAGTTTGATAAGGCACATAAATGTGAGTTCACCGCAGTTGGTTTTATGACCACACTGTTCAACGCCCAGCCACTTCTTAAAGCTAGCGCGGAACACAGCCGTGTTGTATTCCATAGTCTCTAGTGAGTAATCAATAAACTCTTTGAAGCCGAGAACGGTCTCAAGCGCCAGAGTTTTATTAAGGGGTTTCCAAAAGCACCTACCCTTATATTTGGCTACCCGATCCTGCAAAGGTGTCAGGAAAATACCACTATTCGTGTGGTGTGGTTTCAATGCCATGTTTTCTACACCATTGGCTTCGAACAAATAAGGAACGCGATTCTCATCTTCGTGATCAATGTATACAACACCAATATGCCCAAAGTAACACCCAAAGGCAATGCTATTAAAATTGTCATACGCCTTAAAGCATATGATATCTCCAGTCTTCATCAATCCGCTTTTCATCAATTCATCATTAAAAATCTTGGGGTATGTCCCGCGATGAAACTGGATCAGATAGATGTAAATAATCAGACTACAAATCAATACTCCATAAAACTTATTCGGCATGTTTCTTTAATTCTATAATACTATATTACTAGTGTTTTAATTCATAAATTATTTTTTTCTAAAGCGAGTTACCCGGCCAGTACTGGCTTTCTTTTTACGAGCAGTTGTCAGTTCTTTCTTGGTTAGTTCGCTGTGTGTAATGGGAGTTTTCTTAGTTATTCTTTTTGTAGGGCGATAGACATCAGATTTTTTCTTATACCCTATCTCACCGCGCTGATTTTTCCATTCTTCTGCAAACCATCGACCAAGGCCCTTCTTTTTTGTTTTATCTGTTTTAAATTTACCGCCAAGTTCTTTATATTTTTTAACGGCCCATCCAGATTTGTAAGCTGAATGGCGTTCATATGCTTTGTCAGCAAGTTTCATAACCTTTAACCACTTAGGCTTATCCAAAATATTATCAGATACATCTTTAGCAGTCCGTTTCTTGAGCTTTGGTTTAGCTTTTGGTTTAGCTTTTGGTTTAGCTTTTGGTTTAGCTTTTGGTTTAGCTTTTGGTTTAGCTTTTGGTTTAGCTTTTGGTTTAGCTTTTGGTTTAGCTTTTGGTTTAGCTTTTGGGTTA
>Ga0307932_1000190_pt1 | contig 24720 bp, 24 predicted proteins | sample OrgLakmetageno48_FD_201843 | JGI IMG/M metagenome (GOLD analysis project Ga0307932, IMG submission 201843) | Saline water microbial communities from Organic Lake, Antarctica - #48 | ecosystem: Environmental > Aquatic > Non-marine Saline and Alkaline > Saline | place: Antarctica: Organic Lake...
ACCCTCGTGATCACGCGTTGATCTGGGCCCTGCGTTGCGCCCATGGCGGGGGAGCGCCATACGCCAATCCCCAGCCACACCAAATACGCACCGCCCACCCATTTGAGCACCACCAGCAGCTCCGAGGCCGCCGCGAGCAGGGCACCGATTCCAAAAAGCGACACCGCAATAACACTGGTGAACCCCAGTGCGCCACCGGCGATCGTAAACAATGTTTTGCGAACACCGTGGAGCGCGCCGTGGGTAAGGGCAAGCAAACCATTGGGGCCCGGGGTCAACGACAGACCGGCGGCGGCCGCCGCATAAATGAGCCAGGTGTTGAGTTCCACCAGGTCAGTATGGCGCCAGAGGTGGTGGCTTTTGACCAGCGCACACCGTCGTCTTCTCCCGCGGAGAAATGGCGATGATTCCTAGTGGTCCCAGAGGGAATGATAGTCGTGGCCGAGCTCACGGATCAGAGCTCGGAGCGCGCTTGCCGACATCCCCACTACCGCCCAGGGGTCGCCTCGCACTTGGTCAATAAAAGCTGCACCGCGGCCATCAAGGGTGAACGCACCAGCCACCTTCAGAGGTTCCCCCGTTGCTACATAGCTGTCAATTTCTGCATCGGAGACGTCGGCGCTGAAACTAATCTCGGCGTGGCTTACCCGACCGGCGCTACCGCGGAGCGTGCCACCGGTGTGATCGATAACCCAGAGTCCCGAGTGCAGGGTGCCCGTGTTGCCGCGCATCTTTCGCCAGCGGGCGGCGGCCACATCGGCGCGGTGCGGTTTACCGAGCAGTTCTCCGTCAAAATCAAAAACGGAGTCTCCTCCAATAACGAGCCCGTCAGTCTCCGGGCCAAGAGCACTTTCTGCTTTGAGTCTCGCCAAATGCAACGCCACAGCGGGTGCTGTTTTTTCCCCCGTCATCGCCCAAACGGCGGCATCTTCATCCACGGTGGGCGTGAGAGAGGTTGCTCGCAGACCAATATCGCTCAATATTTTGGCTCTTGCCGGTGAGGTGGAAGCTAAATAGAGGGTCGTCATGACCGCGCATCACGGCGAACAAAAGTCGCCACCGTCTCCATGTGGTGGGTGTGGGGAAAAAGATCCCAGGCTTCAAGGAAGGTCATGTCATAGCCTGCGGCAACCAGGAGGGCTGCATCTCTCGAGAGTGCGACCGGATCGCACGCTACATAGACAATCTGTCGAACGCCCAATGCGGCAAGCGCGTGAATTACGTCAGCTTTTGCGCCACTGCGGGGAGGATCTAACACGACAGTGGCGAGCGCCCAGGAGGCTTTCGATTGCGCTGTCACATCTCGAACATGGCCGCGAAGCCAGTGGTCCACTCGCCCTGCGACGGGGGTGACATTGGCAACACCGGCCAGGTTTCCTGACACATACCCGAGGGCGTTCTCATCTGATTCCACGGCGCTCAGGCGCAGCGCCTCGGGGGTGAGAGAAGCGAGCGCGTAGCCGAGAAGCCCCACACCGGAATACAAATCAGCGTTTGGAGCATCGGGTGTCAGGTGATCGAGATCCACGGCCCGAGACAGTGCTTCGGACAGAATCGTGGAAGCCTGTTCGTGAACCTGCCAGAAAGAGTGGTCGCTGAGGTGAAAATCTTGTGAGCCGACCCGCTCAATAATGTCGGCAGGTTTTTGGTTATCAATAACCAGTCGCACGCCCGAGCCTGCGGTATCAAGAACTTTGACCGATTCGACGCCTGCGTATGTGGAATTGAGCACCCCTGAGGTGGCAAGTGCTTCGGAGGCTAAAGGCAGGGTGGTGACCGGCACCACCGTGTGAGAGCGCTCCGCGTAGGGCCCCAGGACACCGTCATCGTTAGCGTGGAGGGTAACCCGTGTTCGCCAGCCAAGCCCCCCACGTTCGTCATCTCCTGGAACACCAGCCACCGATACGCCCTCGATGAGGGCGCCAGATAGTCCGCCGAAACGGGCGAGTGAATCTTTGAGAATCTCTGTCTTGAGGCTTCGCTGATGGGAAAGCTCGATGTGCCCGTAGTCTGCGCCTCCCGCGCGAAAAGCCCAGGGCCTGGACATATCGGCTTCTGGCCAGATGTGGGCAACTCGATGGGGGCTCGGTTGGACAATCGAGATGGCCTGTGCCCGCCACATTGACTTTTTGCTGTCATCTGTGACCTCGGCGATGACGACATCGCCTGGCAGTGTGCCGGGGCAAAACACCACCCGACCGTCGAGTCGTCCAATACCGGAGCCGCCGTGGGCCATGGCTGTAATTTCAAGTTGCATGGTGTTCACCGGCCAATCCTAGGAGTATTCAGGCACAATGGAATCAACAACAATTTGGGGGTACACACAATGGACGTTCGCGCATATGCCGTCATGGCCGAAAAACAGGATCTGGTGCCATGGAGTTTTACGAGGCGCGATGTGGGCCCGGCTGATGTGCAGATAGACATCGAGTTTTCTGGCGTGTGCCATTCCGACATCCACACGGCGCGCAGCGAATGGGGCGATGTTCATCTTCCTTGTGTTCCGGGCCACGAGATTGTGGGCCGAGTGAGTGCTGTGGGCTCCGAGGTCACCCAGTTCCAGACAGGCCAGCGGGTGGGGGTGGGCGTGTATGTCGATTCGTGTCGCACCTGCGAAAACTGTCTGTCTGGGATGTCGAACTATTGCCTGGAGGGAATGACCGGCACCTACAACGCACCGGAGCGTTCCGGCTCCGGTGTTACCCAGGGTGGCTATGCGACCGGGATTGTGATTGATCAGGGCTATGTGGTCAATGTTCCCGAATCGCTTGACCCTGCCGGCGCTGCTCCGCTGCTGTGTGCGGGAATCACGCTCTATTCGCCTTTGAAAGAATTTGGCGCTGGGCCCGGTACGAAGGTCGGCATTATCGGTTTGGGCGGGCTGGGCCACGTGGGTGTGAAGTTTGCCGCAGCGATGGGTGCAGACGTCACCGTTTTTTCTCATTCTGAAGGGAAACGTGACGATGCTTTGGCCATGGGTGCCGATGACTTCATTGTTACCAGCGATGAGTCTGTGTTCACCACCCACGCAAAAGCTTTTGATCTTCTGATCAACACGGTCTCTGCGCCACTTGACCTGAACCTGTACCTCGAGTTGTTGAAACTTGATGGCACCTTGGTGATGGTGGGATTGTCCCCCGAGCCCTACCCCATCAGAGCGTTTTCGATGCTCGCTCAGCGCCGCCGCATCGCTGGCAGCATGATTGGTCCCGTGTCGCAGTTGCAAGAGATGTTGGACTTCTCCGCCGAGCACAACATTGTGTCTGACGTGGAAGTGATTAGCGCCGACTATGTCAACACGGCGTGGGATCGCGTTGTCGCCAGTGACGTCCGCTACCGCTTTGTGATTGATGCCTCGACGATATAGGCCAACATTCACTGGCGACGCGGAGCGTGAGACGCTGCCTGAACCAGAGCCTCAAACACTCGAAGATCGCCAAGGCTTTCCTCGGGGTGCCACTGGAGGGCCAGGCCAAACGCATAGTCCACCATCTCGATGGCTTGAATGACGCCATCAAAACCTCGAGCACTCACGCGAAGAGACGGCGCCAGGCGGTCGATACCTTGGTGGTGATAGACCTGTCCGGTCACGGTCGCATCACCGCGCAGAACAGACTGGAGCAGCGTCCCCTCCTCAACACTCATCACTTCGGGGTGAAACACGCCATCACCAGCCTGGTAGCGATGGTGGCCAAGAACATCAGGCAGGTGCTGGTGGAGAGTCCCTCCCAAGTGGACATTGAGCATTTGGGCGCCGCGGCAAATGCCGAGTATCGGCATGCGGAGGTGGAGTGCTGCGCGAAGCAGGGCGTCCTCAAACGAATCACGCAGGTCTTCTGAGGCCTGGGTGTGCGTCCCCAACTCTTGGCCATAGCGCTGGGGGTTGATGTCAGCACCGCCGGTCACAACGAGGCCATCGAGCCGGCCGATGATCTCGGTGGCTTGTTCATCCGTGACCGATTGCGGGGGAAGCAGAACGGCTATGCCCCCGGACTGTGTCACTCCCTCCACATACTGGCTCGGCAACACCGCAAGCTCACCGTCGTAGATGGTCATCTGGCCGCGGGTGCGGTAGGTGGAGAGTCCAATCATCGGGGTGGTCATAGGGACCAGTCTGAGCTATTGACGCGTGCTTGGTGCACCGTTGCCCAAGGTCCGTCGGCTAAGTTAGGCGCGGTACTCAATAGAAAAGGATGGGCCTGCGGTGGGTGATGCATTTATCGAGGCCCGAAACCTCGTCAAGACGTATCAGGCGTCAAAGAAAACGGTTCGCGCCCTCGATGACTTATCCCTGAGTGTTCCCCAAGCAACGGTCCAGGCGTTGCTTGGCCCGAACGGGGCTGGCAAAACGACGGCCGTGAAAGTTCTGACCACTCTCACTACTCCTAACTCTGGAGAAGCACACATCGACGGCGTCGATGTGTTGGCCCACCCGGAGAAAATTCGGCGAATGATTGGGGTCAGCGGGCAGTATGCCGCGGTGGACCAGAATCTGACCGGGTTTGAAAACCTTGACATGGTCGGCCGGCTTTATCACCTGAGCCCCGCTGCGTCGAAAGCACGAGCCAGAGAACTGATTGAAATGTTTGATCTGGTCGAGGCTGGCGATCGCGTGGTGAAAGGTTTTTCCGGGGGTATGCGCAGGCGTATCGACCTTGCGGGTGCACTGGTGGTGAACCCGCCCGTACTGTTTCTTGACGAACCCACCACAGGCCTCGATCCGCGCAGCCGTCTGGCGCTGTGGGATGTGATTAAGAAGCTGGTGGCCCAGGGAACAACGGTGTTGTTGACGACCCAGTATTTGGAGGAGGCCGACCAGTTGGCGGACAACATTGCGGTCATTGATGAGGGCAAAGTGATTGCCCAGGGCACCAGTGATGAGCTGAAACTTTTGGTCGGCGGCCAGCGGGTCGAAATCACGATGGCCTCCCTCGAGGATCGAGAGAAAGCCCGAGAGGTGCTGTCGCGCCACGTGAACGGAACCATCGCCTCGGGCGCCGATGAGCGCACGCTGGTGGGTCCGGTGGAAAACGCTGCAAAAACGTTGCAGGCGGTGCTGAAAGATCTTGCCGACGCTGGGGTTGAACTCAGCGACGCAGGAATGCGCAGGCCCACCCTTGACGATGTTTTCCTTCAGTTGACCGGACGCCAAGCCGAAAAGGTGGACGCATGAGCGAGACAGAACCACGCAGCAACACGCAGGTCACACCCGCGCAGTACACCGCAAACCCCCAGGGCACACCGGTGACTCAGTTTCTTTCTGACGGGTGGGTAACGACAAAACGCAACCTTCTGAAAATTCGCCGGGTCCCCGATATTTTGGTCTTTAGTTTGATTCAGCCGATCATGTTCGTGTTGCTCTTCACCTATGTCTATGGCGGAGTTATTGATATTCCCGGCAGTTCGTATGTGGACTTTTTGATGGCGGGAATTTTTGCCCAAACCGTCGTGTTTGGCTCGACCTATTCGGGTTCCGCGATGGCGCAAGACTTGAAAGATGGGATTATTGACCGCTTTCGGACCCTGCCCATGAGCCCCGCTGCGGTGTTGGTGGGTCGCACTAGTGGAGACATGCTGATCAATGCGTCCTCTATGGCGGTGATGATGCTCACCGGCTTTGCTGTGGGCTGGCGCATCCGCTCGAGTTTCCCCGAAGCCGTGTTTGCCGTGGTGCTGCTGCTGCTCTTTGCCTACTCGTTTTCGTGGGTGATGGCGTACATCGGGATGAGCGTGAGAAGCCCGGAAGTGATTAACAATGTGTCGTTTCTGATTCTGTTCCCCCTGACTTTCATTTCGAACGCCTTTGTTCCGGCTGAAACCCTCCCCACACCTCTTCGGATTTTTGCCCAATGGAATCCGGTATCCGCTTTAGTCCAAGCAGCCCGGGAGCTTTTTGGCAACGTTCCCGCGGGGGTTCCTGTCAGTGACGCGTGGACGGCCCAAAACCCCATTGTCACGGTGTTGATCGGGATGGCCATCATGCTGGCAATTTTTGTGCCGCTCTCGATTCGAAAATTCCAGTCCGTGAGTTCTCGCTAGGGCTTGCAACAAAAGCGGGTCTCGCAGGGTTTACTCCCTCGCAGAGACACTTCTTCGAATCATTCCCTGCACAGTGATTCTTCTGGAGCGATTGCGAGAAAGCCCTATCGCCCCTATGCCCCCAGGGGTATAAGGGATGCCATCTGCTCCTTCCCTTACACTTTCGATATGCCACGGGTCGCGAAAGCTAAAAACTCCCACGAGCCCAAAACGTGTGAAGGCTGTCAGCGCCCTTTCGAGTGGCGCAAAAAGTGGGCTAGGGACTGGGACAACGTCCGCTACTGCTCGAGTAAATGCAAAGGAATGCGGGGAAAACTTTCATGACAACAGTGACGCTGGTCACCTCGGTATATCTCTCCAAGGCTGAAGCACTCGAGATTCTCTCCGACACATTAGGCGTTGCCTGGATTACCGATGATCCGGGAGATGTCACTCTTGCGCTTGCTGAGGGAGCCATTCTCACCATTGAGGTTCCCCACTATGGCGAAGAGCTACCGCTCACCCTGGACTGCCATCACGATGACGCGGAGACTCTCGCCACCGTCGTGGCAAACGTCCAGACCACGCTGGAAACCCGACTGGGTTGGGGCGTCACCCCTCTCACCTAGGGGGTGAGGCGGTTGGGGCCGCGGAACAGGAATGTTGTTTCCCTGATGCTTGACTGCTCAAGCATCAGCATCATCACTCGGGCAAGGCCCATGCCAAACCCCCCGTGGGGGGGAACGCCGTGGCGGAAGAAATCGAAGTACGTCCCCAGTTCTTCCAGATCCATACCGCGCTCGGAGGCCTGAGCCTCCAGCACTTCAATGCGATGCTCGCGCTGCGCACCCGTCGAGATTTCCGTCCCCCGATACAGCAGGTCGTAGGACTTTGTGAGGTCTGGGTTGTCATCGTGTCGCATGTGATAAAACGCGCGAATCGAGCTGTCGTAGTCGGTCACAAACACAAACGGGTGCCCCGTGGTTTCTTCAATGTGGGCGCTGAGACGACGTTCGCCCTCGGGGTCAAGATCCCCATCCGCCCGAGGGTTGTCATAACCGGTAGCCGCCACAATGTCGTGGGCTTCTGCCAGGGTCACTCGGGGGAAGGGCGCTGGGGGAACGGAGAGCTCAATCCCTAACACCTCATGAATGGCGGTTCCGTGCCGGGTGACAACCTCAGAAATACCTGCTTGGAGAACCTGCTCGTGCATTGCCATCACATCGTGGTGGGACTCCACCCAACTCATTTCCGCATCCACGCTGGTGAACTCGGTCGCGTGGCGAGCAGTAAACGAAGGGTCGGCGCGAAATGCCGGCGCAATTTCAAACACGGCGCCAAAGCCGGCAGGCTGGGCCATTTGTTTAAACAGCTGGGGGCTTTGTGCCAAATAGGCGGTGGTGTCGAAATATTCCACCTCGAACAGTTCAGCGCGAGACTCGCTGGCGCTGGCCATCAACTTGGGAGTGTGGATTTCAATCCACCCATTGTCAACCCACCAGCAACGCATGCCATGTTCGAACGCAGTCTGGGCGCGAAATATGAGATTCGCGCCAGGCCTGCGCAAATCGAGGAAGCGCCAATCCATGCGCTTATCCACGCTGGAATCATCCGCGATAGGAGGTTCGGGCTCGGCAATACCCGCTGTTTCTAGGGAAGCGATTTTGACCTCGAGGCCACCGAGTTTCACGCGTTCGTCGAGTTTGAGGGTTCCCGCCACCGAGATAAAGGTTCCCGCGGTAAGGCTCGAAATCAGCGCGGTAAGTGCCAAACGTTCAGGCTGGTTGGCGGCATCCTCGTCATCGTCGCGTACCGCAGGATTCACCAGCTGAACAGGACCCGTTTCATCCCGAAGAATGACAAACTGGACCTTTTTCTGATCTCGCACCGTGTCAACAAGCCCTGTGACGACGACGGTCGACCCATCGGTGGTGGCGGCAAGGTCTTGAATGCGGGTTCGGGTGCTCACGGGTCCGAGTCTACCGGGAGCCCCAGACTCCTCCAGGTCTTGACTCCTAGAATGGGGACGTGCCCGCAGACTTTCTTCACTTCGTCCGCCACGGTGAAGTCCATAACCCCGAACGCATACTGTATGGGAGGCTGGAGGGTTTTGGACTCTCAGAGCGTGGCCTTGAAATGGCGTCCCGCACGGCGGGCGCGCTGGCAACTCGGCCGATTGCGCGTATTGTCTCAAGCCCCCTGCAACGGGCTATCGAATCGGCAGGGCCGATTGTGAAGCACACCGGTAAGGCGTTGGATATTGATGAGCGCCTCAACGAAGGCCTCAATCAGTTTCAAGGGTCACAGTTGAATCTTCGACGGATCGTGACGGACCCTTCCATCTGGAAACTTTTCTCCAACCCTTGGCGGCCCAGCTGGGGCGAGCCCTACCGCGACATTGCAGCGCGAATGCGCGACGTTGCCGAAGACGCTTGGAACTCCGTTGACGAGGGCGAAGTGGTCCTGGTCACTCACCAAGTGGCGATCTGGATTTTGCACCGCTCCATTGCGGGCATTCCTCTTCCCCATATGCCTCACGAGAGGCGGTGTTCGCTCTCCAGTGTGACGACCGTAAAAAAGGTGGCGGATAAGTGGAAAGAAGAAAGCTACCGTGAGCCCGCAGCTGATTTGCTCGACGATGCCATTGATTTAGGAGCCGTGTAGATGAGGGCAACCCGGCTTGCCGGGATACTTGCGCTTGCCCTGGCTCTTTCTGCCTGCACATCAGCTGCCGATTCACTCGCCGAGCAGTATCAATCCGGTACCGGCCAAAACTATATTTCCGGTGACGGGTCAATTACGGTCGTGGCCCCGGAGTCACGAGCGGAACCGGTCACGTTCTCTGGGCCACTCGACACCGGGGGCTCCTTTTCCTCCAGCGACTACCCCGGTGAGATTCTGGTGGTCAATTTTTGGTATGCCGGGTGCCCGCCCTGCCGTCTTGAAGCGGCAGACCTTGAAGCCTTGTCGCAGGAATATTTGGGCGAGGGAGTCACCTTCATCGGGGTGAACATTCTCGATCAGGCCCCCACCGCGCTCGCTTTTGCCGAAGAATTTGGCGTCACCTACCCCTCCATCATGGATGTGATGTCGGGCAGTGTGCGACTGTCGTTCGCCGGACAGGTTGCGCCCAACGCTGTTCCCACCACTCTTGTGCTTGACGCTGATGGCCGGGTTGCCAGCCGAATTTCTGGTTTGTTGACCGATCCCAGCATCCTCGAGGGCATGATTGATGATGTGCTCGCCGAAAGCCTCACGCCGTGAGCTCGCCCGGGGAAATCGTCTTTTCCGGCCCTCTGATTCTTGCTTTGCCCCTGGCACTTGCCGCAGGTTTTCTGGCGTTTGCTTCGCCGTGTGTGTTGCCTCTCGTCCCCGGCTATCTGGGCTATGTGAGTGGTTTTAGCGCGCAGGGTTCGGCCAAGCGCCCCACCACCCGCCTGGTCATTGGGGTGCTGCTCTTTATTGCGGGGTTTTCCAGTGTGTTCATCAGTTTCTCGATTGCCTTTGCATCTCTCGGGTCACTGCTGGTGGGGTGGCTGGATGTCATCATCCGCTTTGCCGGGCTTCTGGTCATTTTGATGGGTTTTGTGTTCATTGGTCAGGTGTCTTTTTTGCAGCGCGCTGTCACTCTGCCTCTTGCGGGGACCAGCGGTTTTGTGGGGGCGCCAGTACTCGGCGTGGTGTTCGGTTTGGGGTGGGCTCCCTGCATCGGTCCCACCCTGATCGCGATTAACACGTTGGCCCTCACTGTGGGCGATATCCCCCGAGCCGTTATTCTGGCTGTCGCCTACTGCATCGGGCTCGGATTGCCCTTCCTGCTTATCGCCCTCGGGTTTGGGTGGGTCACTGGAGGGGTGGCGTTTCTCAAACGCCACATCCGCGCAATCAACATCACGGGAGGGGCCATGTTGATGGCCATTGGAGTGGCGATGGTGTCGGGCCTGTGGCAAATGTGGATGTCGAGTTTGCAGGCGGTGATCGGTGGAACCGTTACGCCCCTCTGATGCTCATGATTCCGCGCCGGTGCGCGAAATTGAGCAGCCCACGCTTGGCTTAGCCGGCTGGGGACGCTTCTTCTGGCGGCAGCTCACCAGTATGCGAACGGCTTTGGTGCTGTTGTTGCTGATGGCGTTAGCTTCTGTTCCGGGTTCTATTGTTCCCCAGCGTTCAAGCAACCCGAACGGTGTGATTCAGTTCCGCCGCGACGATCCCGAACTTTTCGCCATCCTTGATGGCCTCCAGCTGTTTGACACTTTTGGTTCGGCCTGGTTCTCGGCGATCTACTTGCTGTTGTTCATTTCGTTGATCGGCTGCATCATTCCCCGCACTACCCACCACCTGAAAGCGTTGCGGCAGCAGCCACCCGCTATCCCCAAGAGGATGGAACGCCTCGAGCACTATCGCTCCTTCGAGGTGCCAGGCGACCGCGAAGAGCTGCGTAATCGCGCACAAAAACTGTTGAAGAAAAACGGCTACCGCCTGCGTGTATCGGAGCAGGGAGTGTCGGGCGAGCGCGGCTACATGCGAGAGACAGCGAACCTCGTATTCCACTTTTCACTCATTGGGATTCTGGCTGGCTTGGGTTTTGGAACAGGCTTTAAGTATGAGGGGCAACGGGTGATTGTGGAGGGGCAGACGTTCACCAACCAGCTCACCAGCTACGACAATTTTAATCCGGGACGGTTTTTCACCGAAGATTCGCTGGAGCCCTATGCGATTAGCTTGAACCGGTTCGAACCCACCTACGAGTTTGATGTGGGAACAGGGCGGGCCAATCCGCTCGACTTTGAAGCTTTTGTCACGGTGACCAGTGATGCAGGCCAATTTCAAGAGGTCATCAAAGTGAATGACCCCCTCGATATCGATGGCACCTCTGTGTATTTGTTGGGCAACGGGTTTGCGCCCTGGATTAGCGTGTATGACCCGGAGGGTAGGCCAGTGTTTAGCCAGCCGATCGCCTTTTTACCCCAAGATTCCAACCTGACAAGTTTGGGCATAGTGAAAATTCCCGATGGCCTCTCCAAGCAACTGGGGCTGTTGGGGTTTTTCTATCCCACAGCCATTGAGCTGGATTCCGGTGCTCTGACATCAATTTTTCCCGACCCCGACGCCCCGGTGATGACGTTCAACGTTTTCGAAGGTGATTTGGGATTGGACGAGGGTGTTCCCCGCAACGTCTATGCCCTGGACACCGATTCGCTCACCCAAATCACGGGTGGCGATACGGGAGAAAACTCCCTGGTGATGGGGCTTGGCGATCGGGTCGAACTGCCCTCAGGCCTTGGCTATGTAGAGTTCACCGCGCTGCCGCGTTTTGTGAGTGTCGATATTCATCGAGACCCCACCCAGTTGCCTGTGGGTTTGTCCTCGGTGTTCATCATGGTGGGTCTTGTTGTGGGACTGTTTGTGACCAGAAGAAGAACGTGGATTCGCCTTATTCCAGGAGACACCGATGTGGTGACTGTCGAGTTTGCGGCCCTGGCCAGAGGAGATGATCCCGGTTTGGGCGCCGCCCTGGATCGGATGGTCGCTGATTTTTCACAGGAAGACAAATCTAAAATGGAGACATCATGATTGACTCTGCAGCTCTCGCCCTCATTGGTGTGTACTCGGCAATGCTTGTTTACACAGTGGCGTTTCTGTTTTTCACGTTCGATTTGGCTAAACGCTCGGCGAAAACCTCCGTGGCAACGCAGTCCAGGGTCCTGGTGGGTTCAGGTGGTCTCAATCGAGAGCAAGAGCCGCCGGTGAACGCTCCTGCGTCTCAGGCGAGTGGTTTTCAGCGTATCGCGATGACTCTGCTGGTGTTGGCCTATGTCTTTCACCTTCTTGCCACCGTGGCTCAGGGAATTGCGGGGTCGCGAGTTCCGTGGGCCAACATGTTCGAGTTTGGCTTGACCTCCACGATGTTGGCGGTCTCCGTATTCCTTGGTTCCCTGTTCTGGAGAGATCTCCGGTATTTGGGTGCCATGGTGTCCGGCTTTGTGCTTTTGTCACTCGGTGTGGTGACCGTCAACTTCTATGTCCCCGTCGTGCCTCTCCCACCGGCACTGCAGTCGAGCTGGCTAGTTATCCACGTCTTTGTTGCAAGCCTTGCGACGGCATTTGTCGCGCTTGCCGCGGCGCTGTCGGTGTTCCAGCTGTTGCGTGCACGTTTTGAGGCCAACAGCATCGCCAAGGCCGGTCTCATGAACACCCTGCCCTCCTCCAGTGCGCTGGAATCGATGGCCTATCGGCTTAACGTCGTGGGGTTCGTGTTCTGGAGCTTCACGCTGATTGCCGGTGCGATCTGGGCGGAACGTGCCTGGGGCCGCTACTGGGGCTGGGACACCAAAGAGGTGTGGACCTTCATTATCTGGGTGCTGTTTGCTGGCTATATTCACGCTCGCGCGACCAGGGGCTGGCGTGGTTCACGCTCCGCGTGGTTAGCCATCATCGGTTTTGGAGCGGTGATTTTCAACTACACCGTGGTGAATCTTTTCTTCACCGGGCTGCATTCCTACTCTGGTCTCTAACGCACAGACATGCAGCGGCGAAGCCGCCGCATCCACCACTCTCGGCGCTCAGGGGATGCACTGAGCGCGTCGAGTGCTTGGTAGTTGAGTTCCGGTGGGGTAAGCGCCAGCAGGCCACCGTGTGCAATAAGGGGGTGGTGGACCACATCACGGGAGAGAAAGCGTGCTGTTCCGAGGCCCGCGTCTAAGGAGAAAGGATCGGCGGTCTCGAGTTCGGCCTGCAGGAGGGCCCCCTGGTAAAGGCCAACACTGGTTTCTAGCGCGCTGGAGATCACGACGGCAAGGCCGGCAGCCTGCGCTTGCGCAATCAGTTTTCGGGTTGGGGCCAGACCGCCGAGCGGCTGAACTTTCAGCACCACCACATCGCAGGCGCCCGCCTCAATCACGGCGGATAGGTCTGACCAGCGGCGAATGCTTTCATCCGCGGCGACCTGAATGCCCAAGCGATGAATGCGTGTGCGAATTTCTGCCATGTCCTCCAGGGAGGCAACAGGCTGTTCGACGTAGTCGATGTCGAAGTGTTCCATCTCGCGAATGGCATGTTCTGCTTCGTCAACGCCCCAACCCCCATTGGCATCCAGTCGAATGCGGCCTGCGGGACCGAGTACGTCCCGGACGGCACCGACCCGGTCTCGATCCCCGGCCAGCGTTGATCCGGTGCCTGCGACTTTCACTTTGACGGTGTGGGGGGTGCCCGCCTCGGCAAGGAGGGCTGCGACCTCGCTGGCAGACACGGCAGGAATGGTTGCGTTCACCCGGATCGATGGGGGCAAATGGTGGGTCGTGGGGGTGCTATCCCAGCCTGCCTCGATGGCGGCAGAGAGCCAGGTGGAGGCCTCAGCATCGTCATACTCGACAAACGGACTCCACTCGGCGGGTCCCGACGGGGCATCAAAAATCACGGCCTCGCGGGAGGTGAGCCCGCGAAATGGGGTGACCAGGGGAATGGACACCACTCGTGCGCAGGCTTCGAGCTTCTCAACACTGTGTGCGCTCATGCCCCACAGTGTTTCACGTCTGGGGGTCGTAGTCTTAGGGGATGGCGACAAACCCTTCGACGCTTTTCGATCCCCGTGTCTGGCGCGAGGTCGACGGGTTCGACGATTTCACGGACGTGACCTATCACCAGAGCGTTGAGGGTGACATCGTTCGCGTGGCGTTTAACCGGCCCGAGGTGCGCAACGCTTTTCGGCCCCGCACCGTGGATGAGCTCTACCGCGCCCTTGATCACGCCAGGCTTCAGCCTCGCGTAGGAGCGGTGATCTTGACGGGCAACGGCCCCAGCACCAAAGATGGCGGTTGGGCTTTTTCCTCCGGAGGCGACCAGCGTATTAGAGGCAAAGATGGGTATCAGTATTCCGCCACCGAGGATGCGACCGGGGTCGATGCAGAGCGCAGTGGCAGGCTGCATATTTTGGAAGTGCAACGGCTCATTCGGTTTATGCCCAAAGTCGTCATTGCGGCTATTCCCGGGTGGGCTGCAGGTGGTGGGCACAGCCTGCACGTGGTGTGTGACCTGAGTATTGCTAGTCGTGAACATGCCCGTTTTAAACAAACCGATGTGGATGTCGGGTCCTTTGATGGTGGTTACGGAAGTGCCTATTTTGCCAAGCAGGTGGGGCAGAAGTTCGCCCGGGAAGTGTTTTTCTTAGCCAAGGAGTATGACGCGGTTCGCGCCATGGAGATGGGGGCTGTGAATGCTGTGGTGGCTCATGAGGACCTTGAACCCACCGCCATCGAATGGGCGCGGCTGGTGATGACCAAGAGCCCCACCGCTATTCGCATGGTCAAATTTGCCCTCAACGCCAGTGATGACGGGATGGTGGGCCAACAAATTTTTGCCGGTGAGGCAACCCGGTTGGCCTATGGCGGGGATGAGGCTGTCGAAGGCCGCGATGCTTTCTTGGATAAACGCGACCCCGACTGGTCGCCTTTCCCCTGGCACGCGTAACCCCTGACATGCGCGAACTTCAGGTGGTGGATGTCAGCGACCCGCTGGCGCTGTGGGAACCTCTTCGGGCAGCCCTGTCTGGGGATGGCCCCGCTGTACTGCCCCGGCCCGGCGGAGCAAAATTGATCCACACCGCACCGCTCGAAGTTCCCGAAGACGTCGCGCTGGTGATTGAAACCAGTGGCACGACCGGGTCGCCTAAGCGCGTTTTGCTGAGTGGGGAGGCGTTGTTAGCCAGTGCGGCTATGGCCCAGGATGCACTGGGCGGGCCTGGCACATGGCTTCTCGCATTGCCCGCTCACTACATTGCCGGTGTTCAAGTGCTCACCCGATCACTGGGTGGAGGAGTCCCTCCGAGGGCTCTGCACCCCCAGCCTTTTTCGAGTGTTGCGGTGGCGGATATTGCGGCCTCATTGATGGATGGTGCAGGCAACGGCCCCCTCTACACCTCGCTTGTTCCCGCACAGCTTCAGCGCCTTCTGGATGATGCGGCCACCATGCCCGTGTTGGCAGAGCTGATGCGGCGTTTCGATCGCATTCTGGTGGGAGGCCAATCCCTTCCTCGAGCGCTCGCCGACAGGGTGAAAGACGCCGGGTGGCGTGTCACCACAACGTATGGGTCCTCCGAAACGGCTGGGGGGTGTGTCTGGGATCAGAAACCGCTGGCCGGGGTGGCGATTCGAGAAATCGATGGGCGTATTGCGCTGTCTGGACCCATGCTGGCGCAGGGCTATCTGGATAACCCTGAGGGCTCCACACGCAGCTTTGTCAGCCTCGAGGGCACCCTCTGGTATCGAAGTGATGATGCCGGTTTTATTGACCAGGAGGGGCTTCTTAATGTTCAGGGCCGCCTGGATGACGTGATCATCTCCGGCGGAGTGAAAGTGTCACTCGGTGAGATTGAGCGCGTGATTCATGAATCGCTCGATGTGCCAGGGGCACTCGTGGTGGCTCAGGCAGATGCGCAGTGGGGCACAGTCCCTGTGGTGGTTGCACCCGGTGTGGTGGAGCTCTCTGCGCTGCGATCCCTCATCCAGGCCCAGTTGGGACCCGCGGCGAGGCCTCACCGCACCCTGGTCATGAATCCGATACCGGTGTTGGCCTCCGGTAAACCTGACCGGTTGGCTGTCACACAGGCTGTGGCGGCGGGAAATTCGACGTGATGACGCCGAGCGTGACGTGGCGGGATTGGGTGGTGGGGGCCAGGCTTCGCACGTTGCCCCTTGCCTTCACCGGGGTGATTTTGGGCTCTGGCTCTGCGGTGTGGCGAGGATCATTCGATGGGGTGATTGCCGCGCTGGCTCTGCTTGTTGCACTGTCTTTGCAGGTCGGCGTGAACTACGCCAATGACTATTCCGATGGAATTCGGGGCACTGATGATCACCGTGTCGGCCCGACGCGTCTGACCGCCTCGGGAATGGTGGAACCTGGCCTCGTGCGAAGAGCTGCCGTATTGTCTTTTACTCTCGCACTCGCTGCAGGGCTTGCCCTGCTGCTTGTTGCGCGGGGGGACACGCTTCTTGGCCCTGACGGAGTGGCGGGGTGGTTGGGTGAAGTGTGGGTGGTGCTGGCCCTTGGCGCCCTGGCTGTGGTCACCGCCTGGTTCTATACCGGTGGGCCCAAACCCTATGGCTACAGCGGGTTTGGCGAAATTGTCGTCTTTATTTTTTTTGGTCCCGCAGCGACCGTGGGAACAGCGTGGGCGATGGTGGGCAGCGTTCCTTTCGAAACATGGCTGACCGGTGCAGGTGCAGGGTTTTTTGCCTCCGCGGTCCTGCTGGTCAACAACATTCGAGATATTGACCAAGATCGAATTGCTGGGAAAAGAACGGTGGCGGTCAAGCTGGGCCTTCGAGCCAGTCGCATGGTGTTGGTGCTGTTGTTGGTGATGCCCTACGTGATGGTGGGCCTGCTGTCGCTGACCTTTATCTTCGTGCCGTTTGTTTTTGTCGTAGCGCTCATGACGCTCTGGGTTCTGATCCAGGTGTTTCTGGCCACAACCCCGAAGGACCTGATTGGGGTGCTCGGAACGATAGGGCTTAATGCCCTGGTCTACTCGTTAGGGCTTGCTCTCGCTATTGCCCTGTGAGTCCCAGGCAGCGTCTTCGCTTTCGGCATCAATATCCACAGTCCGTTTGCTCTTTCTCCGCGCTCTGACATCCGCCGCGAGTGCATCGCGCTGGCGGGCAAGAAAAATGTAGGACAGGGCAAATGCCATGACGGTGGCAAAAAGAGCCGACACCCACCATTCCAGGCCGAGCAGAATGAGAATGGTCAACAGGACCGAGAAGAGCCCGAGCCGCATTACGCTGTAAGCAATCCACCTCGTCATGCTCTCAGTGTAGGGACGTAGGATTAGAGGATGGTGCGTTGGATAGTCATTGGTTCGGTGGGAGCGATAGCTTTCACCGTCTACGCCCTTGTGGATTTGTCTATGACCCAGGCGCCCAGAGTGCGGGCGTTCTCCAAGCCCGTGTGGATTGCGGTCATTGTGGCGATTCCCCTCATCGGGCCTCTCCTCTGGTTGCTGATTGGAAAATCCAAGAGGACGGGACCTCGGAGGGCCCCCGGACGAAGCTCACCCGATGACAACCCCTCCTTCTTGGGCGCCCTGGAGCGCGAGTCCTCCGATGAGCGCATTAGGCGTCTGGAAGAAGAGCTCAAAGCCCTGGATGACGATCAGCCCGACAGTGCGGACAACCCCGACGACCAGGACCCTAAGCCGCCCACGTCATGACCACCTCGCCGGCCACCCTGTGGTCGAGAGCTTTTCTCGGGTCTCTTATTGCCGGTGGCGTCTGCGACATTGTCATTTCTCCAGGCGCCAGGTCTCAGGCTCTCGCTTTAGCAGCGCTGGAGTGGGAGCGGTTGCTCGAGGGGGCACTCACTATTCACGTAGTGATTGATGAGCGCAGTGCCGCTTTTCGAGCTCTAGGACTCTCGGTTGAATCGGGTGTCCCAGCGGTGTGTGTGGCAACGTCAGGATCAGCCCCCGCCCACTATTTTCCTGCCCTGTTGGAAGCACACCATGCGGGGGTGGGAATGATTGTGGTCTCCGCCGATCGGCCCGCGGAGCTTCTCGGGGTGGGAGCAAACCAAACCACAACCCAAGCGGGAATGTTTGGCGATGTGGTGGTTGCCTGGGATGTGCCAGCCCCCGTCGATGGCGAGGAGGGCGGAGCTTCGCAGATAGCGGGTGAGGTGTTGACCCACGCGCTGTTGAACCAACCGACCCATGTGAACGTGGCGTTCCGGGAACCGCTGAGCAGTGTGAAAGATGCGCCGCAGGTTCTTCCCGGCCCACCGCAGATTGAGCCCGCCACCAGGCCGCCCACCATCGTCAGTCTTGATCCCCAGCCTGGAACGCTAGTTGTTGCCGGACACGGCGCAGGACCTGCTGCGGAAGCCCTTGCCTACGCGCTCGGAGCGCCGCTGATTGCGGAAGTGGTCAGCGGGTCCCGTTTTGGCCAACACCTGGTCCCCTGCTACCGGGAGGTGTTAAGCCAAGACGTCTGGCCGGGGGACGTCTCCCGCGTGGTGACACTGGGGCGTCCCACACTGTCGCGAGAAGTGTGGGCCCTTCTTTCTGATGCAAGCCTCCAGCACATTGTGGTGAGGCGGTCCGAAGAGCAACCGGCCAACCCCACCCGGTCAGCCCAGATTGTCGATGAGGTAACTATCCAGAGCCCGGCGACTGCGCAGCAGCGCTCGAGCTGGGTCAAACCGTGGGTGATAGCTGGGCGTGCACACCACGAACGTCTGCTGGCGGCCGCGGTGCCCACCCCCCCGAATCTGCAGGACGCCGCATCGGAAGACCCGGCGGCGCGAAGCGCTTTTGCCCGAACAGAAATGATGGTGCTGCGCCGCCCTATCACTCGGGCAGAGCTTGCACTGGCTGTGTGGGAGGCAACATGGCCCCACGATCGCTTGGTGCTTGGTGCTTCTCGCATGATCCGCGAAATGGACGCGATTGCCGGATCCAAAAATATCCCCGTGCTCTCCAATCGTGGGCTTTCGGGTATTGATGGGACGGTGTCGTTTGCGCGGGGTGTGGGTTTTGCGGCCGCACGAGAGGGAGCAAGCGGAATCACCCGAGTGCTACTGGGTGATCTGGCTTTTCTTCACGATGTGGGGTCGCTTCTTCGCGAACCCGGAGTGGAGGATCGCTCGAGGGTGCACATTATTGTCGCCAACGATGGCGGGGGAACCATCTTTGATGCACTAGAAGTCAGCTCTACGGCTGAAGCGAAAGACGTGGACCGCGTCTTGTACACTCCCCACCAGGTGGACATTGAGGCGGTGGCGCAAGCCTACGGCTGGTCCTATGTGGCGCCCTCGAGTATGGGTGAGTTGCACGACGCGCTGTCTCGCGCTGAATCCCACGTCATCGTGGATGTGAAGTTTCCGCGCTAGGGCGAATCGCTGCCCCCACCAAAAGCGGCAACAATCGGTTTGAACTTGAGACGTGTTTCGAGTAGCTCCGATTGTGGATCAGAGTCCGCCACAATTCCCGCACCGGCATAGGCGGTGAGGGTGCCGGCGTCGGACCACTGGGCGCAGCGCAGCGCGATAGACCATTCGCCATCGCCGGTGGAATCCATCCACCCCACCGGGCCCGCATAGCGGCCGCGGTCGAAGGGTTCCCTGTGCGCAATGATCTCCAGAGCGCGAGGGGTGGGCGAGCCCGCAACGGCGGCGCTTGGATGAATGGCGGCCACGACATCAAGACTGGAAATACCCTCGGGCAGGGTGGCTTCAATGTCGGTGCCCAAATGCCACACGTTGGCGAGCTTCACCGTCGATGGCTGTTCATCAGCCACCGCATGGGGGGTGAGCGCTTGCAGGGAAGACATCACTCCCTCGACGGCGTAGCGGTGTTCGTCATTGTCTTTGGGCGAGGTGACTAGCTCTGAGGCGAGCCGGCGGTCATCCACGGGGTTTTCACCCCGCGCCCTGCTGCCCGCCAAAACCCGCAGCGAAAGACCCCCGTCGTGGACCTTTGCCAAGGTTTCGGGCGTGGAACCGACCAAGCCGTCAATGGCGAAAGTGGAGCAATCCGGGTAGGCCTCACTGAGCCGGACCAAAGCGTCTCGCCAATCGTGAATGCCGGGGGCGTGGGCAACGAGGTCCCGTGCCACCACCACCTTGTTGGCGTCCCCCGCGCGCAGGCGCGTGATGACGGCGGTGACGGTGTCGACATAGTGGTCTTCGCTCATCGCGCCTGGCCCCCACGACAGGGGCGCAAAGTGGGCGGGGCGTGACGACCCAGACGACGAGGTCCCGTGCCGGGCTCCGGAGGCCGAGATATCGGTGCGCCAGGAGGTCTCACCCATTCGCCCAATGACCACCTGGGGGACGATGATCACACTGTCAGTGGAGGAGTGATCGCTAAACGCGAAAGCTCCAAAGCAGACGAGGCCGGTGCCGGCGGATTCCAAGGGGTTATCAACGGTGGCCAACGACACGAGTGTTTTCCATGCCTCAGAGGCCTGGGCGAAACGTTCGGGGCCGCGAAAAGTGAGTCGAAGGGTTTCGCCAAGGCCCACCAGTCCTTGTCCGAGGCGCTGGACCATGAGGGGTTTATCCACACTGGCCCAGTCAATGAGCGCCCCCCTGTGGGTCATCACTCGGGTTGTCACCATCAAGTGGGGCAGCGCGGACTGGACACTCATTTCTCAAGGCTATAGCCGGCCCGTGAATGCCTGGTGTGTACGGCGAACTATCGGGGTTTATCGCCGTGGAGTAGGTACAGTGAGAGGGTGACTACCGCAGACCTTGGCAAAGACCCCGAGCAGGTGTCTGCCATGTTTGACCAAGTTTCTGTGGGGTATGACCGAACCAACGCTCTTCTCTCCGGTGGCAACTCGGTTCTGTGGCGCATGGCCACCGTGAAAGCCTTGGACATGAAGCCTGGCGAAAGGGTCCTTGACGTCGCCGCGGGTACGGGAACATCTTCCAAAGCCCTGCAGAAGACGGGCGCCAGCGTGGTGGCGTTTGATTTCTCTCCGGGAATGGTCGCTGAGGGCCGTAAACGCCATCCCGACATTGAATTTGTGGAAGGGGATGCCGAGGCGTTGCCTTTTGCCGCAGCGAGTTTTGATGCGGTCACCATTAGTTTCGGGCTTCGCAATGTGCAAAACCCTCACGTGGCACTTGGGGAGATGTATCGGGTGTTGAAGCCTGGTGGACGCATCGTGATCTGTGAGTTTTCCCAGCCACCAGCCCCCCTGCTGAGCGCCGGCTATAAGGGGTATATGAAGTATGTGATGCCGGCGGTGACAGCCCTGTCCAGCACCCACCGGGAGGCCTACCGCTACCTGATGGAATCGATTGCGGAGTGGCCAGAACAGCCCGTGCTATCCCAGTGGATGAGAGCCGCAGGCTTTACTCGGGTGGCATACCGTAACCTGAGCGGAGGCATCGTCGCTTTGCATCGCGCCAGGAGTCCAGAAGATTCCAAGGTGCGCGAATCGGTCGGAAAGAGGCGCCAAAGGCCCGCATCGCCTTCCACCTCCTCGGTATCGATTCCTGTTAAAGACCCCTCATAGTTTCGTCCCACCGTTAAGGATTTCCCGTGACCCCCACACTCAATGCGGCACAGGCACCGGGCCGAGGAGCTAAGTTCCTCACCGGCGGCGCTGTCCTGTTTTCCTCAAAGGAGGAGAGAGCTCTGGGGAAGGTGCTTGACAATGGTCTCGCCGCTGTCGAGACGGGGTTAGAGCGTGAGCTGAAGTTTTCCGAAGATATTGCCGACGCTGTTGCGCGCTACCTTTTTGATGCCGGGGGAAAGCGAGTCCGCCCGCTGTTGACCCTTCTCACCTCACAGTGGGGCAGCGGTCTGAACGCTGAAGTTGTGCGGGCAGCCCAGGTCATCGAGCTCACCCACCTGGCTACCCTCTATCACGACGATGTCATGGATGAGGCTGCGCAGCGCCGCGGCGTCGATGCCACCCAAACCGTCTGGGGTAACTCGGTGGCAATTCTCGCGGGGGATTTGTTGTTTGCTCGGGCGGGAAGTTTGGTCAGTTCGCTCGGCGATGTCGCCATCGCTTTGCAGGCTGCAACCTTTGAACGTCTGGTGCTCGGCCAAATGCGCGAAACGGTGGGCCCAAAGCCCGGGCAAGACCCCATCCCCCACTACATCGCTGTGCTGTCGGATAAAACCGGGTCGCTGATTGCGTTGGCTGCGGAAATGGGCTTGCGGATGGCAAACGGGCCCGAACACCTCGTTCCTGCGATTCGTCAGTTTGGCGAAAAAATCGGTATTGCTTTTCAGTTGGTAGATGACGTCATTGACCTCTCGGACCGCAGTGCGGGAACGGGCAAGCCCCCGGGAACAGATGTTCGTCGCGGTGTGACCACCCTGCCGATGCTGTATCTGACAGAACTGGCCAACACTGATGGTGATGCCCTCGACCTTCTGTCGACTCTGGCGCAGGGAGCGCGGGGGGAACTGAGTGAACCAGATTTTCAAAATGCGATCACCAGGCTTCGGGTGCACGCGGTGACCGAGCGCACCATGGAGATGGCCCGCACCATGGCGGATGAGGCCATCGCACATCTTGAGGTGGCGCCCGCAGGAATGGTGAAAGACGCGCTGGTTCGTTTTGCGCACCAGGTTGTGGACCGCAGCTACTAAATTAGAGAGTCGTCCATCGCTTCAAGAAAGAGTGTCACCGCCATGTCGAAACTGCGCTTAGCAATCGTGGGTGCCGGGCCGGCAGGAATTTATGCTGCCGATAACGTGCTCAAACAGGAGCGGTCTTTTGATGTGTCCATTGACCTTTTTGAGCGCCTCCCGGCCCCCTACGGTTTGGTTCGCTACGGTGTCGCACCAGACCACCCGCGGATCAAAGGAATCATTACCGCGCTCCGGGAAGTGCTCGACACCGGCCACATCAGGCTTTTTGGCAACGTCAACTACGGCACCGACATCACGCTGGACGATCTACAAAAGCACTATCACGCGGTAATTTTTTCCACCGGCGCAATGATGGACCAGGGCCTTGATATTCCGGGTATCGGTCTGGAGGGCAGCTACGGGGCGGCAGATTTCGTCAGTTGGTATGACGGCCACCCCGATGTTCCCCGCAGCTGGCCCCTGGAGGCCAAAGATGTGGCCATTATTGGCAACGGCAATGTTGCCCTCGATGTTGCGAGAATGCTGGCGAAGCACCCCAAAGACTTGCTGCCCACGGAGGTTCCTGACAACGTCTTTGACGCTTTGGTGGCGTCACCGGTGACCGATGTTCACGTGTTTGGCAGGCGCGGACCCATGCAGGTGAAATTCACGCCGCTGGAGCTTCGCGAGCTTGGCGACATGGACGATGTGGACATCGTGATTCACGATGAAGATTTTGTTGTGGATGAAAGTTCCCAGCGTGCGATTGAATCCAACAAACAAATTTTTGTGATCAACAAAACTTTTGATCAGTGGCGCCAGCGAGATGTGGGCACCAGGTCTCGGCGCTTGCACCTGCATTTCTATGCCAAACCCCTCGAAGTACTCGGTGGCACCCACGTGGAGAGCTTCCGGTATGAGCGCACCACACCCGATGGTGCTGGTGGCGTGGTGGGTACCGGAGAGGTTCGAGAGATTCCCGTGCAGGCGATCTATCGGGCGGTGGGATATTTTGGCTCCCCGCTCTCAGGCATTCCTTTTGATTCCCGCCACGGTGTGATCCCCAACCACGAGGGGCAAGTGCTGGATGACGACAACAACATTGTTCCGGGTGTCTATGCCACCGGGTGGATTAAGCGCGGCCCCGTGGGACTCATTGGCCACACCAAAAGTGACGCGATGGAAACGGTGAGGCACCTGGTCAACGACCAAGCATCCTGGTGGGCTCCCGTGGCACCCGAAGAGAGTGCTATTACCGAGCTTCTGGAATCACGCGGTGTTACCTACACCAACCTGGAGGGCTGGCACCGACTAGATGCCACCGAGTTGGAGCACGGTGCCGCGCGCGGTCGCGAGCGCGTCAAGATTGTTCCCCGCGAAGACATGATGCGTGTGTCTGGCAGCGACTCTCACTGAACGGTGGCGGTGAGCCGCGCGAGCCCTTCCACAAAGCGTTGGTAGAGGGGGCGAGCTTGCCACCCCTCCACGGTGAGTCGACGACTGTTGGCCCGGTAGGTTTCATAGAGCGCATCCAGTTCCTGGACCACCGAGGGGCTTGCCAAGAGGACCGACACCTCTAAGTTCAAACTGAACGAGCGCATATCAATATTGGAAGAACCAATCACACTCATGGAATCATCCACGATGATGAATTTGGCGTGCAAAATGGTCGGTGCCCGGTAGAGCCAGATTTTTACTCCCGCAGCCAATAGTTCGTCATAGTAGGAACGCTGAGCGTGAAAAACCAGGCGCTGGTCGGCAATTTCGGACATCATGATGTTCACATCGACACCGCGCTCCGCCGCGGTGGTGATTGCGTAACGCATGGATTCGTCGGGAACGAAGTAGGGGCTTGAGATAATCAGGCGCTGCCTGGCGCCGTAGACCATGCTGTTGAAGAGCCGGAGGTTGTTTTCTCCTTCAAACGCGGGACCACTTGGCACCACTTGCGCCCACACGTTTCTGCCCTCCACGGCGGAGCTGTTGGATCGCGGTTTTGGGGTGTCGAGAAGTTCGCCCGTTTCTTGGTACCAGTCTGAGACAAACAGGGTTTCGAGGCTGTCGGCCAAAGGACCCCGCACTCGCACCATCAGGTCCAACCAGGTGAGCCCTCGCAGTCGATGGCTCTTTTTTCGATAATGGGGCTCAATAATGTTTTGTGACCCGGTGTAGGCCGTCTCGGAGTCAACAATCAGCAGCTTGCGGTGGTTGCGAAGATCAGGCCGCTGATACACCCCGCGCCACGGTTGCACGGGCAAACTGGCGCGGTACTGGACCCCGAGCCTTTTGAGTTCGGCCACGAAATTTCTATACCCGGCGATGCGAAAACTGGCCACTTGGTCATAGAGCACTCTTACCGTGACGCCCTTGCTCGCAGCATCCCCCATGGCGGCAAAGAAATCTTGGGTGACCTCGTCAAAGCTCATAATGTAGAACTCGACGTGGACGGTGGTGCGTGCATGGCGAATCGCTGCCGCCATTTCTGCAAGCGAGGCTTCGTAGTCGGGGAAAAAATCCAGCGAGTTCCCTGCCACCATGGGCATCGCGCCCAAGTGCTCGTTCATTCGGACGGTTTGGGCTAACCAGCGAGGAAACTCTGGCCGATTGCTGATGTC
>Ga0307932_1000192_pt1 | contig 24525 bp, 19 predicted proteins | sample OrgLakmetageno48_FD_201843 | JGI IMG/M metagenome (GOLD analysis project Ga0307932, IMG submission 201843) | Saline water microbial communities from Organic Lake, Antarctica - #48 | ecosystem: Environmental > Aquatic > Non-marine Saline and Alkaline > Saline | place: Antarctica: Organic Lake...
CCACGCGAGACTTTCCGGCTCCGCGAGTGCTATTTTGATCGCAGTGTTCGACTGTATCGGCCTCCTCAATCTTGCGTGAGGTTGCGCGGCGCCCACTACCGGATCACCTCCGGCAACGCCAAGGTTGCGCGGCGCCCGCTTCGGATCACCTAAGCGATTCTTGGAAGGTTGCGCGGCGCCCATACAGATGAAACCAAGACAAGAACGAAGGTTGCGCGGCGCCCATAGCCGCGCAACGACGACGCCTCACGCTCTGGTAAAATACTCACGAAACTCCAACGCCGATCCACAGGTGCCTCAGGCATGATTTTTCCTTTAGGAATAAGGACTATTCAAGACGGTTATCTTTCGGTTCCCTGCCTCGTCGAGGAGCCAGCAACACACGAAAGTGGCCAAATGGGCAAAAAAGTGTTGCCTAATGATTGACCGGCGGGCTTTTGTGACACAAGAAACCAAAAAACGTGGCTGAGGCAGGCCAACAGTGAGAGGACTTCGAGATGACCGGCATTCTGCCGTCCCAAGTGACATATGCGAATGACACAGAGGTCAGCAAGCCTCTGATCAGCCGGGGTATGCGCACCGATCTCGATACGATGATCCTCCCCCTTTTTCCCGAGGACAAGGGCCTGTCCGAATTTCACACGACGATCGATGGTCAGGACGTCAGGATATCCTCGCAAAAGGAAGGCGTCACGATCGCCACGGCGACGGATCGCAAACTTCTCAATCTCATCCTTTCGAGGGTCTCTGACCAGATCCAGGACGGTGTCAGACATAACCCCAGCATTACGTTGCAGGCCGTCGATATCGTCACCGCGCTGAACGGTGACGCGGTCTACGGCGGATCCGAATACCAGCGGATCACCGAGCGTTTGCAAAGACTGCGGGCGACCCATGTCACAGCAACACTGCGCACCAGTGCAAACACCTACACCGAGATAGATTTCTCATGGCTGGACTACGTCGCCAAACAGGTCAACCAGAGTGATTTCGAACGGAGGGTCGTCCTGGTTCAGGTCAAGCTGACCGACCCGGCCTTTGCCTGGCTGACCCGGAGAGACGGCTTCGAAATTCCCCAAAAAGAGTTCCATGCGATCACGGCCAGCAGATCGTCGGCCTGGCGTATTTACGAAATCTGCTTTGCGCACATTCTGCGGAGCGGTGAGGATGAGATCTACATTGGACTTGATGATCTTCGGAGCCGCGTCCCCATAACATCCGAGCTGAAGGTCTTCAAAGCCCGCACGCTGAAGGTGGCCATGGAGACAATTGCCCGGTCACCCGAAATGTCGCGCAGGATCAACCTTTCCCTCGCCAGAAAGACAGACAGCGGGTTCGAAGACATAGACTTCGGGAAACGGGTTAAACTCGACACCCTCTACGTTCGCGTAGGCAAGGGGCACGCTCCCCTGCCTCAGCTCAATCAGCTCATTCCTGACGAGGACAGTATCCTCGCGATCGCCCCACAGGACGACGACACTTCGGTCAGGGAGATCAATCATGTAGCGGGCTGAAAATAAAAGGCCCCGGACAGCGCCAACTGTCCAGAGCCTTGAAAGCTTTATCACGGCCAATCGGCACATAGACACGCAAGCCTTCTACTAAGAGGCGTGTTTACCGCGAATGGCCTACTTTGACAACGGTCTTTTCGACCGAACGACTGGGTTTTCCTCATGAACACTGCTGATTCGACAGCCGCCGGCGGCTTTGCCCGCCTTCCCAAGGCGTGGCTCACCCTTCCTGTCTCCCCGCAAGCCAAGATGCTTCTGGTCGCCTTTTGCGGCTATGCCGACCCCAAGGGGCGGTCCTGGTTCTCATATGAGCAACTGGGCGAGATCCTGAACCGCTCCAAGGCCTCTGTCGCCGCCTACGTGTCCGAGCTACGCGAAAGCGGTGTCATCACATGCAAGAAGCAGACATACGGGAACGGCTACAACTACCGTCTCCTGATCACAGTCAGGGACTGGGGCCAGATTGTAGCAGCCTGGTCCGGAATGTCTCGTAAGAAGGCGGCCAACACCAAGGAAGGGCCTAGTAAGGCACCGACGTCCGGTGCCTCATGCGTTGAACCGTCTGAACGCCGCATTCAGCCCGCCGAACGCAAGGACCCTTCGGGTCCTATAACCAATATCTATAAAACACACAGTGCGCGCCAAGGCGCACGGGTGGATTGGACAATGAAAGACGAAGAAGCCTGGCAAAGGTTCAGGCCCTCAGACCGGGATCCGATTACATCGTCTTTCGGAACTCCGGATCCCGAGTTGCTCAAAAAGGTCATTGCCGTCGCAGCCGACGAAAAAACCGCACTCGGCTACGCTGAACAGCCTTGGATCGAATCCGAGACCAACAACAGGCTTGCGGAATTTGTCAGCGACCGCCGCATCTCGGCATCCGCAGCTCAGTTGGCCGATACCAGCAAGTTGATCAGCCAGCGCGTAAAAAACGAGGCATCTCTCCATGCCGCATTCCAGGCCTTGGCGGAAGCGTGGCAGCCACACTGGAAACGCCTGTCGACGCCCAAGCAGATCACTGAAACGATTGCACCCGCGATCGAGGCCGCCTTGCCCTCACGCGATGACCGAGAGCGCGCAGGCCGCTTCATGAGCCGGGGATATATCGCGGAGTTCTGGCTCAAGCGCTGCGAGGCCCGGTCTCACACAAGGCAAGCCGCATGACCCGCCATGGCGCGGAGCAGCTGCAACTCACAGCCCCGTCTCGCCCGTTTGTGTCTGTCTTTCGGATCGGTGGGGTACAGGAATGGCGATAAATTTCGGATTTCGTGGATCGCGGAAGCTCAAGGAAACACGTTTTCGGCGTTTAGAGCAAAAAAGTGTGTTGCTCGATTCAGGCTGCCGCGCAATAACGGAGAAAAGACCGCGACAAAGCAGATAGGTCACATCGAGGATTTGAGCAATGAGCGACGCCAACGAGGCAGCGATCGAAGACCACCCGAATACAGGCATCACGGAGGGTCCAGAAGTCGAAGCTGCCGATCAGCAATCCGAACCTGACAACGGTCATCAAGTCGCCGCAGAGGCGGGTACGGACACTCAGCGTGACGACGTGGTCAAACCCGGAAGTCCGTTCTTCGATATCCCGAGTTTTTTGACCGTTGCCGAGAGATGTGTCGCTGCCGCCCAATCCACAGTGCGCGAACACGAGACCCGCGAGCAGCGGGTCCTCAAGCGTTTTTCGGTGGCCGAGGTCGCCGAAGCCCTCAACTGCAACAGGAACTACCTCTACAAATACCTACTCGATCTGGATGGTGCCCCGACCGGCGTGATGCGTGGACGCGAAAATACCTTCTCCATCGACGATATCATGAAGCTCCGCGCGCTGAACGAGACGCGAAAGACGGCGAGACCGCGGAATATGCTCTACTGGCGGAAGCCTGGCGACAAGCTCCCCGTCATCACGTTCTGCTCTCAGAAAGGCGGCACCGGCAAGTCCCTGTCTGCTGCCCACTTCTGCCACGGGCTCTCGATGACCTACGGGCTTCGCTGCGCCCTGATCGACGCTGACCCCCAAGGCACGTGCTCGCTCTACTTCGCCGATGACTCGATCCATGTAGGCAACGCGTTCGTCGACTCGTTCACCGACTTTATGGGCGTTCCCCCTGCCCCGGAAACAACTCGCATCGTCCATACTGACGAAGATCTCAACGACTTCTGGAAGCCCACGCCCTGGCCCGGCACGAAGATCCTCCCCGGCGGCCCGTCCATCATGGAAGGTGATCTCTCCCTCTTCTCCATGACGCGATCCTCCAATCCTGCGGATCGACGCGTCTGGCGCTATCTGCGCGATGCACTCAAGCGCTGGTCGGACATCATTCCCCCTCGAACCGACCCCGCCGATTTCGTCAACGAGGCAGGCGAATGGCAGGAAGAGGTCTACCAGACGGCCCTCAACGAAACCGTCGACGTCATCGTTATCGACACGGCACCTTCGCTGACCCTTTCCCAGCTCAACGCGGTCTACGCCGCCGACATGCTGGTATTGCCACAAACAATGAAGGGCTTCGATCTCGCCGCGTTGCGCACCTACCTGTCGTCGCTCAACGATTATTTCGAAATGACCCAGAACGAGCCCAACGCGGACACCTTCGCAGAAATGAAGTCTTTCATTCTGCCAACGATGATCCCGACTTCGACGGATGCCGATATCCGGAGCGTCGGCGAGATATTCAGCAGCAATCCCGAGGTCATCAGTCCGATCTTCTACTACCGCTCCGATGGAGCCTCAAATGCCTTCCGCGAGTACAAGTCGGTCTACGAATACCAGCCCGACTACAATCGCAAGGCGTCGATCTCCAAGTTCCTGGCAAATGCAAACGCGGTCAACGAAGCGATCTGCAAGCGCGCTCTGCCCCACCTCCCCCCACGCGGATACGCATCTGCGTTTATTCGGGAAAACTACAATGACGGGACCCTGCCCTCCTGGACCTTCGAGGATGTCGAGATCTCGGAGGACAACGTATGAACGACCGCAAGAAGAAGAATACAGCAGCCTTCATGCTCGGCGGGGGAGATGCCGACGAGACTGCCTCTGCTCCCATCAAGGAGCTTGACCGGCCGGTGACGGGCAACTACGCGCGTCAAGCCTACCAAGCCATTCAGCGACAGCGGGACGATGCCCAGGAAGAGGCCATCAAGGCCAACGAAACCTTCTATAACGGTGTTCTGGCCGGAGCGATCCCGATCGCCATCCCCGCATCACAGATTTCGGATATCGTCGGCACGGATCGGGTCGCCATGCCCGATCATGACCCGAAAGATCCCGCGTTCCGCGAACTCGTCGAGAACATCAAAACCCGGGGGCTTCGCACACCGGTCCGCGTGCGCCCCCTCGACGCGGGCTGGCGCCCGGACGCCCGTTTTCCACGTGACGTCAGCGGTGTATCTTTTGCGCTGCAATCCGGCCGTCGCCGTATGGCGGCCTGCATCGAGCTGGGAATTGACCCACTCTGCTTTCTGGCTTTCACAGATGCGGACGGCGCGCGGCTTGATGACCTCCACGAGCGCTTTTTCGAGAATGCCGCCCGCAAGAACCTGACCACCTATGAGTATCTCTACTCGCTCGGCCTCATTGCCCGCGAGGTGGGCGGCAGCCAGGACCAGATTGCAGAGAATCTCAATATCTCCCAACCGGTCATCTCGCGGGCCGTGGCCGTCGTGGACCATGCAGAGGCGCTGGCCAAGGAAATTGACCCCAAGGTCGCCACACGCAACGACATCGATGCCGCACTGAAGAGGATCAGAAACGATCTCAAATCGCCCGATCCCCGTGCGAAGGCGAAGCGTGAAACCCGTCGCGAAAAGCCGAAGGCCCCTGCCCTCCCGTTCCGGAAGAAGTCCGGGTCCTGGGGCAAGGCAGAGCTTGCCCCTGGTCGCGGGAAGAAGCTGAAGCTCTCGATCGAAAGTGACCGCCTGACGGACGCCACGCTTGATCGGATCATAAATATCCTCGAACAGGATTGAGCTGCTGTGCCACGACCCCATTATCCCGCGGGAATAATGGCCGTCGGGCGCTCCGGCTTGGTGTGTCGCCTCTGTGCGATCTTTCCGAATAGCTGCGGCCCAACCCTTTGCCGTCCGCGCGCTGTCAGCGCCTGCCCGATAGAGCGCCTTGTGTGTTGCCAGGTACTCGGACATCCGCTCCGGAGTCGGGTACGCCCCTACTTCTTGGCGTGAGGTTTGTGTCAGCGCGATGTTATTCCTGCGGGAATAATGGCCGGAAAGCCGGTGCGGTTCTGTCCAACTTCAAAGGGCCCCCCTGAACGGCTTGACCCTCCAACGGTCCCGGCGATCGCCTGTGAGGCTGGTCCGTCCCGCGCGCTGGCCGTTTGTGTCGCCTTCGACCTTGCCGTGAGCCACCCGATAGAGGGCGGCTCGATTATTCACCCGTTCTTCGTCATCCTAATCGCCGTTATCACCACGCTTCGCCGAGCGCATCATTTGCTCGGTTCGAGAGTTCACTCGGTCGACTGTATGTCGGTATCAAGCACGGGGCATCAGACTCGAAGCTTCCATCGAAGGGTGGCGGTCGCACGTCGTTTAGGCGGGGCTTTACAGGGAGCTTTTGAATATCCGGGTGGGCCATTATTCCCGCGGGAATAATCTCTCTCAGGGGTAGGCATTGAGGGGGACGCAATGGCCATGCTTTGCCTTGCCGCTTACTGTCCGCTTGATCAGGAGATTGAAAGTCAATCTGTCCCCGAAGAAGCTGGCGGCGGCGTCCGCCTGCGGCAAAGCCAAGCGACAGGACTGGGCGATCCCTCAGGGCCCACAATATTGAATTCCGCGTCCAGGCGGTCTGACGACGTGTGGAAGAAACAGGTTTTCGAATCCGGCGTCACAGTCCGGCTCAGCGCGGAAATAGTGGCGTCCGTGGCGAATGGCGCTGGGGTCGGGCAGACCTTGTGATGTGAAGCGACTGTCAGAACACCGAATGGGCACCAAGATCTGTCCTTGCCTCACCCGCAATCAGCTTGGCGTAATAGTCCCAAAGGGTGTCTGATCCGAATTCAGGTGTCGCATCGGCATCGTAGCAGCCTTTTTCGATGTCCCAGAGAAGCATCGATTCCGTCGCATAATAGCGTCCGGTACGCGCAAACTCAGCCTTGTCCTGCATGCGCTGGTTGACGTGCCCCAGCAAGCTGAACGTGCCGACCAGACCGTTCATCAAGGCAAGCGGGACGTGGCGGATGCGGGGTGTCTGCCCCAGTAGCGCGAACAGGTGGTTCGCCTGATCCATCGGCGTGATGGCCGGTCCCGGACCACCAACGGGCAGAAGTTTGTTTCGTTTTTTAGGGTTTGACAGGCAGGAGGTAATAAAGCGCGCCAGATCCCGGTCGCTGATCGGCTTGCAGGATGTCTGCAGACCGTCACCGAAGACAAGGAAGGGCTTTCCGTTCTGTACACGGGCGACTTGACCGGACAGGGATTTGAAAAAGGCAGTCGGCCGCACGATTGACCAATCTAGCCTGACTTGCATCAGCTTTTCCTCGAAGGCTCGCTTGGCGTGTTGAAAGGCCAGCACCGGTTTTTGCACGCAGATCGCCGAGACGAGGACGAAATGACCCGCACCGGCATGTGCCGCCTCGTTCAGGAGGTTCAGTTGCGCCTCGTACTCCACCGCCCATGCATCAGCGGCAGAGCCACTGCGCGTCGCCATGCAGGAGACCACAGCGTCGACGGGTCGGGATCGGAGCGCAGCTTTGAGGCTTCCTGGCTGCGTCAGCTCGCATTCAATCGTCTTGAGCCCGGTCTGACGAAGTGATGAGCCGGGGCGGACGGTGCAGAGCACGTCGTGACCCTGGCTCAACAGGGTGTCCGCGACGGCTTGCCCGATGGTTCCGGTCGCCCCCGCCAAAAGAATGTTCATCCGCGATCCCCCGCTTTCACTGCTACGGTGCGAACGTCTGTTGCTGCGTGATCGTCACGTGACCGACCACATCCGTAGTGTCAGCCGACAATCCAAGCCGCAGCGCATAGCGTCCCGGTGAGACGACCCATGCGGAGTGGTCCACGTCGAACCAAGCGAAATCACGGGGGGTGAGGGACAGTGCGACGGTTTCGGAGCCACCAGCCGCGACAGAGACCTTGGCAAAGGCTTTCAGTTCCTTTTGCGGGCGGTCAACGGGGGCATCTTCGGGGGCGACATAGAGTTGTACCACCTGTTGGCCGTCCCGGTCCGAGGCATTGTGCAGTGTCACGATCACCTCGGCGTTTGCCTCTTCGGCGCTCGTTTCAGTGTCTACAATGGCGATTTCGGCGTAACCCAGACCGTGGCCGAAAGGATAAAGCGGGGCAGGGCCGGTATCGTGGTGGCGATAACCGATCGACAGACCCTCGGCATAGCGGACGTGACCGTCCTTGCCGGGATAGACATCGTCGCCATGGCCGATGTTCGGCGCGTCCTCAAGCTTGTGCGGAAAGCTTTGGGGCAGGCGGCCTGCGGGCTCGGTCTTGCCGGTCAGAACGTCTGTGATGGCGTGCCCTGCCTCTTGCCCCGGATACCACGCCTGCAGGATGGCATCGACCTGATCGGCCCAGGGCATTTCGACTGGTCCTCCGGTTTGCAGCAGGACGACGGTGCGTTTGGCGACCTTCGCCACCTCGGTGATCAGTTCGTTTTGACGACCGGGCAGGGTCATGGACGGCAGGTCAGCACCTTCGCTGTCCCATTCGGCGCTGCGACCGACGCAGAGCAGCGCCACATCGGCGGCCTTGGCGGTCTCAACCGCCTGCGTGATGTCGCTGTCGTCCAATGGGCGGCCCAGACCGATGTAGTAAGCCTGGATGCCCAATCCTTCGTCACCGCCGGACTTGAAGTCCATCACGATCTCGGTGGTCTGGCCTTTCTCCAAGGTCAGGTCCGCTGTCTCGGGGTTCGAGCCTTGTTCGAAGAAGGTCGTGCCTTTTGTCCAATGATCCCATTGATTTATCGTCTCGTCGCCGTCGACTGATATGCGCGCACGGCCCGCGGCGTGCAGGCCGATACGGTGGGTGCCGCTTTCGCTGGCTGTGAAGTGACCCGTCAGGCGCAGCGAAAACACCTTGGGGTCCACCTTTCCAGCGGCGGGGTTTTCAAGGATGAAGGTGTTCGCCTCTGGGATGGTTTCGGTGTGGACGGGGTCGCCCGAAAGGTCGGTATTGTCGAACCAGTCGACCCGCAGATCACCGGTCAGGACGGGTTCGAACTGGTGGTTGTCGCAGCCTGCGGCAAAGGACAGGCGGTTTGCGCCAAGGGCGTCTTCCAGCCCGTCCCACGGAGACAACTTGCGGTGCGCATTCAACTGCGCCGAGCCCCCGCCCATGCAGCGGGCGTTGCGGGCATTGGGGCCGATGACGGCGATGTGCAGGTCGTCCGCAAAGGGCAGGGCGCCTTCGTTCTTGAGCAGGACCATGCCCTCGGCCCCGGCACGGCGGATCAGGGCGCGGGTGCTGTCGCGTTCGATAGCCTCTTCCACGCGGTCGCTGTGGTCGTGCAGCGCGCCGGTTCGCGCCATCAGGCGCAGCATGTTGTCTGCGGCACGCTCGACGTTTTCCGCTGGAACAGAGCCTTCTTTTACCGCCGCGATCAGTTTATCGCCACGGTCGCGGGCGGGGCCTGGCATTTCCAGATCGAGGCCCGCGTTGACGGTCGGCCCGGTGGAGTGAGAGCCGAACCAGTCGCTCATCACCACGCCGTCAAAGCCCCATTCCTTTCGGAGCACTGTCTCGAGCAGCCATTCGCTTTCAGAGGTGTAGGTGCCGTTCAGGCGATTGTAGCTGGTCATGACGCCCCATGTCTGCGCGTCCTTCACGGCGCGTTCAAAGGGGACGAGGTAAAGCTCGCGGAGGGTGCGTTCATCCACATCCGAAGACATGGTCATGCGTTCGATTTCGCTTTCGTTGCCGACGAAGTGCTTGATCGTGGCGGCGATGCCGTTCTCTTGCAGACCGTGGATGTAGGCCACGGCCAGCTCGGCTGTCAGATGAGGGTCTTCGGCATAACATTCGAAGTTACGTCCGTTCAGCGGACCCCGGTGCAGGTTCACGGTGGGGGCAAGCAGGACATGGGCGCTTTTGTCCTTGACCTCTTGCGCGAGGCCCGCGCCGATTTCGCGCAAAAGGGCTGGGTTCCACGTGGCGCCCAGTGCGATGCCCACAGGAAAGGCCGACGATTTGACGCCGCCGGTCAGCGACCCGCCGCCGCGCGCGCCGTTTGGGCCATCGGTGACGCGAAGTGACCCGATGTCATGGCGGGGCAGGGGGGCCACGGACCAGAAATCCTGACCGGACAGCAGTCTGACCTGTTCTTCCAGCGTCAGGTCGGCAGCCTTGGGTGAGTCTTGGGTCATGGGTGTCCTCATTGTCTGGTGCGGGCAGCGTAAACGTTTGCACTGACAAGACCAATCACTCTGCCGGGTGGTCGCGCCATGCGGTTGCCGGTGCCGCGTTGCGGCCTTCGGGTGTTGTGCCGCCTGCGTCCGGCGTATGCGGGGTGCGCTGTTCTGCTTCGGACGGGGGCAGGGCGCTGGATTTGCGCCACCCGCCGTGCAGGTAGAGCGCGCCTGCCATCAAAGCCGTGGCCATCATGCCGATGGGGAACGACCACCAAAGGGCATCGGCACCCAACCATGGCCTCAGCCCCGCTGCGATGCCAAGCCGCACGGGATACATCGAGATCACCATCACCAGAAGCGGCCCGATTACGTAGCCATTCGCCCGCATCGTGCCGAAAAGCACCATGGCGATGCCGAAAAACACGTAGCCCCAGCTGGCGATCAGCGCGATCCGGCGTCCGATTTCAAGGCCCTGACTTTCTTCCCCCAGAAACAGGATCAACGCATAGCGGTCAAAGAGGATGACAAGCGCGACAAGCGTTCCGGTCAGCAGGATGTTGAACCCCAACCCCCAAAGCGTGATGCGGCTGACACGGTCCCATCTGTTTGCGCCGATATTTTGGGCCACCATCGCGCTGGCTGCGGCCCCCAGCGCCATTGCTGGCATCTGGACGTAGGTCCAGATCTGCTGGGTCGCGCCGAAGGCGGCGGCGGTTGCCACGCCTTCGCGGTTGATCAGCCCCAGCATGGCGATGGTGGCGGTCGAGATGACGATCATCTGCAAGCCCATGGGCAGACCCTTGGTCACCATCGCCTTGACGATGGCCTTGTCGGGTCGCAGGAAGCGCAGTTCGGGTCCGCGCAGGGCAAGCGCGGAATTGCGCCAGTAGAGGGTCAAGACAAGCCCGATCAGGGCGACCGTGTTGGCAAAGACGGTCGCCAGCGCCGATCCGAAAATGCCCAGTTCGGGCGCGGGCCCCAGCCCGAGGATCAGGACTGGATTAAGCCCGACATCCAGAAGCGCCGAAAGCCCCATGAAATACATCGGCGTCAGGGCGTCACCGGTGCCGCGCAGCGCCATCATCAGCAGGGTAAAGGTCAGTGTCGCGGGCATGGCCACGAAGATGACGCGCAGATAGGTCTCGGCCAGATCGGCGGCATTGCCCGGCGTGCCCAGAAGCGACAGGATCTGAGGGGTAAAGACCCAGCCGGTCAGCGCGATGGCAAAGCCGATGGGGATCATCACGCCCATCGCCGTGCCTGCCACGCGCTTGACCTGCATTGGTTCGCGGCGGCCCTTGGCCTGCCCGATCATGATTGTCGCGGCCATGCCGAAGCCAAAGACAAAGCTGACCAGCATGAACATCGTTATGTTGCCGTTGGTGGTCGCGGCCAGCGCGTCTTCGCCCAGGAACCGCCCGACCCAGACCGCGTTGATCGACCCGTTCAGCGATTGCAGCACCGAACTTGCCAGCGTCGGCAAGGCGAACAGCAGCATCGTCGTCGGGATCAGGCCGGTGGTCAGATCACGGGCCGACTGGGCGGCTTGGGGGGCGGTGCTTATGGGATCGGCCTTCCTGCAGTGTGGCCCCTTCATAGCCATTCGCAAGGCAGGGCCAAGGGGCTTTCACCAATCCTGACCCTGCGGGGATGCACAGGTGCGTGGCAGGGGCTTTACTCCGCCAGTGCATGGGCAGATCATACGCCAAAACCGGCAATCCGGACAAATTCGAAAGACTCGTCATGCTTCAGAACCACCGCCCTACAGCCGAGTTGCAACATCTCGACGCTGCCCACCACATGCATCCCTTCACCCATGGCTCCGAGCTGGGCAAGAAAGGCGCGCGGATCATCACCGATGCGAAGGGCATCTGGCTGACTGACAGCGAAGGCGTGCAATTGCTGGATGCGATGGCGGGTCTGTGGTGCGTCAACATCGGCTATGGCCGCGAGGAACTGGTGCAGGCCGCCGCGCGCCAGATGCGGCAGCTTCCGTTCTACAACACCTTTTTCCAGACCAGCCACGTGCCCGCGATCATGCTGGCGGAAAAGCTTGCGCAGCTGGCCCCCGGTGACCTGAATCAGGTATTCTTCAACGGCTCGGGGTCGGACGGCAACGACACCAATATCCGCATGGTGCGGCACTATTGGGCGGCGATGGGCAAGCCTGAAAAGTCCGTCATCATCGGTCGCTGGAACGGCTATCACGGCTCGACCATGGGGGCTGCGTCGCTGGGTGGCATGAAAGGCATGCACAGTCAGGGGGGTCTGCCGATCCCCGACATTGCCCATATCAACCAGCCCGACTGGTGGAACGAGGGCGGCGATATGAGCCGCGAGGAATTCGGCATCGCCCGCGCCCGCGAACTGGAAGCCAAGATCGACGAACTGGGCGAGGACCGTGTCGCGGCCTTCATTGCAGAGCCTGTGCAGGGGGCAGGGGGCGTGATCGTCCCGCCGGACAGTTACTGGCCGGAACTGCAGCGCATCTGCGATGAACGCGATATTCTGTTGATCGCAGACGAGGTTATCTGCGGGTTCGGGCGCACCGGCAAGTGGTTCGGCAGCGAGACGATGGGTCTCAAGCCCGACATCATGACCGTCGCGAAGGGCATCACGTCCGGTTACGTGCCGCTGGGGGCCTCGATCGTGTCGGACCGGATCGCGGATGTGGTCAACGACATCGGTGATTTCAATCACGGTTATACCTATTCAGGGCATCCGGTCGGATGCGCCGTCGCGCTGGAAAACCTGCGCCTGCTGGACGAGGAAGGCATCGTCGAACGGGCGGGGACGGTAATTGCGCCCTACCTGAAAAAGCAGTGGGACAGTCTGGCGGATCATCCGCTTGTGGGCGAGGCGAGCATGGTCGGTTTGATGGGGTCGCTTGCGCTGACGCCGCACAAGGAAAGCCGCGCGAAATTCGCAGCGGACGCGGGCACCGTCGGCTATATTTGCCGCGAACGGAGCTTTGCCAACAACCTGATCATGCGCCACGTGGGCGACCGTATGGTCATCTCGCCGCCGCTGGTCATCACCGAAGGCGAAGTGGACGAACTGATCCTCCGCGCCCGCCGGTCTCTGGACGAGACGCTGGAGCGGGTGAAGGCGGAAGGTCTGATGGTAGCGGCAAGCTGATCTGGGTCAGGACCGAGTGACACAGAGTCACTCAACCGTTAACAAATTGCGGGCGAGTCCGCCCTATTATTGAGCCTATAGATTTTTTACGCCTAATTTTTCGGCGGCGGCGCACAATGCCGCCGTTTTCAGTGCGACGCACCTCCCCCTTCCCACATCGCTCTGCTGATGATGGCGCGACATCCGTTGACGCGGGGTCAATCGCGCGGTGATGCGGGCCTGAGAACCTGATGCACCACCGCACTCGCAACACTGATTGCGTGGGGGTCTATATGAAGCGCGTTTCGCAATTGTCGAGCCGAAGCCGCCCCTGCGCCGTCCGGGAAAGGACTGCCATGAAACTTCGCTCATCTCTTCTCTCTTCCGCCCTTATCCTTGCCGCAGCGCCACTGGCCGCACAGGAGGTATCCTGCCCGGTCCAGGTCGGCGTTCTTCACTCGCTGTCTGGAACGATGGCGATTTCCGAGACGACACTGAAAGACGTTATGTTGATGCTGGTCGACCAGCAAAACGCCGCCGGTGGCGTGCTGGGCTGCGATATCGAGGCGGTGGTCGTTGACCCAGCGTCCGACTGGCCGCTTTACGCAGAAAAGGCCCGCGAGCTGCTGACGCAGCAGGAGGTCGACGTGATCTTCGGCAACTGGACATCCGTCAGCCGCAAGGCCGTGCTGCCGGTGATCGAGGAACTGAACGGTCTGCTGTTCTACCCGGTGCAATACGAAGGCGAGGAATCCTCGCAGAACGTCTTTTACACCGGTGCCGCCCCGAACCAGCAGGCAATCCCCGCCGTGAACTACTTCCTTGAGGAACTGGGCGTCGAGAAATTCGCGCTGCTGGGAACTGACTATGTTTACCCACGCACCACGAACAACATTTTGGAAAGCTACCTGCAGGACAACGGCATCGCCGAGGACGACATCTTCGTGAACTACACGCCCTTCAGCCATGCAGACTGGGCGACGATCGTGTCCGACGTGATCGAACTGGGGTCCGATGGATCGCAGGTCGGTGTGATCTCGACGATCAACGGCGACGCGAACGTGGGCTTCTACAAAGAGCTTGCCGCACAGGGTGTCAGCGCCGACGATATTCCAGTCGTCGCCTTTTCGGTCGGCGAGGAAGAGCTTTCGGGTCTCGACACGTCGAACCTGCAAGGGCACCTCGCGGCGTGGAACTACTTCATGTCCGCAGATACCCCTGCCAATGCCGAATTCATTGCTGCATGGCATGAGTTCATCGGTGACGAGAACCGCGTGACCAACGACCCGATGGAGGCGCATTATATCGGCTTCAACATGTGGGTCAGCGCAGTCGAGCAGGCGGGCACCACCGACGTTGACGCGGTGCGCGAAGCGATGTGGGGGCAGGAAGTCCCGAACCTGACCGGCGGAACCGCCGTGATGGGTGTCGATCATCACCTGTCCAAGCCGGTGCTGATCGGTGAAATCCGCGGCGACGGCCAGTTTGACATCATCAGCCAGACGGATCCCGTCGCGGGCGACGCCTGGACGGATTTCCTGCCTGAATCGGCTGTTCTGGTGTCGGATTGGAAAGATCTGGGTTGCGGCATGTACAACACCGAGACCGAGACCTGCGTGCAGCTGACCTCGAACTACTGACTTGGACGGGAAGGGCGCGGCACGGTCGCGCCCTTCATTCATAGGATTTCCTGATGCGCGCCTTCTTGATCGCCTTTCTTTGTTGTGTGCTGTCGCCGGTCATGGCCGCTGCGCAGGATCTACAGACCATTTTGCAACTGCATGCGGATGAGGTCGAAAGCCCCGGACGGCAGACTGTCGGCGTCGTCATCGACGACCTTCTGGCCGCTGGCTTGCCGACCGCACCTGCCTTTCTGGGTTATTGGCAGGACCGCCAGATCGTGCGCAATCAGGATGACGGCTTGTTCTACCGGGCAGGGCCGAGTGAAGACGGCACACAAGAGCTGATCGATCTCCACAGCGGCGAGGTTGCGATGACCGCGCCGACGGCCAGCCTGACCGAGGTGCGCCCCAATGGTGGCGTGCGTCGTGAGCTGGGTGCGGCGCTGGTCCGGTTTCAACTTGCCGATCCCGACCCTGCGGTGCGTCGCAGCGCACTGTCATCGATCGCGCGATCCCCCGATGCGGACCAGATCGGACCCCTCGAAGCGTCGATCACGGATGAACCTGATGCGGGGATACGCGCCGAAAAAGAGCGCTTGCGCAATATTCTGGCTGCCCGTTTCGGCGACACGCCCGAGGATCGCATCGAAGCGATCCGAAACCTTGGCGGCAGCATTGCGCCCATTTCGCGGGCTGCGCTGGCGCAAATCCTGTCCACGACCGAGGTTGTCGCCCAAGGCGAACCTGACGGGAATGTCGCAAGTGTGCTGCGTGCCGGAAGCGATCTGACCCGTGCTGACGCCTATGCGCGTCTTGTCGACGCTGGATTTGCACTGCCTCGCGTGTCCGACAGTGACATCCGCGACGCGTTGATCGCCAATATCGCTGACGGCACTGTGGGTGGATGGGCAGTGTCGGATCTCGATACAGTTGCCGAACGTCGCGTTGCCTATGTCGCTCTGGCTGCCGAAGGGACCGTTCCGCCCTTTATCACCGACACGGAAATCGACGCTGCCCTCTCGTCTCATACGATCGCGGTTGTCTATGACGAAGACGACCCCGCGATCACGGAGGCCGCAGAACAGACGCTTGCTGGCATCGACCGGCGGGTTGCGGCCAGCAAGGGTGCTGATCTGGCCATCGACGCCGTATCGCTGGCCTCGATCTACTTTCTGGCCGCAATCGGGCTGGCCATCACCTTTGGCGTCATGGGTGTCATCAACATGGCTCACGGCGAGTTCATCATGATGGGTGCCTACACCGGCTACGTCGTGCAGCAGTTTGTGCCGGATTACACCCTGTCGCTGATTATTGCGCTGCCGCTCGCCTTTGTCGTGACGGCAGGGGCTGGCGTGGCAATGGAACGTCTGGTGATCCGGTATCTTTACCATCGCCCGCTCGAGACGCTTCTGGCGACCTTCGGCATCTCGATTGCGCTGCAACAGCTGGCCAAGAACATCTTTGGCACGCAGGCGAAGCCTTTGACAGCACCCGGCTGGCTGGACGGGCAATGGGTCATGAACGAGATCATCGGCGTCAGCTATATCAGGGTGGCCATCTTTGTCCTCGCTCTGCTGTTTCTCGGACTGCTGTTGTTCATCCTGAACCGAACCCGTCTGGGGCTGGAGGTGCGTGCGGTCACCCAGAACCCCGGCATGGCCGCGTCGATGGGGATCGACCCCGACAAGATCAACATGGCGACCTTTGCGCTGGGGTCCGGCATTGCCGGGATCGCGGGTGTGGCCATCGGGCTTTACGCGCAGGTCACATCCGAGATGGGCGCCAACTATATCGTGCAAAGCTTCATGACGGTCGTCGTCGGCGGTGTCGGCAACGTCTGGGGCACGCTGGCCGGGGCGGGGCTGATCGGGATGCTTCAGAAAACCATCGAAAGCTTCAACCCGTCGAACACGTTGGCCGCGCAGACCTTCATGATCCTGTTCATCATCATTTTCATTCAGTTCCGGCCAAGGGGCATCGTCGCCCTCAAGGGCCGGGCGGCGGGGGACTGATCCATGCGAAACGAAGTTTTCAAACCCTCGACCCTGCTGTTTCTGGGTGCGCTTGCGGTCTTTGCCATCGTCGTGACGATCATGGCGGGGCAGGGGATGGTCTCGACCTCTTTCGTCAAGACGCTTGGCAAGACCCTGTGCCTGTGCCTTGCCGCCATCGCGATGGATGTGATCTGGGGCTACACCGGCATCCTGTCCTTGGGTCACATGGCGTTTTTCGGCCTTGGCGGCTACATGATTGGCATGTGGCTGATGTATGCGCGCACCGAGATGCTGGTCGCGCCCGGACTGGCCGCACAGCCCTTGCCGCCGACCGACGGGGAAGTGCGCGACGCCATCGGAAGCCAGATCTTCGGGGTGGTCGGATCGTCCGATTTCCCGATGATCTGGATGTTCGCGGACAGTCTGGTTCTGCAACTGGCACTGGTTGTGATCGTCCCCAGCCTGCTGGCGCTGGTCTTTGGCTGGCTGGCGTTTCGCAGCCGCGTCACGGGCGTCTATCTCTCGATCCTGACGCAGGCGATGACACTGGCTCTGGCGCTTTACCTGTTCCAGAACGACAGTGGCTTGCGCGGCAACAACGGGTTGTCGGGCCTGCAGAATATCCCCGGCTACGAGAATGTGCCGCAATCGACCCTGTCGCTAAGCTTCTTCTGGGCCTCGGCCGCAGCACTGGCGGCGGGGTATCTCTTGTTCGCGTGGGTTGTATCGGGGCGCATGGGCAGCGTGCTGCGAGCGATCCGCGACGACGAGCAACGGGTGCGGTTTCTGGGCTATCAGGTCGAGCACTACAAGCTGTTCGCCTTTGTGTTGACGGCTGCCGTGACCGGCATCGCGGGGGCGCTGTACTATCCGCAGGCAGGCATCATCAACCCGGCAGAGATCGCGCCCATCGCGTCGATCTATCTTGCCGTCTGGGTGGCCATCGGGGGCAGGGGACGGCTTTACGGAGCGGCCATCGGGGCGGCAGCCGTGTCATTGCTGTCAAGCTGGTTCACGGGTGGCGCGGCCCCCAACATCGCCCTTGGCGACTACGAGATCCGATGGACGGACTGGTGGCTGGTGCTGCTGGGTGTCAGCTTTGTCTGCGTGACACTGTTCGCGCCCAAGGGGATCGGTGGATTGGTCGATTTGGTGCAAAGGCGCCTACCGGTCGACCGCACAGGCGACTTCGGCCCAGACCAAGTGTCGAAACGGTCCGAGGAGACGGCGCAATGAGGATACTGGAGGTGGATGGCATCTCGGTCACGTTCGACGGGTTTCGGGCCATCAACAATCTATCCTTCGCCATCGAAGAACCTGAACTGCGTGCCGTCATAGGGCCGAACGGAGCGGGCAAGACGACCTTCATGGATATTGTGACAGGCAAGACGCGGCCTGACAGCGGGCGCGTCATCTGGGGTGAGAAGAACGAAAATCTGGTGGGCCGTAGTGAAAGCGCGATTGCACAAGCCGGGATCGGACGGAAGTTTCAGAAGCCCACGGTGTTCGAAGCGCAGACTGTGACTGAAAATCTGGCCATGGCGCTCAAGGACAATCGCACCCCCTTTGCGGTGCTGTTCGGGCGCGGCCAGCGGATGGCACGGATCAGGGAACTTGCCACCGAGATCGGGTTGGAGGACCACCTTGCCCGGCCCGCCGGAGAGCTGAGCCACGGCCAGAAGCAATGGCTGGAAATCGGGATGTTGCTGGCGCAGGAACCGCGCCTGCTGCTGGTCGACGAACCCGCCGCCGGCATGACCACAGCAGAGCGGGAACATACGACGGACCTGCTGAAACGGCTTGCAGAGAAACATGCCGTGGTGGTGGTCGAGCATGACATGGCTTTCGTCCGGCGGCTGAACTGCAAGGTCACCGTTCTGCACGAAGGCAGCGTGCTGGCTGAAGGGTCGCTGGACCACGTGACGCAGAACAAGGATGTGATCGATGTCTATCTGGGGCGCTGAGTGATGCTTGAGGTAACTGACCTGACCCTGCGCTATGGTCAAAGCGAGGTCCTGCATGGGATGAACCTGATCGCCAAGGCGGGCGAAGTCACCGCCGTCATGGGCGTGAATGGCGTGGGCAAGACGTCGCTGATGAACGCCATCGCCGGGCGGCACCCCTACAGGGGTGGCACGATCCGGCTGGATGGCCGCGACCTGAACCATCCCAGTGCCGTGCAAGCCGCCAAGGCCGGGATCGCCTATGTCCCGCAAGGGCGCGAGGTGTTTCCCCTGATGACGGTGGCCGACAACCTGCGCACCGGGTTTTCCTGTCTGGCCCGCGAAGAGCGCACGGTGCCCGACCGGATCTTCGATCTCTTTCCGATCCTCGACCAAATGCGCAACCGACGCGGTGGCGATCTGTCAGGAGGCCAGCAGCAGCAGCTTGCGATTGCGCGTGCGCTGATCACGCGGCCCAAGGTCTTGCTGCTGGACGAGCCGACCGAAGGCATCCAGCCGTCGATCATCAAGGACATCGGACGCGTAATCGAAACCCTGCGGTCGGAAGGCGAGATCGCGGTTGTGCTGGTGGAGCAATATTTCGACTTCGCGGTCGGCCTCGCTGATCGTGTGACGGTGGTGTCGGGGGGCGTGGTGACCTACGAGACCGAGGATGTCGGTGGAGCGCGAGATGACATTCTGAGAGCGGTCGCGCTTTGATCTGCATTTGCACCATCAGGTCTGGCTTGTGCGCGGCGCTGTTGCGACCGGTTGCGGTCGAAGGCACCTGTTGCGGCGGTGTCGCACTTGTCGCGCTGATGCTGCGCGGCCTCGGCCCACCATGTCATTTGCCCGAGGGTGCGCGAGCATAGCCGTCCCATTTGGCGGCGTCCGAGATCCATGCACCATCTTCGTCAAGAATCTCTCGGGCTGTGGGAATATGGGTCATCGCGGACACCGGCAGGCATCCCAGTTCCGAAAAAACCCGCGCATGCCCATGGCCGCACATGCCCCGCCCCGTTGCGTGGCTGATTAGGTGACGATGGCGCTTGGTTTCAACGCGAACCGCGAGGCGCCTAAGTGGTTGAGAAAATGCGCCAGCGCAGGGCACCGGGGGTCGCGACGTTGCAGCTTTACGAGGGTCCGCGCGAACGGGTGGTCATGAAACGCTGGGGCCCCGACGCGGCGTGCACCCTTGATGCCGAGGGCGGAGCGAGCTTTTCGTGATCGATGGCACGTTTTCCGACGGCACGGACAGCCTTGGCCGATGGGACTGGATGCGGCTGCCGGTAGGGTCGACGCTTGACGCAACGGCAGGCCCCTTCAGTGCCTAGTGTTCCGAGTCTGACACTTCTTACCTGTTTCCGCGAATTTCATCGAGTTTGTTCAGCGCGCGGCGTTCCCGGGTGAGGATATCCTCGGCTGTTTTGGTCCACTTGAAGGGCTTTGGCTTCGCATTGTGTCGCGCCAGATAGTCGTAGATCGCGGCCTCCAGATCATCGACGCTGGAATAACTGCCGCGCCGGATGCGCCTGTTTGTAATCTCGGCAAAGAAGCGCTCCACGAGGTTCAGCCACGAGGCGCTGGTGGGCGTGAAGTGCAGTTTGAAGCGCGGGTGCTTAACTAGCCAGGCTTGCACGTCGGGCGTCTTGTGGGTGGCGTAGTTATCGAGCACCAGATGCACATCGCGGTGTGCAGGCACGGCCTTGTCGATGTTGCGCAGGAACTTCAGGAACTCGGTGGCACGGTGACGCGGCATGCAGTCGCCGATGACCTCGCCCGTCCTCACATCGAGCGCGGCGAACAGCGTGGTCGTGCCATGGCGCTTGTAGTCGTGGGTCATGGTCGCGGCCCGGCCCTTCTTGAGCGGCAGCCCCGGCTGGGTGCGGTCGAGCGCCTGGATCTGGGACTTCTCATCGACGCACAGCACGACCGCCCGGTCCGGCGGGTCGAGGTAAAGCCCAACAATCTCGGTGACCTTCTCCTCGAACATCGGGTCGTTCGAGACCTTGAACGCCTTGGTGGTATGCGGCTTGAGACCGGCCTCGGCCCAAATGCGCCCCACACTCGACGGCGAGATGCCCATGGCTTCAGCCATCAGGGCACGGCTCCAGTGCGTGGCATTGGGCGGCGTCTCCTGCACCGTCTTGGCGATCACCTTCAGCCTTGTTTCCATAGGCATAGGCGGTACACGCGAGGGCCTTGTCTTGTCGGGCTTGAGGCCTGCCACGCCCTCATCGAGATACCGCTCCTGCCAGCGCCAGACGTTGGGCTTCGACGTGCCGGCGCGCCGCATGACCTCAAAGGTGCCATGACTATCCGCCGTCGCCAGCACGATCTCGGCCCGCCAGACAAGCTTTCGCGCAGTGTTGCGGTTGCTGATCAGGGCTTGAAGCTCAGCACGGTCGGCGGGGCCAAGGTAAAGGCAGATGTCATCGCGTCTCATGCCCCAAATATGGCACATTACGTTGCCGATGGGAATCTTCTGTCAGGTGCCGAACACTAGGTCTGGATCAAGACTGAGCATCTGCGCGATGTCCTTGGGGTGGCTGTATGAGCCGCGACACGCGCGTTTGCATCATCGGCGCGGGTCTCACGCAGGCCCGCGCGTTGCGCGCCAAAGCGCTATATAACAGTGCTGGAAGCGCAGGACCGCCCCGGCGGGCGGGTGCTGTCGCAGGCGGGCCATGATCTTTGGCCGTCGTGGATCTGGCCGCAGACCGCCGGATGCTGGCCCGTCTGCGCCTTCAGACCGTTCCGCAACACGCGACGGGGCGGCTTGTTTTTGAAGATACTGCTGGTGCGATCCGGCGGGATCTTGACTTCGCCACCGTGGGCGGCGCGCTGCGGATCGAAGGCGGGCTGGCGCGCGTCACCGATGCGCTTGCAAGGGAGTTGGGCGAAAGCCTGCGCCTTGCGTGCCCCGTGTGCGGGGTGACCGACGATGCCACCGGCGTGACCGTCTTGACCGCACATGACACGATACGGGCGGACCGCGTCGTTCTGGCCTGGCCCTCCCGCCCCAGCTTGCGGCTAGGTTGGGCGTCATCGTCCCCGACGTGCTCACGTGGATGGCCGGCCACGCCAAGCTGGTGGCAACCTACGTAGGAGCACCGTCATCACGTCCAGTGGAATGCTCATCGGCGTTGATCTCTCAGAACATCAGGATGATGGCGCGCTGAAGCCTGCGTGCTTACATTCGCGATAGTCGGCCTTCGTCATCCACGACGTCAAGCCTGCGTCCTTCGCCGGTCCAGCGCCACAGGACAATGTTGTAGTCTAACGCCGATGCCCCCTTTGCATGGCTTCGGATCAAAAGGCCCGCAAAGCTGTTGGTAATGAGACTGGTTGCAAAGTTCTGCGTCGGAACAGTTTGCCCATCGAGCATCCTTGCGCGCCAGCCCGGATTTGCGAGCGCGCCTTCCGTCATGCCGTATTGCGCAACTGTGTCTGCGTCGCGGGTATCAAAAATCGGGCCAAGATCGGCAGCGTAGGACACAAGGATCGTAGGCTGCAGGCTTCCGACCTGGTTTGCTTCGCGCAACGCCGTGGTTGGATCGAGCGCGGTGTAGAGGGCCAGGGTGCCCTTCGCGTTGAATCGCCCTCCGTAGAGTTCAGCGCCACGCCCAGAGAGAGGTTCACGCGCATAGACAGGGTTGAGGGCGCGGTAGAGCGGACCTGTATAACGCCCAGCGTTAAGAGGCATCAGGCAAACACGCCTGCGTCGACCGCGTCTATGTATTCCAGAACCTGCTGCGCCTTGCCGTCCTGCACCAGCTGCATCGCGGTCTGGCCGTAAAACCCGGGCAGGGGCTCTGAGCGATACCAGGCATAGGCCATCAGTTCCGACCCGAACCGCGGCTCAACCTTGTTGAGCACCTCGACCAGTTCGCGCAAACGGCGCTGTGTCTTGTCCGAGCTGATACGGCTTCGCCGCTGCATGGCATCCTTGCCAAGACCAACCGTCATTGCGATCTCCTCTGCCGAGGTGCGCAGCGCTGCTGCGATCTTGCGCGGTTCAAACTGTCCGTCTTCTGCAAAGTTTGTGATGTGCATAACGTTACTCCATACGGTAGTTATGACGGTAAATAGCGGCAGTATTACCGAATATCAAGTCAACAGCCGTGAACTCCGCGCTTCTCCCAAGGGATTCATGTCCCGGCAACGCGCACATCTTGGAAAATGCCGCAGGTCTTGGTGCTTTGAGCACCGCCTGAGACGTATATTTGAATAAGCTGCCAGCCCTGTCGTTTCTGCCTGCCAAAAAGTGAAAGTGTCCTTCGGGTTTTGTGACTGACGGATGAGGGCCTTTGGGGTCCCTCCGATGGGTCCGGGCCGGATTCCGGTCTGTCTTTCCAGATGAAGGGCATTCCCATGCAAACAGGTGTCTTGCGCGTGTTGCGCGCGACCGCTGCCTCTTGGTGGCGACATAAGGAACTACACCGAACCGGCAAGTCAGTGCTGGCACAGCGGCTTGAACGCGAGACCGTCCTGCGTGATCTCGGCTATCTGAAGCAGGCGGCATCATTGCCAAACACGCATGTGATCTGCGGAGAGGGCGGGACATTCATCCATCTCGGTTGGACCACCATGTCGACCTTCGCGCCGATCGAGCGCTTTCCCTTGGCCGCACTTGCGGTCGCACGAGGGACGCCGTTCATCGATATCCGACCCATCACCGATGTCATCGCCTTCGCGAACCTGCCGCGCGTGGCGCGGGACGGATCGGTCGACCCTGACCTTTCGGGGTCCGGCAGGTCCGTTCCACTGACCACCTACATCGAGATGGTCGAAGCGCTTGGCGCGAGGATCCTCAATGATCCGCGGCCCCGTCAGTCAACCTGACCCCCAATCTTCTCACCAACACACGAAAGGACGCCAACCATGGCACGATCTCGCACGCCCAAAGTCGATGCCCCTGAGGTCATCACGAACGAAATCATCCGCATCATCGAGCGCGGCGTCCTGCCATGGCGCAAGCCCTGGACGGCAGGCGGCAGCTCGCGCCCCCTGCGCGTGGGTAGTGAGCCCTACCAGGGGGTCAACAACTTCCTGCTGACCATGCGCACCGTGATGGCGGGCTACAGCTCGCCCTTCTGGATGACGCTGCCACAGGCCAATGCGTTGGACGCAAAGGTCCGCAAGGGCGAAAAGTCCTCTGTCGTCGTCTATTACGGCCAAAGCCGGAAAGACGCCGACGGTGAGAACGACCGCAGCGAAGGCGATGATCGCTCCGAGGAAGCCCGCATCTTCCGCTTCCAGAAATCCTATCGCGTGTTCAATGCCTGCCAGATCGAGGGTTTGCCCGACAGCTTCTACCCAGACCCCGAGCCAGCGCCCGAGCATCGGCCGTCCGAGCCCATCCCGCAGATGCAGGCGTTTTTCGACGCCATCGACATCACAACCGTCTTCACGGGGACGGAAGCGTACTATTTGCCGCCGGTGGACAAGGTTTATATGCCATCGATTACGCGATTTCAGGACCCGCGCAATTTCTACGGGGTTTGGGCGCATGAGCTGGCCCATGCCACGAACGCCCCGCATCGGCTGAACCGTGATTTCGGGCTCTCGAAGTTCGGCAACACCTCCTACGCCCGCGAGGAGATCGTCGCGGAACTGACCTCGGTGTTCCTGGGGCAAACGCTCGGCTTCACCGCGCATACACTGGAGATGAATGCTGCCTACCTCCACAACTGGTTGCGCGTCCTTCGGTCGGACAAGAGCGCGATCTTTCGGCACGCCGCGGATGCGCAGCGCGCTTGCGACTACCTGATCGCCAGATCTGAGGCGGGTAGGGCAGGGGCCCGCGCCGAGGCCGCCTGACCCCCGAGAAACGGAGACTCTCATGTCACGCAAGGAACCCAAAACGCTGCGGGTGGCCTGCTTCAAAGACGGTCGCCGCAGGGTCATCGTCTTCAAACGCAGCGCCTATTGGTGGAGCTCGTCCGAGGGCGCGTATCCGCTCTCGGCAGCGCTTGAGAGCATCACGGAACAGGGAGGTTGGGTCGAAACCATCCCCA
>Ga0307932_1000208_pt1 | contig 23808 bp, 19 predicted proteins | sample OrgLakmetageno48_FD_201843 | JGI IMG/M metagenome (GOLD analysis project Ga0307932, IMG submission 201843) | Saline water microbial communities from Organic Lake, Antarctica - #48 | ecosystem: Environmental > Aquatic > Non-marine Saline and Alkaline > Saline | place: Antarctica: Organic Lake...
CTGGTACGTAGCGACTGAAGCTTACTTGTTCTTGTAGCACGTCGGGAAGTTGTGCCTGGATGATTGTGTCGTCATTATTAAAAATTAGTTTTCCTGAAGCTTTTAGTGCCGTGACGAGTTTCATTTTTTCTGCCACTACTGCCTCAGGCGAACGAAAGGCTTCAACGTGAACGGGAATGTTTGGTAAGCGGGTAAGTACTACGAAATCTGGCTTCATCCATTTGGTGAGCTTTTCCATATCACCTGGCTGATCTATACCTGTCTCAAGAATAAGTACAGCTGGATACTCTTTAGAAAAGACCGCCGTGAGAAAACCATCAAAAATATTCTTTAACCACAAAGCGGGATTACTCCAACCATTGGGGAGACCCAAAACCGTCAAAGGGACTCCAATGTCAGAATTAAAACTTTTTTGGCTCTTACGCGCCTGAACACTTCCTTTTATTGCAGCGTAGATAGCATCTTTCGTAGATGTTTTACCGACACTGCCAGTAATAGCCACGATGATAGGTTTTTTGCGACGCAACAAAAAGGCTGCCTCAGCTATTAGGATTGAGACGATTATCGTTTTAAAAGTTTCTTTCATAGGTTACCGGTCTGGTGGAATTGAGTAATAGTTGATCAAAAACTTCGTAATGTCCATAAACGGAGTGGTCAATGTTTGAGACGCATACTTGACCCCCTGTGGCTCTACAGTATACATGAAAACGATAAATTTCGGGTCATACGCTGGAAAATACCCAAAAAATGAGTGTAGAAACTTATCGTCGTAATATCCCCCATTAACAGGGTCAGCTATCTGTGCGGTTCCCGTTTTGGCGCCAATCGTGTGGTTTGGTAGAGCAACATTTCCCCCGCTAAGTGCGTCATCTACCACGACCGTTAACATACGTGATATCTCTTCACTGGTTTCTGAGGAAAAAATCTTGGTTCCTTTTGGGTAACGGATTTCTTTTACTTCACCATCATCATAACGGATTTCTTTTACCAAATGAGGGGTGACTAAATTTCCTCCATTTCCCAAGGCAGCCAAGGCGCGAGTAACTGCGATAGGAGTCAACGCAATACCTTGCCCGAATGAAGCCGTGGCGTACTCAACATCACGAGGTGAGTTGAGGTTGTCCACCAATCCATACGCTTCATTTGGCAAATCTATACCGGTCTCGCTACCAAGTTTCAGATCGATGAAATAATCTCGAAAATTTTCTTTTCCCATCTGAGTCACGATCCAAGACACCCCAGTATTGAGAGACTGATTCAACACTTCTTGCATCGGAACTGTTCCTCTGCCTCGGCCGTCGTAATTTCGAATAGTAAATGTGTTGAGCGTCAGAGCACCACTGTCGTAATACGTACTATTTGACGTAATAGCACCCGAATCAATTCCGGCCGCTACCGTCAAAGCTTTAATGGTAGAACCGAATTCATACACGTTTTCCACCAGCGGATTTTGAAACTGCTCGATTGTTGCATCGGACTTGTTATTTAAATCAAATCCAGGAACCGCATTCATCGCGACAATCTCACCCGTGCTTGGGTCCATTACAATTGCTCCCGTTAACGTGCTGTCATACTTTTCGTTCGTTTCGTACAAAACCGTATCGAGCATTCGAGATACTGATGGCTCCAGCGTAGTCACAATACTTCCTGTGCGCGGACCTTTTTTCTCATACACTAAATCGCCCAAATTGCTGAACAGCTCAGCAAAAAAGTTTACCGAGAGCACCTGCCGCTCTTGGTATAAGACGTCGTCGTACTGTCTCTCTAGACCGTATTTCCCCCGCGGTTGTGAATCTTCTTCTCCTGTTAAGCCAACAAATCCAATAGATCGAGCAGCTACAGAACCACCTGGGTAGTAGCGCCACTGATCTTTGTACAGGTACGCCCCGTCTAGATTGAGGTCTTTTATCGCAGAGGCTAATTCAGTTGGCACCTGTTGAGCAAGTTCGACATACGTTCTCTTGGATAAACCAGCCCGCTCAATACACTTATCTACATCAAGAGCAAAAACAGCGTTTAATGCATTACAAAATTCATCATGAGGGAGCGATATTAGTGGAGGATTCACTGCGAGCACGTATCCAGACTGAATAGCCGCAGCTGAAAGATCTGCGCCATCGCGTGTTGTGAAAAAAATCGAGCCGCGAGAATACAGATCAGTTTTGGTGTGGACATACTGACTTTCACCTTTTTCTTGAAATTTCTCAGTCTGCATAACCTGCAGCTGATACATGCGTGCAGTCAAAATCAGCCCAACGCAAATAACCGCTGCACTGAGGATACGCACTCTTCCCGTGAGCTGTTTTCTTCTCATAGCTGTTTACTCATCACGTAACACCAAACTAGCAGGTTCCCGTGATACAAATATTTTTGCTACATCAGTGTCGTATCCCTGTAGTGAAGATATTCGAGCAGCTATTGTGTGTTGTGACTCAATATACCGAGCTTCCAGCATAGCAATCTCTGTGCGAAGTGTATTTTGCTCCTGTGTATACTCAGTGCGCATAACGACATGCACCACAGACATATTTAGAAAGTATAAATAGAGTACGATGCTCAGCACGAGCAACATAAGACACCCGAGTGTAGCTTTTGAATATGTAATTTTATCGCGACTTTTATTCATGATGCTCAGAATACTTTTTGATAATGCGAAGCTTTGCACTTCGCGCACGAGGGTTCGCCTTGAGTTCTTCCTCGCTGGGACTAATGGGTCTTTTTGTCATGACTTCGGCGGCGTCTGATTGAGCCAACTCGCGAAATGAGTGTTTGACGACCCTGTCTTCAATACTGTGAAATGTAATGATGGCCATTCTTCCCCCGGGTTGCAATGCAGCAAATCCGTCCTTAATGAACTGATGCAGAACCGTTAGTTCATCGTTCACTGCTATGCGCAATGCTTGAAAGGTTTTCGTAGCCGGATGGAGTCGTTTTCTAAGCACAACCTGCGGAAGCGCGCGCTCGATAACTGCTACCAGCTGAAAGGTTGTTTCAATTGGTGCTATTTTTCGAGCTTCAACTATCCCTTTGGCTATGCGCCGAGAAAACCGTTCGTCGGCGTAGCCGTAGAGAACATCTGCGATGTTTTCCTCTTCCCACTCGTTGACGATGTCAGCCGCCGTAAACAAATAATCTTCGGGATTGCCAAAAGTCATCGTAAGCGGACCATCGTGCTGGAAAGAAAAACCTTTTGCGCCGTCGGCAAACTGCTCCATTCGCCAGCCCAAGTCGGCCAAAATGGCATCTACTTTTTCTACTTTTAAAGAACTTAATACTTTCGTCAGGTTTTTGAAATTGTCATTGACTAGTACAACTCGTGATTGCACTTCGCCGACTTTTTCTATTTGCAGTGCCGTGGCATCTGCGTCGATTCCGATGTACAGCCCATCAGAATCTAAGTGTGTTGCTATTTCCCTTGCGTGTCCGCCGCTTCCAAACGTCGCGTCAACGACGGTATCTTTTGGGTCAAGTTCCAGACCCACTACTGCTTCGTGCAGTAATACTGTGGTGTGTTGCATGCGTGAAGATTGTTTTAGAGGACGCCTATTTCTCCAAGCTTTTCAGCCAAACTATCGGCCTGCTTTTCGATTTCCTTTTTGTAGGTCTCCCATCGTTTCTCATCCCAAATTTCGATACGACTGTGGATACCAGCTAAAACTACTTTTGAGTCTAACTGTCCAAAATCTTTCAAAAAGTCTGGTACGAGAATACGTCCAACTGAATCTACCTCCACTTCTACCGCTCCTGATAAGAAGAATCGATTGAAACTTCTGGTATCCGCCTGACCGAGTGGTAGTTCACCGATTTTGTCAGTGATTTTCTTCCACTCGGCGATTGGATACACAAAGAGACAGTTATCAAGTCCACGAGTAATGACGAGATTTTTCCCAAGTTCCTTCCGCCACTTAGACGGCATGGACAGCCGTTTCTTGGGATCCAACGTATGCTTGTATTCGCCGATTAACATAAACTTGATAGCTTGCGAGCTAATCTGGGAATCCCCCACAACTTAATGTGGAGATTGGTTATGGCGGATTCCCAGATTAGCTCTTGCATACTATTTTTATAGTATACCACTATCTCCCACCACAAGTACATTCTATACCACCTTGCCCCACCTGCAACCACCTTGTCCCCACCTTTCCCCACAGACTTCAACAAACGTAAAGAAAGACCGGCGCACAGCGCCGGTCTTTCTTTATTCTCTGTGTCTGTACTTAGGTATCAGTCTGTGACAAATTCTCTATCGATACCGTGTCATTCAACCACTGAGTGTGGTGCTCTATCGGCATGTCACTCAAGCAGGTGTTGAGATATTCATGCGAAACCGGTACCCCTTCACACTTGGGTTCTCGTACCATAAAGACATACGTTGGCGCCCCAACATCGATAGAAATTGCCTCCGTTACATCTATCAGGTCATATCCACTCTCTCGTTCTTTGAGGGCTGGCAAATCTTCGTCTTCCACTTTTGCCACAATGCCCCAAATAGAAACCGTTTTATTCGGCTGGATATTCATCACTAAATATTCTCCACAGCAGGCATTGAGAATTCGCTGATAGCCTTTAAGCTCTACATTTTCATGGAGCTCACTTTCTACAAACGTCCGGTGTCGGCTGGCTCGACTCAATAATGAACCGTACCCAAAAATATATGTACTCATATCTTACTGATTAATCAGATTGTTTTACATCATCGCTCTTTGGGCGCATGAGCGGGAACAGCTGAGTCTCACGCAGTGGCTTACCTACGAGAAAAGCAAAGAGTCGCTCTCCAAAACCAAAACCACACGTCGGAGGCATGCCGTGTTCAAGCATCTCCACAAAGTCCCAATCAGGCATCATAGCTTCCTCGTCCCCAGCTTCCAAGAGGCGCTTTTGCTCTTCAAAGCGCTCACGCTGATCAATTGGGTCATTGAGTTCACTATATCCTTTTCCCACTTCACTGCCGGCGATGATTGGCTGAAACATCTCGACAGTATCGCCGTCGGCTCTGGCTTTAGCCAGTGGCGCCACCAGCTTGGGATGATTTACCAAGAATGCAGGACCGGCGATATTTTTGCGGCAGTATTTCCACAAAGTGTCGGTCAGTCGTTCGCGGTTTTCCCCTTCGTAGGATACGCCCAGCTCGATGAGTTTTGCTTTCATGTCTGCGTCTGACGCGGTAATAATATTGATACCTGCCTGCTTTTCAACTTCACTAACGTAATCAATTTCTACCCATTGATCAGCCAAATCAAATCGGTGTCCTCGGGCTTCAAACTTGGTGGTGCCAAAAACCTTTTGGGCGATTTCAAGGTAGAGTTCTCGGACAAATTTCATCCCTTTGTGGTAGTCAGCGTACGCCCAGTAGAATTCCATGTTGGTGAATTCTTGGAGGTGCTCTGGACTGGTACCTTCATTGCGGTAGGCGCGGCCAATTTCGAAAGTTTTATCAAACCCTCCGGCCATTAGTCGTTTCTGCCACAATTCACCCACTGAGATACGTAAATACACCTGCATATCAAAGTCATTGTGATGCGTGGCAAACGGTCGTGCTTCTGCGCCACCAGTGGTGTCTTCCAGGGTTGGAGTTTCGACTTCTAGGAAACCGTGACGCTTCATGAAGTCACGAGTGACATCCCAAAACTGGGACTTTTTTACAAACATTTCCCGCTGCTCCGCACTTAAGAGCAAGTCTAGGTAGCGTTTCCGGTAGCGTTCATCTTCATCTTTGATACCAAAGTGTTCCGTCGGGATACTTTGTAGGGCTTTCCCCAGCACTGTCCAGTCTTTTACGAGAATTGCTTGGGTGCCACGCTTGGTGATATACATGACTCCGGTCACTTCTATAAAGTCAGCGGTGCTCATGGTTTTTAAAAGCAGATCGAACTTCTCCTCTCCCATTTCTTCTTTCGAGCAGAATCCTTGGATTTTTCCGGTGCCGTCGAAAATATCCATAAAAGCGATGGCCCCGTGTTCTCGAAATGCCATAATTCGTCCTCCTACAACAACTGTTTCTCCAGTGGCTTCTAAGGAGCCAAATGCCTGTAACACCGCCTCTACCTTATGGGTAATGTGCGTTGTGGCTGGATAGGGATTCACTCCCATCTCCTGTAGTAGTTGCACTTTTTTCTCGCGGTCAGCGCGTAAATCCTCAATATTAGACATGTTTTGTATCGTAGCGTGAGTTGAAGAAAAAGCCAAGTGCAAAAGCTCCTCAAAAACCTATGTAAAATCACACTGAGACCTTACAGTGTAAAGCGACGATAGCTGATCGGGTAATTTATGTTGCTGGAACATAACGACTGTAGGAAATGTATGTTCCGTGTACAGTGTCCAAATTTTTGCCTTTCCTAGCCAAAATTTCGGGGGCTGGCTGGGACAGCTAAGGAGCGTACGAATCGAAGGGTCTCCACACGCTTTCACTCAATAAAGAGAAAAACCTGCATCTTAATGCAGGTTTTTCTCTGTAACAATTTGGTCAGAGTTGACCTCGTCCTTGTGTAGGTTACATTCTGACATACCTAACTCATAGTCGCTACGCTCGTTGATTTAGTCAACCTTAAGTACCTTGTACTTTTGCTTGCCTACTGGAGTTTCAAATTCAAATTCATCTCCTTTTTTCTTCCCCATGAGTGCTTCCCCAAGTGGTGAAAGGTATGAGAGTTTCCGGTCATGAATGTTCGCTTCGTCAGAGCCCACGATAATATAATCTTTTTTATCCTTATCCTTTTCTTTCTGGATTGTTACCTCTGACCCAAGCCCGATTACGTCACCATGTTTATCGTGGGCAACAATCTTGGCTTCTTTGATGGTTTTTTCTAAGTACCCGATTCGTTCTTCGATAGCAGCTTGCATATCTCGAGCTTCTTGGTATTCAGCGTTTTCTGAAAGGTCTCCGAGACTGCGCGCGTACTCCAGTGACTCCGCTACTTCCTTTCGGCGAACGGTTTTTAGGTGGTCGAGTTCTTTCTTTAGTTCTTCGAACTTCTCTGCTGTCAAAAAGGCTTGTGTGTCATTCATAATGTAAATTTTTCTCAATTATACTTAGTACTGCGCTGAGGTCAAACAGTGGATTATTTCTCTGCTGCTGAAATCATGATTCATCTTCTGAAACTCACTAAGAAAACTTGAGTGGTGTCCGGAAAAGTCCTCGCGGAAGAGCTTCAGCTCTGAGCGGAGAACTTGGTCAGAATTTGCCCAAGGGCAGCGCTCCGCATACAGAAAATATATTCGTAAACTCATTATTTTTCAGCAACAAATTCTGACATGCGAAAATTATTGTGCAAAACAAAGAGTGCAACGACTACGTTTTTTATACGACAAAGTGAGTCGTGCTCCACTCCTTTATTTCCTTAATTCGTGTCTTTTCCGGACACTACTCAGGTTTTCGTCTCACTGAAATATCTCCATTGACTTCCTCCTCTTCTTCTTTTACCTCAATCCCTAAATACTCCGGACGATTAACCGACATCCACTCAACCACATCTCCCATGATATTTGTCGCCCCCAGAGCGTTACTGCGAGGAGCCTTATCCATCATCAGAATAAACGCGTACTGAGGCTCTTCATAGGGCCAAAAACCGGCCGCCCAGGAGTTTACGTACGCATTACCTACTCCCACCTCAGCTGTCCCTGATTTGGCCGCAATTGCGACGTCATCTCGTTCAAACGAACGGGCTGTTCCCCGTGGGTAGTTCACCGTTTTGCGCATTCCTTCATGCACCACTTTCATTTTGGTTAAGTCTATATGAATATCGACTTTTTCGCTCTGCACTCCTTTTTGCGCATGGGGCTCGACGAGATATCCGCCATTAGCGAGCGCTGCGTAAGCACGCAACATTTGAATCGGAGTGGTCAAAAATCCAAATTGTCCAATCGCCATAAAATATGTGTCTCCAAGCCTCCAGTCATCATCAAAGACTTCGCGCTTCCAGTCTGGGTCAGGCACCACGCCCGCTTGTTCTTGAGCAAGGTTGACCCCAGTGAGCGAGCCCATTCCAAAGCGACGATAATTAGCCGCCATTCGGGTTATTCCTAAACCTTCTTGTGGGGTTGACAAGCCAGCCTGTGGAACCGCAATCTCGGGTAAACCGCCGCCGATAATATAAAAGTAGACGTTGGAAGAAAACGCAATCGCTTCGCGCATCGTCATGACTCCTTGTGTGCGCCAGTCTCTAAAAACAGATGGATTACTTGGGTTGTAGGGGTTGGGGATGGTGAGTCTGCCATTACTGTATATCTCTTTCTCAGGGCTAATAATACCCTCCTCAAGAGCTGCGTACGCCACAAAGGGCTTCACGATGGAGCCTGGAGTATACGCGCCTCCCACTACCTTATTTAAAAACGGTAATCGCTGGTCATTGTTGTACTCATTTATCAACTGTACATCATCACCATCAGCCATCACTTCGGGATCAAACGAGGGAAAACTGGTGAGGGCTAAAATCTCGCCGGTGTGAATATTCATAATCGCTCCCGCCCCACTTCGAAAGTCAGCTTGCGCGGTAGAGGTCGCAATAATCTGATACATGATTTCAGAGAGCTCAGCATCTATAGATAGTTCGACCGGCCGGCCGTCGGTGGCTGCATCAATTGAAAATTCACTAATCACTTCGGACAAGGCGTCCACCTCAACGATTTTACTTCCATTGCCTCCTTTGAGTGTTTCGTCAAACGCTAATTCGACTCCACTTCTGCCCAAGTAATCGGTGCGGAAGAAATATCCGCTGGAGTCTTTTTTGGGATAACTCACGTATCCTAAGACTTGTCCCAGACCAAGGCGGTCAGTATAGGCTCGAATCGGAAAATCATACTCACCAGTGTCGTCAGCCTCATTCCACACCAATAATTCTCCCGTCCGGTCGTACACAACTCCGCGCTCGGCGATGAGCACAGCTTTATCTACCCGGTTGTTTTCTGCGATAGTCCGATACTCCTCTCCGCGGACAACCTGCATAAAGTAGATTTGTAAAAAGAACGCCAATAGCATACACAGGAACAAAAACCATACCGTACGTACGTTACGTTTTCCTATCGGCAGCTCTCGCTTCCCTTCTAGACGAGCATGATTGAAGGCGGGAATGTTTGACGCATCCAACAACACCTCTTCAACATCAACATCAGTGGTATATCGATTGCGTAGATTACTCATGTTCTGATTGTACTATATTCACGGTTGAGCGGAGAGTTTCACTCAATAGATACCACCCGATAGCACACACACTAAAGACGGGTACGGTATGAAAGGCTCCGTAGTAGCCATCGAGTACGATGGCCAGCGGCAGCAGTGTCGCAGCGCTGAACTTCAGGGTATACACCAACACTGCCGCTCCCCCGAGCAAAATATAGCTCTGCATAAACAAAAAGATGATTCCTAGATACAAACCAACGGCTACACATCCTTGAAAAAAGGTCATATCTCTGTTTGTGGTGAACTGGTTGCCTGATCGGTTGAAGTAGACACTTCGAGACTTACCCCTGGCACTACCAGTCTTGACTCGATTTCACTCCGGACTCGTTGATCTATTTCTTCCACTGACTGTGATATCTGCGACACTCGGCCGACCGAGACTTGATACAAGCTATTGAGAGAGATGTTGGGAGCGACGTAGCCGTACTGCTCTGGTTGTGTGGGTTCATTTTCTATATAGGCAATTTTTCCGAACACGCCTGGCTCAACACTCGGCACATGCACTAGATTTCCGATTTGGATAGGGATTCCTTGCGGCAGACTCACTCGGGCTACTCCCCCACCCATACCATACATTTTTGCCACCACGTCTGGCCCACTGAGAAAAATAGTGGCTTCAAAACCCGGTGTAGTAAATAGCTCAACGAATGAATACTGGGCCGCGGTGTGCACCACCAGACCAACCACAATATCAGTACCCACAAAGACAGGAGCTCCCACCTCAATCCCATCGTTTATCCCCCTGTCTATTTGCAAAAAATCGTATGGCAATGTGTCTGGTCGAGCAATCACCCCTGCTACAATTCGGTTTTCTTTATCAGCACCTAGCAGTTCTCGTAACCGATTATTTTCAACGAACAGTCGTTGCTGGGTAACACTCGTACGTGAATTTACCTGTAGCTGATTTTCGAGTTGCTCAATGTCTGCTTGTAGTGATTGACGGTCACGAATAAACGTCGGGATGAGGCTCGAAGACTCTTCTAGCCATTGGTTGGTGGCATGAAAAGGGCTCATGATGATTGCCGAAGCAGTTGAAAAGGCCGCTGGCAAAAACCACCCACAAATAACAACCGTCGTCGTCGCTATCGCGATACGGATGGTGCGCTTTCTTTTATAGCTGCGTTGCGATTGAACCCTCATGATCAATTAAAATTTCACTGTACAACTCAATATTTTCAATCACAATTCCGGCTCCCCGAATCACCGCCCGCAACGGATCTGGTACGACGATTACCGGCACCTGCAAGGCGTGCTCCAACAGAGGCGCTAACCCTGGAATAAGCGCGCCACCACCAGAGAGATGAATTCCCCGCTGCATAATGTCCGCCATTACCTCAGGCGGTGTCTCTTCCAGTACCGAGCGAACATTCTCGACAATAGTATCCACCTGTCCAGCCACAGCGTCTCGCACGTCGGAGTCAGTAATCACTACCTCTCGTGGCAATCCGGTCACGACATCGCGACCTCGAGCAACCAGCTCCTTTCCTGCTTCTGAGTGTGAAATCGAGGCCAAAGCAATCTTGGCATCTTCAGCTGTTTTCTCACCCACGTGTACCTTAAACTGGTCTCGGATATACGTCATGATGGAAGTATTGAGATGATCTCCTGCCACGCGAAGATTGCGAGATACCACCAATCCGTTTAGAGAGATGACCGCTATATCTGTCGTCCCGCCACCAATATCAATAATCATGCTGCCGATGGCTTTTCCAACGGGTAGTTTTGCACCTATGGCTGCTGCCATAGGTTCTTCAATCAGAAACACCTCACGAGCCCCGGCGTTTTTAGCAGCGTCTTGGGCGGCTCGCATCTCTACGTTGGTGATACCAGACGGTACCCCAATCAGAATTCGAGGTGCAATCAGCGTGCGCATTTCCCGACGCACCTTATCAATTAGATACCCGAGCATTTCTTCAGTTACCTCAAAGTCAGAAATCACCCCATCTACCAATGGCCGCACCACTTCGATGTGAGCAGGAGTACGACCCTGCATCGCCTTTGCTTCATTTCCCACTCCGACCAACTGACCGGTCTTTTTATTGATAGCGACGATGGTGGGTTCATTCAACACAATCCCCTTCCCTTTTACATACACTAAGGTATTGGCGGTTCCTAAATCAATAGCTACATCAGTCGAGAAAGCACTAAGGACTTTATTTATCTGTCGTGAGATAGCGTTCATTGATTGCATTGTACCGCGGAACGTTCAGCAATTCAAAAAAACCTTAAAATACACTAGTCTTTTGTGAAGTCCGCAAGTAATTCTTCTTCGGTGAGATTTCTTACTTCGCCAGTCTTCCGTTCCACCACCTCAAACAGGCCGGACTCTTTCCCTTTCTTGCTTACTACCACTCGATACGGCATGCCGAGCAAATCACTATCTGCAAACTTTTCTCCTGGCCGATGGTCTCGGTCGTCGTACAGCACGGACACACCGCGCGCTTTTAAAGCAGTATATATACCATCTGCCCAGTCTGTGATTTCTGAGTCATCGGTGTTCAGAGCAACCAGATGCACTGTGTATGGAGCAATTTCCTCTGGCCAGATGATTCCTTTCTCATCAGACAACAAATCAACCACCGTTCCCATCGCTCGGGCTGGTCCGATTCCGTATGAACCCATAATCACCGGAGTATTTTCTCCAGCTTCATTCTTAAAGGTCAGTCCGATTGACTCTGAGAACTTCGTTCCTAGTGAGAAGATGTTTCCCACCTCAATACTCTTGCGCTTTGTGAGTTCTTCTTTGGTAACTCCAAATTCCGACAAATCAGTTTCCTCAAGCACTTCTTCATTAACCGCAATGTTCTTTTCTTCGTTTACATAAACAACGTCTTCTCCAGCTTCAGCCAGTGTCTGAAACTCGTGACTAAATTTGCAAAACGCGCCGCCTGAAGCAAATGTTTTGTAGGTTCTGTCTCCAATCCCCAAGCGAGTAAAAATTCGCATGTACGCGTCTGAACAGTCTTGGTAAAACTCATTGTGTTGTTCTACTGTGGCACAAAACGAATACAAGTCTTTCATCCAAAACTCACGAGTTCTCATGATGCCACTCTTCGCGCGCATTTCATTGCGAAACTTGTTTTGAATCTGATAAGCAAATAATGGCAAGTCTTTATAAGAAGAAACGTATTGACGCATTAGGTTGGTGATAACTTCTTCATGTGTCCACGCCAACCCAACGACTCCTCCCGCTTTGAGCTCACTTTTAAACCAAACGTCAACGTTGTCATCGTCCCACCGATTAGTTTGCTTCCAGAGCTTGTCTTCTTGCAGAGACGGCATATGCATTTCTTGCCCCCCGATACCGTCCATTTCCTCTCGAATGACGCGGTTTATATTTTCGATCACCTTGAGTCCTAACGGCAAAAAGGAATACGCACCAGCCATATTTTTAAAAATGTATCCAGCTTGAATAAGTAGTCGCGCATTCTTGGCCACTTCATCTGCGGGAGCTTCTTTTTTGGTTTTGGTGAATAGATGTGTTTGTCGCATATAGTTGCATTAGAGTAGTCGGATAATATCGTTGTACGTCACGGCAATCATCAAAAGCATGAGAATTCCAAACCCGACCAGATTAAGTCGACCCGCCCAAACAGCGGGAATCTGTTTTTTGGTAATGGACTCAATCGCGACAAATAATAACCGACCGCCGTCTAGGGCTGGAAACGGCAACAGGTTAATTACCGCTAGGTTCAATGATATAACCGCGGTAAACGTAAGGAGGGCGGTAAAGCCAAAGGCAGCCGCATCACCCACCATGCCCACAATTCCGACTGGACCAGCTACCTGAGAAAAGTCTGCTTCTCCAACAAATGCCTGACTGATCAAGCCATAAAGACCACTGGTGATACTCACCAGCCCATTGCCTGTAGCGGAGAGTCCGCTGAGTATCGCTGTGAAAAACGGTTGTGAAATAGTCTCTACCAAAGCCAGAGACACTCCAACTGCATACTGTTCTGGTTGGTCAGGAATAACATTCTGGGCTGGAATAATATCTATGGTGCTTTCTGCATCTGAGTAACTATACGACACAGTGATAGCTGCTGGTGCCGTGGCAGAAATCAAGTCGGTAAATTCTGTTGGGGTTGGACTGACGATTATTTGTTCACCGACTTGCATCTGATTCACTACCGCTCCAGTCGGCAAGGCGGCTGCCGGACTGTTTGCGAGCACGTTGGCAATATACAGCTGCGCTGAATCTGTAGCAGCAGATTCTTCAACCGCTGTCGGTACTCCGACCATAAATGTCAGACTAAACAAGAACCAGGCAAACAGAATATTCATTGTGACTCCGGCCACTAATACCAACGCTTGAGCCCATTTGGGACGAGCGGTAAACCCGCGTGACTTGTCTACTTCTTGAGCTGGAAATGGGTTTGGGTTTGTCTTTTCTTCATAGTTTTCACCCCAGATTCGCACAAACCCTCCAATTGGCAGCGCGTTGAAGGTGTACTCAGTTTCCCCTTTCTTGATTCCAAACAACTTCGGGGGGAAGCCAATACCGAACTCATCGACCCGCATACCGGTCTTTTTAGCTACGATAAAGTGCCCCCATTCATGGACGAGAATCAATACGAATAAAACGAGAAAAAATAATAAGACTGACATAGCTAGGCTTTCAATTCAGATTCTTTTTGCACAAACAGACTTTCCAAGGACTGATTTGTCTCATCGACAACTGACTGTACGGCTTCTTTTTTAGTGAACTTTTCATCCTCACCAATCTCGCCGGCTTTTTCTGATTTTTCGATAGCTTTCATTGCGTCATCTCTGAGTGCTCTGACGGTGATGCGAGCATCTTCGAATTTACTCTTAGCGAGCTTGAGTAGTTGCTCACGACGCTCTGAAGTGAGTTCGGGAAAAATAACTCGCAGACCAGCAGAGTCTCCTACTACTGACACCCCTAACTCGGCATCTCGTATTGCCTGCTCCGCCGCCTTAATGACTGATGCGTCCCACACAGAAACTCTGAGCGTTCGCGCGTCTTCAATTCCGACTGTTCCTACTTGATTTAGCGGCATCATCGCTCCGTAACTCTCCACTTTTACTGAGTCCAACAAGGCTGGACTGGCCTGTCCGGTTCGAACTCCAGTAAATTCCTTTTGTAACCAATCTTTCGCTTCTTGTAGTTTTTGTTTTATTTCAGTATCCATAATCTATATTATTCAATTTTCAAAGTGTACCACTTTTTAACTCTTGGTTCGAGACGGCAGTATCAATGCAACATGCTCAAGCAAAAGCTTATTGGAAGCGCCGCGAGTGAGTAACAACCGGGCTGCATATTCAAGTTCTTTGAGATGCTCGGCATGTGTTTCTAAGTACTCTATTAAACCTTTTTTTATACTCCGTTGCCAATCTGTATCTTTCTTCTTTTGCGCTTGGTCTATAAGCGCTAAACGCTCTGCAGCTGAGGCGAGTAAAAAATCACGAAAGGGTTCGTTTTCCTCAACGGTTTTTTCGGTAGCAAGAATTTCACAGCGTGACCTCAGAGTCGGAATGACAATAAAATCTCTGGGCACTATGAGTAAAAACCGAGTTGACTGTGGAGGTTCTTCGAACACTTTCAATAGAGCGTTCTGTGCTTCTAAGGTAATAAACTGAGCTCGTACGACGCACAGTTGTACACTCGTCGCCGAGGGCCGCATATGAGCGTTTTTAACTAGCTGTTGCGCATCACTCACTCCGAATCTCTCAAATTGAGTATCTTGGACTTCATCTTGTATTTTAATCTCAGATATATCAGCTGTGGTGGTGTCATGTGCAAATAATAACAGGGCGTGGTGGGTAGGATTCATAATGAACACATCCTACTAGGCTTTGCTGATTTGTTGCAAATCTAAGATGTGACGAATGACTCTTCTGAGGTAGTGGTCAAAGTTTTCACCTTGTTCATATACGATACCTTGTTCATACCGCCAACCGTTCATATAGTCAGTGATGCTTTGTTTGATTTCTTGGGTTGCACCTTCAAACCGGCCGGCCAGCAGAAGCGGAATTTGTAAATCTTTAATCATGATATACAACGGGTGGCTCATCCCTTTTGGACCGGTTCCAAACAGACCACTCTTTTTGAACAGGGTCCAGTCTGACAGTAGCTGATTGAGGCCATCATCAACCTGCTTTGTGTATAACGGGTCACCTGCCACAGAAGACGTTTCCAGTGCTGAGGACACAGGCAAGTCCTCCGGTGTACGAAGCTTGGTTTCCGACTGCGCTAACGAGGTAGATTGGTACTTGGCTGGAGAGCCTACTTGCTGCTCATTGCTTGGTTCTGGACTTGGTTGTAGTGTTTCCTTCTTGGGTGTTGCTTTCGCTACAGTATCAGTCTCTGGACCCCAAGCTGAACCAGGTTCTTGTTGCGGTTCTTCGGGTTCTACACTTGAACGTGGTACTGGTGGTAGATTTGTGGCTGGAGTAACTTGTGTAGGCTCTGTGGCGGTGTTCTTTTCTGATTGGGCCAAGGGAGTTAGGGGCCGACTGTCCATTTGCAACTCTCCAGCTGATGAAACTGGAGAAAACTTTGTGGCAGCAGATTCTGGTTTTTGGTCAGGCTCTGAGCTTGGCTGTGCAACAGCTGGTACAGGCGCTGGTTGAGGTTGAGGTTGAGGAATGTTTTTTGCAACTGGTTCCGTAGTCGCTTGTGGTTGATTTTTTAAGGTCTCTTCAACGCTCGAGTAGGCTGTCTCGAGTCTTTGCATGGCTGAGGCAGCCGAAGAGCCACTGTTGATTTTCTTCATAGCGTCTAGTAACGCACCCATGTACTCTCGTCCGACCTCATTATTTATATCAACCAGATTCACAGGGTTGCCTACTTTTTGGTTGACAAGCGCTTTAATTTCTTTGATTCGTCCTAGACTGTCTGCTTGTGTTTCACCGGCCGTATTTTGTGACGGTGGGGATACTGAATCTACCGGTGATTCTGTTTCTGCTGCATCAGTAATAGCGTTCTCTGGTGGAAGATTCTGTAGGTCATCAACCGAAGCACTTGTTACTACTGGTTCCGTTACCGTGGCTGGTGCTGGTGTTGGTTCCGTTACCGTGGCTGGTGCTGGTGCTGGTGTTGGTTCCGTTACCGTGGCTGGTGCTGGTGTTGGTGTTGGTGTTGATTTGACCATCGACACCGCATCAGTGTGTGGCTGACCGCCGGTTGGTACTTCCTTTTCTCCCACTGGTTTTCTAGTGACGTGCACGGGTGCAGCTTTAAATGCAGGGGCTGGTCGTGAGGCGCCAAACTCGTGAATCTTTGGCTGCGCAGCAGTTGTTGTTTTCGGTAATGCGACAACTGAGAACTGGGCCATTTTTTGTTCTAGGTTGTTCCGGACGGAGTTGTCGTGCCCACCGTTTGAATACAAGAACACAAGGTCTCGCAGTTCGTTTTTTTGAGTTGCAGAAATATCACTCGCTCGCACAGAAGCGAGCACGTGCATCACACCACTTTGTGTATCAAAATCAAAAGAATTTGAAGCGGAACCTAAGGAACTATTGTTCGCCATATGTTATGAATCATACCATTCTTTTTTACAGAAAATGTGCGGGGAAAAATCTAAAGTGTGAATTGCGAAGCAGATGCACTCTCCTGGTAATGTGCCATTTCAATTTGCATCATACCTATTGTGTACAGTTCGCTGAATTTAGTAGTCGGACTCAGTGTAATGACTTGTGCTATATATTCATACGTATCCATCCACGTTAAATATGCTTCGTATTTAACGTTCTCGTCTTGTAGAAGTTTTTTTCGTTCTTTTGGCGGCAGTGCATTAAGGTCATTAATTTGCTGTAGGGTCATTTCTTGCAGGAATGAAAAAGCGCTGGTGTACGGCTCATCAAATTTTGCTTCCCAGAAATCAATTTCTTTGGCATCAATACTTTTGATAGTTGTTTGCAACTGCTTTTCAAACGCAGCCGGAGAGAGATTGTTTTCTTGGAAGACCCTTTGGTACTGAGGATTACTTACTAGATACATGCCGGTGAGTGAATTATCACTGACTGCCTCACGCTTCACAGAATCACGAACTACCTGAGCTGGGATGGAATTATTTATACTATCCTGCTTTTCCATTTCTGCTACAACACTACTTCCTTGCACACTTTGAGTTAGCTGGTCGATTGCACTGACTACTGATTCATCCGTAAGATCGATCTCCTTTTCCGCTTGTTGTGCTACTTTTTTTGCAAAGAAAATCTCCACATCACCGTCATCTGCTGAATCAACTTCAACTTTCATTGCTCCGTGTTTTTTGGTTTTTTCTGATGCTGTCCAATCAACATCTTCATCAATGCTGACGTTAGTTGCTTGAATACTCCCGCCACTCTCGTCTTGCTCGCTCTCTGGAAGTTCATTTTCTTCATCTCTTGCACCATCTTTCCTCACCACCTCATTTTCTGTACCGCTTAGTTTTCGAGCTAGCTGGGAAACTTGTGTAACCTGTTCTTCGCTCAGACCAGCTGCAGGAATCACAAACAGCACCCGAATGATTGCATCTGCAATTGTTAAATTTTTTGGATTATCTTTTAGCTCTGGATGATTATGTTTCATTATCTCTAGCCGATCACGCAGACTTCGGGCGATCACTACCCCTTCGGGACCAGTATGTGGCAGACTCATACCGAATACTTTCAATGGTGCGCTCTGGATATCCAACTGCTGCTCTACACTAAGCGAATCAGATTCTTCAGAAGCCACGTAGTCAACTTCTTCCGCTTGGGTTTCTAGATTTTTTTGTGCAGTGGTTGGCTCATGTTCCGACACAGAATCAGTCTTCTGGGGAGTCAGTTGAGCACTCTTTTGTTCACCTGTGAGAGTATCAATTTTATTCAATTGCTGATTTTCCAGTGAAGCTTCGTAGGCCACATACACACGTGAAAATCTTTCATCAGCGCCGATGTATTGCTGATACTGGTCGACTATGGTGATTACTATATTTTCAGGGAGTTCACCTGTCTCCACGTGCAACCCCTCTTTTGTTAAACGGACCAGTTCTTTATATTCAAACCGCAGCTGCGTTAAGCTAGCTGCCACATTCTCCGGCAGTGCTAAATCTTCAATCTCAAGGTCGGGATCCAAGGCGTCAATTTGCTCTTCTTCTGAAACAATAAATTCGTAGAATGTGTACAATCCCTCTTTCGTATCTAACACAAAGCGCTGCTCGTTTTCTAGAGCATTTTGCGCAGTAGCGTTTGGACTTTTAAGTGACATATCAAATATATTCTACAGCATCGTTGGTGCTGGTGGAACCGGCGGCGCTGGTTTTTGGTAGCGCTGGGCTATTTCCGCTTCGATTTCGGCTCTGGGTCGGCCGTATTTCTGATAACTATCGTGTATCAATTGAGCGGCTCGACTCGGGTCACTGGCTGGTGGTGGCGAGGCCGCCACGCTAAAGGCTGGAGTTGGTGTGCCGTGTGCCAGCACCCGCATCACTGCGTTGTAGTTTGGTGTGTTCATAATATCGTTGGCTCTGAAGGTTGGTGCGAACTGTGATTCCAAAGCCTGCGCGTCATCGTTCCCTACTCGAAACGCCGCCATAGACCCGACGTTTCCAAATACCGCATCGCGAATGACTGGGTCCAGCTGGGCAATGAACTGGTGCGCGACCGTCAAACCGAGTTTGTACTTGCGCGCCTCAGACAAAATCGCCGCAATAGACGGGGTGGAAATGTTTTGGAATTCGTCGATGTGTAAGAAGAATGGGGCAAAACTTTTGGTTGGGTCATCCACTCGAGACAAAGCTGCCATAAGGATTTTTCCCACAAAAATCATGCCGATGAGGTTGGCATTAATTTCTCCCAAGCGGCCTTTGGAGAGATTTACCAGCAGGATTTTACGCTCATCCATTATCTCCCGGAAATTAAACGCGCTTTTTTGCTGACCGATAATTGGTCGGACGTAGTCATTGGATGTCAGGGGGTCGATTTTAGACACAATGTACGGCACCACGTTTTCCAACGATGCCTCTCCCCCCGCTTTGGTAGCAATCTCTTTCCAGAAAGAAATGACCGTTGGGTTCGTCGCTTTTTCGAGCTTACTGCGCCGGAAGCGCGCGTCAGCCATCACTCGGCCGATATCCATCAGTGTATTTCCGCTCTCAGGGTCTTCCATTACCAGCATGGCGGCGTTTCGGAAATACTGTTCAAACATGGGACCCATTGATTCGGGGTTGGCTCCGTATAACTTCTGGAAAATCGACAACAGCTCATTGACCACGAAGGTCTTTTGTTCGGGTTTTTGGGGGTCGAACTCCATCATGTTCAGTCCAATAGAACGGTCCAGATGAGATGGGTCAAAGTAAATCACGTCTTTTTCTCGCTCGGGTGGGATGGCTCCCATCACATCTTCTATATCAGTCCCGTGGGGGTCAATCATGCATACTCCAGCGCCTGCTTGAATATCCTGCACAATCATGTTTTGCAAGAACACCGACTTCCCCGTACCCGTCTGTCCGATTACATAAAAGTGACGCATCCGATCTTTCTCAGAGATGAAGATCTCTTTTTCTAGACCACGATGTTTGTTGACCCCTAGGAGTGTTCCTTCGTCTGGCATGTCAGTCGGGGCAGCCGCGGTATTTGAATGCGACTGCTTGAACTGTGGAGCAGAGCTCGCACCTTCGGCGGGGAAGTGTATCAAGGTGGCCAGCTCAGCCAGCGAGAGCGGGAGCAGGTTTTTCTTTGACAGTTGTCGAAACGAGAAGGCTCTTTCCGCTACCTTGAGATTACTTCCCGCGAGTTTTTTAAATGCAATCTGGTTTCCTTCGGTCGTATCAAACTGATTAAAGGTTGACTCCAGTTCAGCCAGTATCTGGGCGCTTCGGTGCGCTTCATGGGCTGACACTACCAAACGAATGTTTACCTCCACAATGTCAGAGCTGAGTTTTTTATCAAATTGCTCGATGGCTCGTGCGTCGATTTCTTTTGGCTTCTCTAGCTCAGCTGGCGACTTTTTACCCGTAAACAAGTCCCCCATCGCGGAAAACACCGCACCGCTGACAGTGCTTTTAGAAATGGCTTCGCCTGGTTTTACTCCTTTTTCTACCTCTTTTTTAATATCAGAGAACGTCTTGCGGTAGTTGACGCTGGGATGACGAATCACAAACTGAATGGCCGCTCCACCGCCCGCTCGCTCTATCTTAGAAAACGCGTTTAGCACCACCGAGAGAGGGTCCGCAGAAAATTCTTCGGCGGTTTTTAATGGATAAATTGGATGCTTTTTTAGCGTCACTTCAGCGACAATTGTGTGGCCTTTATCAACATAAATATTGTAATCATGCACCTGCTCAGAGAGTACCGCGTGAGGAAAGAGCGAAAGAGTTTGTTTCTCAAACAGACTTTTGAACTCATTTGGTACCGCAACGTAGAAAATAATATCGTCGCTTTTGTCCGCCACCGCCACTTCTATCACGAAGTGATTTCCTTCTTTAGCCGAGCCGATGGTGCGCAGTCCGGCAAACAGTTGGCGCATCATCCCGACCAACTCATCAAGAGACCGTACACTGCCATCGGCTGCTTTTTGGGCCGGTAGCGTTACTTCGTAGAGCGTCATATGCAGCACATGCCAGGGTGGTACCCCTTCTTTTAGATCAGCCATAGACGCTCCCGATTGGATATGCTCGACCAGTCGACGGTGCACCTCATCTATGATAAATGCGTTGTCGGTCTTCTCCAGCACGGTAAGGGCATTTTTGACTCCTTTTTCCAGCGCCAGTTGGATAATCTCCTCCACTGGGTCACTGGCTGTCTCTACTGACTTTACTGATTCATGCAACGACTGCCCTTCCATCTCATATTCTGGATGCAGTATCCGCTGGGGAGTAAAGCTCTGATACTCACGCATCTGCATCTTCCCCACGGTCTCCATATCGGCATCGTCAGCCTCTGGGCTACGGTCCAATAGCTCTCGCTCTTTGTTGGCGATTTGTTGACGCAAGAATTCGATTTCTTCTTGTGGATTTAAAAATTGTTTAGGACCTCCTTCCATTGTCTTTAGTGTACCGTGTAAGAAGAATTATTTATCACGAGTATCCCCTGTGGGTATGAGCACTCTATCTTCCCGTTCCAGGAATTGGCGGCGGGTGAGAAGTGATTAAATATCACTTCGCAAGAGGTTGCCAGCTACTTTAGCAGCGACAACCTGTACTGCTCCTATAAGGAGATAGCCGCCAATTCGGAACAAAGTAAATAATAGGCCCTTAGGGCAATAGTAACTTCCATTGAGCACTCAATCTTCCCGTTCTAGGAATTTGCCCTAGGTCAGGGGCAAATTCCGAACAAAATTCACAATAGGCCCTTAGGGCCTTTGTTCATTTTTTAGATAACACTGCTCGCTTGTACACACTTAGATGTTCGAGGGCGGTTCCGGTTCCTTTTACTACACAGAACAACGCTTGCTCGGCAACCTTCGCTTTTACTCCCGTTCGACGGCGGATGAGCTCGGGAAAGTTACGTAGTTGCGAAGTCCCTCCGGTCATAATAATTCCTCCATCGATAATATCTGAGGCAAGCTCTGGGGGAGTGTTTTGAAATACGTCTTTGATGGCTTTTATCATTTCCCGCAGCTCTTTGCCGACTGCTTTCACGACCTCATTACTCTTGATTTCCGTTGTTCGCGGCAGTCCCGTAAGCATATCGCGACCATTAATATCCATCATAAGCTCTTCTTCCAGCGGAAGGGCGGAGCCAATGGTAATCTTGATTTCTTCAGCTGTTTTCTCACCAATCGCTAGATTGCGGGTCTTTTTTACGTAGTCGATTATCGCTGCATCAATTTTATTACCAGCGCATTTGACTGAGTTGGCTGCGACGATTCCACCCAAGGAAATAACTGCTACATCGATAGTTCCTCCGCCAATATCAACAATCATGTGTCCTTGTGGTTCGTAAATAGGTATCCCCGCGCCAATGGCAGCTAAAATAGGTTCTTTGACCACAAACGCATTTCGAGCACCGGCTTTCATAGCCGCCTCCACTACCGCCCGTCGTTCGGTAGAAGTTACTCCCGCTGGGACTGATATCATCACATCTGGACGGAAAATGTGGTACTTACTCATGGACTTGCGCAGAAAGTACCGCAGCATCGCTTCGGTGACGCGATAATCTGCAATCACTCCGTCCTTCATGGGTCGGTACGCACGGATATTTTCTGGAGTACGTCCAATCATGAGCTTGGCTTCAGCTCCAACTGCCAGGACCTGATTGTCATCTGAGACAGCCACCACCGATGGCTCATTAAGCACAATCCCCTGACCAGGCACGAATACGAGAATACTCGTCGTACCTAAGTCGATACCTACTTTAGGAATGAAATTACCAAACATATATGTAGCGCAATAGTACCAGTACCTAGAAAAAAGAAAAGCTGTCTGACAAACCGTATCAAAGTGGTTGCGTAGACTTGATGTGATTTTGCGCTGTGAATTATAATTTTATATACATAGCGTATCTGCTATACTGTTATTCATATGTTACACATTGGAATGAGAATTGCAGATATTCGCGAGACCGCTGGTATGACCCAGTCTGATTTAGCCAAGAAGATTAACACGACGCAAAGCGCTATCGCTCGACTCGAGTCCGGCCGACAAAACATCAGCGCTGATATGCTCAAGAAGATTGGTCGGGCGCTGGGTAAAAATCTCATTACCCTCTCCCCCGGCACCGTCAACGTGTCTATCGCCGGTGGAAAAAAACTCTCGGGGACCATTCAGACGAATACCTCTAAAAATGGGGCGGTGGCTCTCTTGTGTGCGTCTTTAATTAACAAAGGTACGACTACTCTCCGCAATGTCCCGCGGATAGAAGAGGTTCATCGAATTATCGAGGTGCTGGAAAGTATTGGGGTCAAGGTCGACTGGAAGGAATCGACTATGGTGATTACCCCACCAAAGAAATTTAATCTCAAGAAAATCGACGTGGTGGCGGCTCGGCGGACACGCAGTATTGTGATGTTTATTGGTTCACTGATGCATCATCTGGATTCGTTCTCGCTCCCCCAATCAGGCGGTTGCAAGCTCGGTAGTCGGACTGTCAAGCCGCACTTTTATACACTTGAGCACTTTGGAATCGATATCAAAACCACCGAAGATGCGTTTAATATTACTCAGAATCCCAAAGCACCAGAAGAGATTATTCTCTATGAATCTGGCGATACAGTGACTGAAAACGCGCTCTTTGCCGCTGCTGGTCGACCGGACACGACTGTCATCAAGTACGCTTCGGCCAACTACATGGTGCAAGAAGTCTGCGCCTTCCTTAAACTCTTTGGAGTAAAGATTGAAGGCATCGGCACCACTACTATGACCATTACCGGAGTGGAGGACATCAATCAGGATGTTGAATACACTTTGGCTGAAGACCCGACTGACAGTATGTTTTTCCTGGCGGCGGCTATCGTGACCAAGTCGAGCATCACCATCACCCGGTGCCCGATTGAATTCCTCGAACTTGAGCTGTTGAAGCTGGAAAAGATGGGCTTTTTATATAAAAAATCTAAGCCCTACCTGAGCCACAACGGAGTGACCAAGCTAGTAGACATCAAGACCAAGCCGTCAAAGCTCGTGTCGCTCCACGAGAAAATCTACGCTCGACCGTACCCGGGACTCAACATCGACAACCTGCCATTTTTTGCCGTCATCGCTACGCAA
>Ga0307932_1000210_pt1 | contig 23668 bp, 19 predicted proteins | sample OrgLakmetageno48_FD_201843 | JGI IMG/M metagenome (GOLD analysis project Ga0307932, IMG submission 201843) | Saline water microbial communities from Organic Lake, Antarctica - #48 | ecosystem: Environmental > Aquatic > Non-marine Saline and Alkaline > Saline | place: Antarctica: Organic Lake...
TACTGATTCAGGAACGAATGGTGGATTAAGATATGCTGCTGATTATTCAGATAATTTTAATCTTAGATCATTAGTTGATAAAGCATATGTTGATTCTGTTGCTTCTGGTTTAGATATAAAAGAATCTATAAGATTAGCAACAACAACAGGTGAAACTAATATTGATTTAACTGGAGGTACATTCGGTGGTAGTATTGATGGTGTTATATTAGATGATGGTAATAGAGTATTAATTAAAAATCAAGATACTAATCCAGAACAAAATGGTATATATGTATTTGATGATGTAGCAGATACCTTTACTAGAAGTGAAGATGCTAATGAAGATGCAGAAGTAACATCAGGATTATTTACTTTTGTTGAAGAAGGTACAGATAATGCTAATAGTGGATATGTATTAAGTACTGCAAATCCAATTACTGTAGGTACTAGTGCATTACAATTTACAAGATTTAGTGCTGCAGGTAGTTTTACTGCTGGGGTTGGTTTATTATTATCTAATGGGGAATTCTCATTAGATGGTGCTGGTATATCAGGCGATTTCTTAGAATGGACAGGGACTCAATTAAACGTAACTGGTCTTACTTCAACAGTTGATTTTAATGCTTACACTGCAACAACACAAAGTACATTGGATAATAAGGTCGATGTTTCATTATTCAATTCATATACTGGTGATACCCAGACAGCACTAGATGGCAAAGTTGACGATGGTACATTTACTGGATATACTGCATCAACAGATACTAGATTAAATGGTGTTGAGAGTGATATAAATGAGTTATCTGGAAGTACTGTTAGTAATGATACATTTACTGGATATACTGCATCAACAGATACTAGATTAAATGGTGTTGAGAGTGATATTACATTTATTTCGGGTGTCACTGATACCAAGTTAGATGAATCAATATTTAATACATATACTGGTACTAGTTCAGTAGATGAAATACAATTAGTACACACGGGTATAACAGAAGTGAATAATATTACACCGACAGCACTAACATGGGATGTAGCACAATATAGTGGTTCATCTTATAATTATAGTGGTGGTAGTATTGTCACAATTCAAGAAACAGGTGATTATATTATTTCATATAACATTGCAGTAAGAAATGGTAGTAATGCTAACAAATCACTAGGTGCTAATTTAATACTAGATAATGCAACTGTGATTGATGAAACAGGTTCTGCTACATCAATAGTACAAGGTAATGGTAATGCAAGTATTTTAGTATTGGCTAGTGCGAAGGTATCTTTTGTTGCTGGTGATAATTTAGAATTGGCAGTATTTAGAAATGGGAATTCTGGTGATGTTAATACAGTAGAAAATACTTCTACTCTTAGAATTGCCAAAGATAGCACATTACAATAAAAATGAAACCTATATATAATATATGGCACTTGAATATTTTCTTTATAGAACCGATTTTAATAACACGTTAATTGATAGAAACGTGAATGCTTTCACGTTAGGTGCTAATGAGGGACAGATTCAAATAGATTTCTTAATACCACGTGGACAGTCACTACCTTTATATAGAGAGTCTGGTGGTACTATTGTAGAAAATAGTCAGACTACTATAAATTCATATTTTGAATCAATAAATAGTATTAGTGAGAATACTTCAGTAGAATATTCTGCATTTACTGGGTTTACTACAACTAACTTAAATAGTGTAAATGCAGCAAGTAATGGTGGTGTGTTATTTGGACTAGGACTTAGTATTAATACTGGTAATACAACACAATATATTGTTGCTTCAGGTGCTGCACAAATTATTAATTATACTAGAAATAGTGGTAATGTTAATAAGACAGTTGTTCAATATAGTGGGGGTACATTTACTCCTACTGGTTTAACATCTGAAACAATCACATATGTTGCTTTAACAACAGGTGGTACGATAATCGAACAATCAACTAGATTCACCTCAGAACAAAAAACTTCAATTAATGAATTAGGTACTATATCACATCCAAATCTAACGAACATTGCATTTGTATTCTCAAGACCAGAAGTGCCATATGATCCAGTATCAACAATAGTTGATTTTCAAGACTTTATACGTATAGGTAAATTCAATCAAGAGGATTTTAATATTATACCATCAGCAGGTACATTGTCTTTTACTACAACAGAAGGTAGTTTATATCGTAGAGGTGGTAATTTTAGTAATAATTATGAGTCTCCTGATATTACTACTATATCACGTAAAGAACCACAAAATTTTCAATATATTAATCGATTTGGTGTCGTAGTGGATAGTGGATTTACTAACACCCTAATACCTAATCAATATGAAGATAGTGGTGGTAATGTATTAACCATCACTGGTAGTAATAATCAAGCTTTAATAACAAGATTATGGTTGGTGGAATCTGGTCGTGTTTTTGCTCAAAGAGGTCAAGATGTATTTAGTACTTTAACTAATGCAGTTGCAAATATAATTGAAGAACGAAAACAATATGAAATCCCCAATTCATTAATCGATACTGGTTTATTGATAGGTGAAGTGGTGCATAGAGCATCTGCAATAGATTTAAGTAATCCTAGAGATGGGTTTATAGTGCCAACAGATAAACTAGGTAATGCTTTTGGTGGTAGTGTTGATGCATTCTATCAAGAAGATAATATTGAAGTTATTAAAACAAAATCGTCTTTTCCAACACCAGATATTAACGATGATATTTTATTGCAAGCAGATACTGTTTATAGAATAAATGGTACGATAAATTTAGGGACATCTAGATTAGTATTTTCAGATAATACAGAATTTATTGGTTTAAGTACTGCCACAGATATAATTCTTGGTAGTAACCCTAATGCTATGATGGTTGGTACTGGCAATACTGTTGGAATAGATAGTATTACTTTTTTAAATTTTAATACAGGTGGTACTATATTTGATTTTATTGGTGGTAGTGAAGAAAATCTAATAATTAATAGAGCTATTTTCATTAATTCTGGTGTCGGTAGAATAAGTGATTTTGATTTAACATTAATAACGAATTGTAAGTTTGATAATATAGCATCACCACTAGTATTTAGTGATAATTCGTTATTAACAGCTAAACTAACACTTAATAATTTATTATTTGAAAAGAATATTACTAGCAGTGGTAGTTATATTGTTATAGATACAGGGTCTTATAATGCTATAAACATAAATAATTCATTTTTTCAAATGAGATCAGGTATCACAGGTATTACTGTAAATTCAGGTGTTACAGTACAATCTGGTAAGATATCTGAAAATGAGTTTATATCATCAGGTGCAACAACATTAGGTTCTCCTATTGTTGGGGTAAGTAATGAGACTCCTAAATGGGTTTTAAATGATAATGTTGGTCTTGGTTCAGGTACTATTTCAGCTAGTAATTTTGGATATTTTGAAGTTAAATCTAATGAATTAGAGACTTCAATAATCTCAACTAATGTATTTACTAAGGTTGAATACGATACAGGTGCTGACAGTAACTCAACATTTATTAATTTTACCGTTGATGCAAAAAATGAATTAGAATATGTTGGTGATACCGATGAAACAATATTTACGTATTTAATTACTGGTGATTTATTCACCAATAGTAATAACCAAACCATGTCAGTTGCAATATTTTTAAATGATACTGATATATTAACTCAACAAGAAATTAGAGCACAAGATGGTGGGATTACATATTCATTTGCATTAAATGGTGTTGTAATATTATCAAATGGTGACTATTTATCAATATATGTTGAGAATCAATCACAAACAAGAGATATAATAGTAAGAAACGCAAGATTAATAATTAACCAACCATAATGAAAGTAGCAAAATTAATATCGGGAAGTACATTTACCCAAAGTAGAGATATAGTTATTAATTATTTTCTTGTTGATAATGATTATAATTTTGGTATTAATGATACCGAAGATGTTACATCATTTAAAACATTAACTGCGTTTTATGGTGTAGGTAGGTTTAATTATAAAATATATAGAGATTCATTAATTGATAATATACTGCCTGATTATCTATTATTAAGTAATGATGAAAAAAGAAATTTAATTTATAATAGAATATTTCCATCTGGCACTACTAACGCTGCATTAATTAGTTTAGTTGGTTCTCAAAAAGAATTAGATACAATATTTAATACAATTTCTGAGTATGAACTTGTTGACGAAAATAAAACAACAATATTAAATGATTTAGATGAAAAATTAGATATCACTGATTTTAATAGTTATACAGGTGATACTTCAACAGTACTTAGTGAATTAAGAACAGATGTAAATACAATAAGTGGTACAACTAATAATAATTTAACTAATTGGACTTTTTTAGTAACTAATTATGATCAAATACCAATTATAAATGGAACATTAGCGACAGGGGTAGTCTATGATTATATATATGATAATATAACAAGATTTAGATTTGTACCAACAACCTATGACCCAAAAGAAGATTCTTTTTATAGTGGTTTTGATGGTACAACATTAACAGGAATAATAATAAGTAGAGGGATATAAAATATATAGAAAATATGGCATTTACACTTTCAGGTACAGCAGTAACACAATCAGGTATCGACACTAGTCTTGATGGTTTGGCAGCAATCTCTGGTATCATACGCACACTTTACGGAACACAAGCTATATATAATATGGCGAACAGGCAGTTAATCGTGACAGGTACGTTGACAATAGACCCCGAGATTGAAGAAATGCACTTCAATCAGTTCGTTGCAGACAACGGAAGTGTGACAGTCAACAGTGGCGGTGTTTTTACTATCGGTCGGGAGATAAATATAGGAGCTGATATAAACAGGTTTAGCTCTGGTACGGCTATTCGCTTTTCTCGAATCAACAACAGTAGCTTCAACGAGAACAACAGCGACCTTCGACTCAATTCAGGAGGTACGTTGCACTGGTATGGAGGCACAATAATCACTCGCCGAAATATTTCGTTCATGGAAGGTAGCAATATCTTCACCTACTCTCCTAACGCAATACTAAACGGGCAGCATGATGCTGAGTTTCAGTTACGTATGAGAGCAGCGAACGCAAACATTAACGGTCTGACAACAACTGGCTTATTCGTGACATTTATTACATCACCGATCACATGGGATAGTTGGACTCCATTCGACACTCCAAACTTTACACTTTCCTTTTCTGGTGATGCTCCATCAAACGTGTTTATTGCTTTACGTGGATTTGACCCAAGTGGAGTTAATGGTGCTAATGGGCAACAGATGGCTGTTTGGTCTAATAAGTGGGCTAGGCTTATCAACTGTAGTTCTGGATCGGATGTTGTTTTTGGAGGCAATAGCATAACTAGTAGTCCAAATAACCGAGGCTTGTATGAGATTCGACAAGAGGTCAATCTGACATTTAAGGACTTAACTGGAGGCGATGTGAACGCTAAGTTCTGGATGACCGATTTCAACAACGGATCACGACTTGCTGCAAACCAGATAAACAACAACCCGAGCTACACCTCAGATCGTGTCTACTCAGGCACTGCATCGTCAGGTGCTGCTAGCTTGACTACGAACGGTGGTGTACTTACTGCTGTTCTTTGGCGAACTGTTGCTGGTATCGGTATGAACGCAAGTAATATATACGACAGACGTAACGAAGCGAACACTAACGCAGACTTGTTTACTTTCTACGCTTGCGAGTACACAAGCCTCATTGACCAAGCCGATGTAGTGCTGAAAGGTATTGTTCCAGTTTCAGTCAATCGGATTATGTTCTTAGACCGCACTCTAGTCGAATTAGACAAGTCTGTTGTTGATGCTTACACCGAAATCGATACCTCTCAAAAGCTTTATGATCGAGCCAAAGCTCACTTGTTCGACATATTTGCTGGACAACCTACAACCTTGGTCAGCCGTTCAGGAATTGATATTGATTTAGGTGTTAACAATTTAGTCGTAGACTCAACTGCATCTGAGGCTTTTACGTATGACGGTACAACTATCACGATTAAAGCCGACACATTTTCTGGTAACTTGACCACTACAGGTACTATTACTTTTTCTAACGGTGCAATAATGCTGGGAAATTATACTGATGTAAATGGTACGGTTAATCAACCTGTTACTATTTCTGCTATTGTTCTTGCCGATACAAGAGTTCAACTCTTTAATGTAACTACAAGTACTGAGATTGATAATACAACAGAGGCTACTACAAGCTATTCCTTTACCGTAAATTCACAAGCTACAGTAGGCAACGTAATACGATTAAGACTGACTAAAAAAGGGTTTATACCTATTTCTATAAATGCAGTATTTAATGCTAACGGAATTACTTATTTAGTAAATCAAGTAGCAGATGAGATATATGGTGCTTACGGTATTGATGGTGCAACAGTTACTAAATTTGAAATCGACATACCTAATTCAGATTTTGATCTTAATATTGTAGCTAATTTTAGTGGTGCAGAACTTTATGCATGGTATAGCAACATGTTAACTACAGAAGATGGAGTTAGAAGTTTCTTTAATGCAATTACACCTATTGATTCAGCTAACCTCAGATTAAACAATACAATAATAGATGTTAGATTAGATAATCAAACTTCTTCAAACGTATTCCAAAATGATAATATAAGAATTTTTAGAGCAGATGGAACATACCCAGTTATAAACCCAACATCTGGAGGTGGTGGTATTGATATAAACTGGAGAAATGTTGTATTTACTATTGAAACGGGAACGTCAGGTCTAACTACAGAAGAAGCATTACAACTATCAAGTATTAAACCAGACTTAACTATAATTAACAATGGTGTAAAAAGAACAAGCTTGTTAATACCATATAATGATGATTTAACATAATATAAAATTAATAGGTATTTATAAATATGAGCACAACATTTAGAAACAACTTCATTTTTGTAAAACAACATTCCACTCTTCCAGAGGTTAAATTTTCTATTACTCAAAGAATGAGAGAAAAATATGATATTACTGACGAGATGATGGAGAATGTTGCAGTCACCTTTTCAATGAGGGATTCAGAGACAGGAATATATCATATTGCAAATGATGGTGGTAAACTTATAACTACAGAAGGTGAGTATATTAATCTTGATGAATCTAAATACACATTAGCCTATAGATTCAAAGAACATCAAACAAGAAAGGCTGGGAGATATCTAGCTGAATTCAAAGTAGATTTCTTTGGTGACTATTGTGGTAAGATCACATTCCCAACAGATGATGAAATCAACATTATTATTGGAAGTTCCTCAACAAAAACTACTGTAGTCTAAAAACTTTACTCTTTATTTTATTTTCACTATATTTGTTTCATAACAAAAAATATGGTGGATACTAATAAGTTCATAGTAAAATGTAGAAGACCATCTTCTAGAGCTAAAAAATATGATCTTCATTTCAATTTCAATAAAGAAATGATAGATTGTATTAAATTGCTTGATTCTAAAAATCGTAGCTATAAGGATAGAGTTTGGTCTTTAAATGTAAAAGGTCTATTTGAATTAATTTCAATGTTTAGAGGATCGGATAAAGTTCATTTTGACTTTGGATCAGATGAAGAGAAAGAACGTATCAAAGATCAGTTTGATAAAGTAATTCAAGAGAAGAGAGAGACCGAAAGAAAAACAAGAGAGCTTATTAAGAACAAGAAGTTCTGGATGGAAATGAAATCCGAATATGAGGAAAACTTTGAAAAATATTCAGACAAAGCACATGCTGGTCTACTTGACCATATCAAACTATATCCACATCAAATTGTTGGAATTTTATTCCTAAAAGAAGTGAAAAATGCATTATTAGCATTAGATATGGGTACTGGTAAAAGCATTATTAGTATAGGTTATGTAGAATTAATGAAATACAAAAAAGTTTTAGTTATCACACCTAATTCTTTAAAATTCAATTACCATAATGAGGTTGTTAAATTTACCAATTCAAAATCATATATTGTTGGCTCTAATAAAAATCAATATAGTATTGAAGAATCTAAATATGTAATAGTGAATTATGACTACTTTAATTCATCTGATAAAAATCGTGCATTAAAAAAAATTGATGATTTAAAATTAGATGATATAGAAGGAGTAATATGTGACGAATGTCAAAAACTAAAAAATACTAAAAGTAATATTTATAAAAACTTTAATAAATTCATTGGTAAATTAAATATTAGTAAAGTTTTTATGAGTGGGACTCCAATGAATAGTAGAGTTTACGAATTATATACAATTTTAAATCAAATTAGTCCTATTGAATTCTCAACAAAAGAGCATTTTTTTACTCATTATTGTGGTATGAAATATAATTTAGATGGTTATGGTTGGGAAGTAGATAGTGCAATTAAATTCGATGAATTATATTCTAAAATATCACCATTTATGTATAGAAAAAGAAAAGAAGAGGTATTGGATGATTTACCAGATAAAAGTTATATTAATTTAGATGTTGAAATGACAAAAAAACAACAGAAAGAATATGATAATATTGTTAATTCAACTAAAATGGATTTTTTTGGTAATAAGCAAAATTTAAATCCTTTGGTAATATTAACCGAATTAAGAAAATATTTATCTGAAATAAAGAAAAATAGTATATATGATTTAATTAATATTATTATAGAAAATAATGATAAGGTTGTAATAATCGATGTTTATAAAAAACCATTAAATGAAATTCATGAAAAATATAAAAATATATCATTATTGCATACAGGTGATTATTCTACCGAATTAAGAGCAGATATGGTTAACAAGTTTCAAGAGAAAAGTAAAGATAAATTAATATTCTTAGGAACAGTATCAACAACTAATTATGGATTGACATTAACAGAATCAAATATTATGATTTTATTAACACTACCATATACAGTTGGTGAATATAATCAGGTTGTGGATAGAATATATAGAATTGGACAAAAAAATAATGTAATAATATATTGTCCAATAGTAAAGAGCAGTATTGATGAACATGTATTTGCAATGTTAATGTCTAAATTAGGTGAAACAACTAAGATATTAGATAATAGAGAAATTGAAATTAATTATCAACATGAAGATATTAATAGTATTATGAAAAAAATTGTATTAGATATTGAATAAATATAATGAATATATTGATAAAAAAAGTAAATTTGTTACTAGAGAAGATTGGTTAATAAAATACAATAAACCATTATATAATTTAATTACTAAAATATATAGTAATGATATACCATTTAAAGAGAAAGTATATCAATTTAGATTTAAATTAAAGAAAACTCCTATATGTAAACAAAAAAAGAGAAAATAAATCTAAATTTTTAAATCATGATTATCCAAAAATATATGATTCAGGTAAAATAATGTATGTTTATGAATAAATTGTTTGAGAGTGAAACTAATCCATTGACTAGTATTTTATTGGCTGCAATGATGGAAGATGGTGAAAAACTTTTAGATGAAGAAAATATTATATATCTTTATCAGGAAATATATGAATACCTAACAATGAATATCACAAAAATAGATGATGTAGACTATCTTGATTTTGACATTGAAAGTGATAAGGAAATTGATTTCATTCAAATAAAAGCTAAAAATATAGTAACTGCACTATGGTTTTGTGGTATATTTCCTAATGATAATGAAGGGATATTAGATAAGGGAAAATATAGATACTTGGGCAAGGAATACTCGTTTAACAAAAGAACAAAAAAATTGAAAGTGAAAACTCTTTAATTAATTAATATGGATAACAAAAAAATAATTAATGAAATTAAGAATTTTCTTGATGGTAGCAATAATGATCTAAAATACTTGGTTCATGTTGAAACCGACAGAAAAAATAATAAAGCAACATGTTTTATTGAAGAACCAGACCAAGAACCTAAAACTATCGAGGTTAAGTATACACCATTCTTATATGTAAAGGATTTGAAAGCTCATAATCGTGCATTATATAATGGAGATAATGAGTATGCTAAGAGAATGATGCTAAAATACGGTATCTCAATGAAAAGGATGAAAACTGGTAAGCATCCAAGACTTGAAAATGGTTATCCATATAAAGTTACTAGTAATGAATCTTATGACTCAATAATTCAATACTTCAAAGAAGGTGGTATTGATATCTATGCAGTTGCTCGTGACATACAAGGTAATCCAATAAGAGATAAGAATGATAAATTAGTGTATTTGAATCGTGATCTATTCTTTAACGTTTCACCAGAAGAACAATTCTTTATTTCTACTGGTGCTAGATTATTTAAAGGAATTGAAGAGTATAGTGATTTAAATCGAATGACTTACGATATTGAGACTAGAGGTTTAAGACCTGAGATTGCTAGAATATTTGCCATTGGTATTAAAGATACTAAAGGACTTAACATCGTACTAGAAACAAAAAATCCTGATAGTGATGAGGAAGAACGTAAGTTAATTATTGACTTTTTTAATCTGATTGTTTTGAAGAGACCTGCCGTTATTGTAGGACATAACTCAGAAGAATTTGATTTTGTTTATATACTAAAAAGAGCAGAAATATTAGGTATTGACTTAAAAGAATTACAAACCACACTAAGTCCCACTAAAGTAATTCAAAAGAAAAGAGGTACTGTGAAATTTGGTAACAGTACTGAGAATTACAGAAAAACTATCATGTGGGGTGTGAACATTCTTGATACTTTACATGCAGCTAAGAAAACTGCTGCAGTGAATACCGAAATTAAGAAAACAGGTCTAAAGTATATATGTAAGTTTGAGGGTATTGCTAAACCTAATCGTATGTATATCGATGGTAGTGATGGTGGTATCGGTAAAATGTGGGATGATAATAAACTTCATATCATTAACACTGCTGATAATGCATATAAGATAATACCTGATGAATTCCAAGGGGTTGGTGAGGATTTTCTTTTATTACAACAGAAGAAACAATCACTTACCGATGAAAAGTATAGGGCGTTTAGAAAGCATCTTTTAGATAACAATCCTGAATTTGTTAAATGGCTTAGAACTGAGACACCTAAATTATTGAAAAAAAATAATGAAGGTCAAGTAGTTTTCATTGATGGTAAGAATATTCTACGTCAATACTTATTAGATGACTTATGGGAAACAGAACAAGTTGATAATCTGTACAATCAATCTTCGTTCTTACTTGGTAAATTAGTGCCAACTACATATGGTCGTGTAGCGACTATGGGTAACGCTGCCATATGGAATCTTTTAATGACAACATGGAGCTATGAAAACGATTTAGCAATACCACATGCCGATGAGAGAGAACAGTTCTCAGGAGGGCTTACACGTTGTTATAAGAAGGGGTGGACTAAACGTGTTGCGAAGATTGACTTTGCATCGCTATATCCAATGCTTCAACTATGGCTTGACATCTTCCCAATGTTTGATGTTACAGGTGTAATTAAGAAAATGCTTATGTATATGACTACAACTCGTAACATATATAAGAAGCTTGCTAGTGGTAAACCATTGAAAGATGAAGAGGTTGAGTTATTGAAAGAAATTGATCACGATACATATGAGAAATTTACTTCGGGCATTGAGTTTACTAAAGCAGAACGTGCCATGTATAAAGTTAAGCAGTTACCAATTAAGATTCTAAATAACTCACTATTCGGTGCATTAGGGTCTGCATTCTCATTTAACTGGTCAGATAATATTTGTGCTGCTAGAATTACCTGTAGTGGTCGTTTGTCATTAAGACAAGCAATTAGCTGGTTTAAGGACTTTGGCTTAGAGCCGTTGCTTGCAGTAACAGATGGTGTTAACTTTGGTATACCTGACTCCACAACCATTAGGATCACAGAAGAGGGTGATGTTATTTATGATCAACCAGAAGGTACAATTGAAGAAATGTGGACATATGCTGGAGAAGTAGGTCTAGGTGCTATCATTGAAAAATTCAATGACGAACAAATGAAGTCTGACTTCATGAGTGTAGATAATGATGGTGAATTTAAAGCATGTCTTAATTTATCACGTATTAACTATGCATTATTAACCGAAGATGATAAAATTAAATTGACTGGTAATACTATTAAAAGTAAAACTATGTCAGAATATATCGAAGACTTTGTGGATAATGGTATGCGTATGATCTTAGAAGGTCGTGGTGTTGATTTCGTCAACTACTACCATGATTATGCTGAGAAGATTTTCTATAAACAGATACCACTTAAGAAAATTGCTTCTAAGTCTAAGTTTAAAATGACTATCAAAGATTATTTAAATCGTGGTACTGATAAGAATGGTAGACAAAAGGCTAAACAAGCACATATGGAATTGGTTATTGCTGATCGTGAGAAAACAGCTAGAGAAGTCTTTAAAGAAAGATATAATGAAATCATTGACTACAATATTAACTTACTAAAAACCAAAGATAAGTCTAAAGAGGAAGGTGAGATTACTGATAATACTAAAAAGAAAATTGAAGATATTAAATCTAAGGAAGTAGATAATTTTTCTATTGAAGAAGTATTCGATTTAGCTGATGCATTCTTACCACCACCACCTGAATTAGACTCTATGGTTTACTATGTGAATAATGGTACTCGTAAATCTCATGGTGATGTTAAGACTGAGAAAATTAAAGATGAAAATAAAAAGGTAATTGATGAAAAGATTACTATTAATGCAAATTTAATAAAAACTGAAGATTTAGAAGACAATCCTGACTTGATCGGTGACTATAATGTTGACAAATACTTGGATGCATTTAATAAACGTGCTGAGGTACTACTTGATGGTTTTGATGAAGAAATTAGAGAGGATATTTTAGTGTCGATTAAGCGATCTAAAGTTCCTGATGCATCAGGTAAAAAAGTTGAAAAAGTAGAATTAGTTAAAAACGAATTTACATCTAGTGATTTGCAACTTAAAAACTTTAACCATGATAAGTATGAGCCATCTATGTACTTGGAGGAAAAAGAGTTAGAATTTTGGAATAGAACTGGTTATGATCCAAAATACATTTGGGATGGTTTTAGTGAAAATCCTAATGACTTGACACCTCAAATCTATCAATATACTCTTAATTATTTAAGTGATAAAATGGAGAAAGTAGGTAAACCTAGACTAAAATCTATTAATGATGAGATAGTGAAGGATGATTATGTTCTTATTAAAAACTTTAATAATTATTCTATTGGGTATCATAATGGTGATTATATCGAAATCATAAATCCTAATGTTCAAAACATTCCAGAATCTCCCGAAGAGAAAAAGATAAGAATTGAAAGAGAGAAATACGAAGAAGAAATACTTGAAAAGCTAAAAGAAGGTGAGGATGTTACAATTAGTGATGAACTTAGAGAGAAGTTGATGGAAAGAGATATGATAAACGAACTCTTCATGGAATTTAAAAATGAGTATGGGCTTGATCTATCAATATCTAAAAAACAACTCTTTGATACAGAACCTAAAGCTGAGTTAGCATTTAATGATTTCGTTGAAGCTAGAAAACCACAAGAACCTAGTCAAGAATATATGTTTTATGAAAGTGATTAATATGTGAACTTCTCGTATTTATAATAAACTGTAAATATGAGAAAGAAGGATATAAACGAAATCATAGACGGTGACGACAATTTAATAGGCACTGAAACAACACCATCTACTGGTGCTAATAAAGAAACTATGGCAAATAATACTACAGATTATAATGCCAAAGTACATGGTCAGAATTTCAAAAACGATTTTTTAGGGAGATTGGGGTTCTTCGGTTTCGAATCAGAAGAAGATATCAAAGATGTGAAAGAAAAAATAGCCAAGATGATGTATGGTAAGTACCTGCAAAGTCTTGACTATTATTATTCTAATCCTGATAAATTAAAGTCTGATTATGAATTACATCTAAGTGGTGGTAATATTGATTTTTCAGGTAATATGAAAGATGTTGATCATGAATGGGCTGATGCTATAATGAAAGTTGTTAAGCCACATATGAAAGATCAAATCGATGAGGGTCATGTATCCGAAGAAAAAATTCTTGATAAAGACAGAAAAAAAAAGAAAGATGCACTAAAGAAAGAAAAAGATGATGATCATGAGTTGAATTATAAAGCAAAAAGAGTTGCGGATTTAATTGATAAACTACCTGAAAAAGATAAAAAGAAGATTAAAGCAATACTTGAGCAATAATGAATTCTGAACTTTACGATAATGAATACCAAATACCAGATCAGATTCTTAATGCAATAAGAATGAAACTTTACAGCTCTTCGGATGCTGAGGGGATTAAACGTGCTAAGAATTTAATCAAATCAGGTAAATGCACATATCAGAATCTTAAGAGATTAAAGAACTTCTTTGATAATTTCAATCCAAGTACCGAATCTATTGAACAATTTGAACTTGCTGGTGGTGCACAAATGCGTAATTTTGTTAATACTACTTTACAAAGAGAGCGTAATAAAGTTGAACATGGTCAGAAAGTTAGACAAGATATTGATGTTGATCTAAATGATCCAGATGTAAAAGCACAAGATGGCACTGTCAATCTTAGAGAGCAAGAGGAAGAACCTAAATATAAGAATGCATTAGCTATCATATTCAATGTAGATAATGAGATACTTATCTTGAAGAGGTCACCATATGAAGAACAATGGATGCCAAATAAGTTTGGCTTAGTCGGTGGTGGTATCGAAGAAGGAGAGACTGCCGAAGAAGCAATGAGAAGAGAAGTCATAGAAGAGACTGGTCTTCAGTTAGATATAGTTCTAGATAAGGGTTGTGTACAAACAAATCCTGATAGTAAAGAATATTTATTTCTTACATTATATACAGGTAATAATGATGATGTGAAGTTAAATAAGGAACATACTGATTATGTGTGGAGTAATTTTCATTCATTAAAACATCATGATTGTGTACCTAATCTGGAAGAATATGTGAAGCTTGCTGTAGAAAAGTATGATTGAAAGTATTTATATTTATAAATCATATTAATTAAAATACAACAAAATGAGTAGATTATTAGAAAATTCAGACGAATACAGACAGAGAAATAAAGCTAGAAATACCTTTACTTCTGAAGATGATTATAACACAGGACATCCAAATGCTCTAAGTGATGGAGATGAAAGAGGTAGAGGTCAACAACAAAATCAAGTTGGAACAGCCACCGACATTAGAAAACGTGAAGAATTAGCAACCAAAAGCATGTTCAATAAAAACAATCCGTACAACATCAACAATGCTTAAAGAAAATAAATTAATACGTGATAAGATCAAAGATTTTAGATTGCTAACAGAATCAATAAGCAGAGATGTTATTATTGATGCTGTGAACAATAGACATGTGTTAAAAATTTATTATGCTGGTGATGAAACAATCAATAGAGGTTGGAGAACTATAGAACCTTATGCTGTAGGTGCTCATAAAGATAGTGATAACATAGTAATAAGAGCATGGCAACAAGCAGGTGCTACTGATAGTGGTAGAGCACCGAATAAAAAAAATGAAGGACTACCGGGTTGGAGATTATTTAGACTTGATGGAATAACTTCTGCATATGATTTTCCTAACAAGAAATTTGCAAAAAATGGTGTTAGAGATGGCTACAGAAAAGACGGTGAAGATAAATACATGAAAAGTGTTATTGCTGCAGTTGTAGCTGGCAGTGATAATATGGCTGTCGATCTACAAGGTATTAGTTCATATACCGAACCTGATGTTATAAAAACTAAACTATCTAAGTTTGATCCACAAGGTGAGAAATTTAAAAACTTTTATGATGCTTCTGAAAACCAAGAAGAAGTTATTAAGAGAAGAGTCAATGATTTTTACACTATGATTAGGCAGAATAATAAAACTCCATCAAATTATTTGGTTACAAATAAAAATGGTAAATTTTGGTATACTAAAAAAACAAACAAAAATAAATTTCAACCTGACGAAATAGTTGGCGACCTTAATATTTTATTCCGTAAATATTTTGAACCTAATCAATTTAAAGTCAATCAACAATTTATCGATAAAACAAGAAAAGGGTATGAAGATAAGATGAAAAAATCAACTAAAGTATAATTTTTTTAGTTTTTTCAGTATTTATAAAAAATAATAAAATTTTATAAGAAATTTGAGATGGATTTTCAAGGAATAAAAAATAGAGTCGAAGAAGAAAGAAAAAGAAGAGCTACCGAAGGTGAGCAACGTGGTGATACAATGACAATGCCACGAGGCAATGCACCAAAAGATAGTTTACTACACGAGCTTCAATTATCATTACAAACTGGTAAAGCAACACCAATGGTTGAAAATATGAAGCAAGTCGATAGAGTTGCTAATAGTAAATCGGGTGCATCTGGTAGACCAGCACAAGGTGGAAATGGTGGGGGTGGATTAGGTGATGTACTATCACAACATATCGGTGCACCTCCTAAACAACAACAAGGATATGATCAACAGCAACCGCCTAGACAGCAGATTAATGAACAACAACATAATCCTCGTGATGATCAGTTTGATAGACAATTTCAACAGAGACCATCATCCCAAGCTTCATTAAGTGAACAATTAAGTCAAATGGGTGGTAGTGGACAAATGAATCCTCAGCAACAAATGATGGAAGCATATCAGAAGATGCAAGGTACACAACAACCAATGAACAATCAGCAACCACAACAGCAACCACAATACAATGGTGGTAATATTAATGAGCAAGTGAGTCAAGCATTAAATAATGTTGATTTTTCATCGTTATTACAAGAATCATTGAAGAGTACTATTATGGAAATGTATTCTATGGAAAAGGTTCAAAAGTCTCTTATTGAGAATAAAGATGTAATTAAAAAGATTGTAAAAGAAACATTAATCGAACTTTCTCAAGCAAAAAAGAAAACTACTGGTTAATAAAGTATTTATAGAAAAGTAGATGCTCATAGTTCTACTATGGGCTTTTTTTATGTCAAAAAAATATGGGTATTATAAGAAGAGAAATATGGACACTTGATGAGGATTTCGAATTACAAGAAGATTATCCTACATCTTGGGATAAAGAGGAATTCAAAAAACAAACAAGCTTTGCTGCTAGAAAAAAATATGCTGATCAGCATTTACAAAAATTAGGTTCTGGTTCTGCAAGACATGTATATGCTATTGATGATGAAAAAGCATTGAAATTAGCTGCTAATAGAAAAGGCTTAGATCAAAATGCTGATGAACATAAAATATCAACTATTGGGTGGCATGATGATGTAGTTGCCAGAGTATTTGATTCACATCCAGATGATTTATGGATTGAAAGTGAGCTTGCTCGTAAAATAAAACCAACTAGATTTAGGGAATTAACAGGCTTCAATATTCAAGATGTGGGTGCTTTTTTGAATCAGTATAATGATGAAAGAAATGGTAGAAGAGTTAGCTATGGTAAATTAAGTGACAATCTTTATCAGGAAATGGTTAATAATGAATTTATCATGGACATATTATCAATTGTGGATAATTGGGATATGCAGACAGGAGACTGGGGTAGGATTTCTTCATATGGTGAAGTGAAAAGAAACGGAAAACCACAAGTTGTTTTAATCAACTATGGTTTAACTCAAGACACATATAAGACACACTACGATAAATCTCAGAATCGTCCTGTTTATGAAAATACATTAAAAAGGGAAGGTATTAGTAAAAATTTAATTAATAGGATTAATGAGATGATGAAACCTATTGTTGATCAAGGTGATCTGGAAAAGTTATCAACTGATAATACTCAAGTCTATGACGGTGGATATGGTGGATTTGCATTACAACCAGATAGTGTATCACAAGGTGGATTAAATAGTGATATTGATGAAAATCTAGATAAATTCTCTAATGTCAATACTAAAGCAATTCAAAGTGCAATCAATAGCATTAAAACATTTGATCCAAGTAAAATATCTGATTTATATAAAAAATCGGATTTGATAAATATCTATAATAGTTATATGATTGCTGCCCGTAATACAGAAGAGGTATTATCAGCTTCAAGTAATGAGGTAAATTTCTATGATAAATTAATGTTAATTCAAGATTTTCTAAAAAGATTAAATATTGTTAATGAAAATTTAGAATATAATCATGTCAACGATGCATCACCTGAAAGTGATAAGTATCAATTAGCAGAATATGAGGAAGTTATTAATGATAAGTTCAAAGAAGAAACGATTCATGATATAGCTAAGAATGCAAGTGAAAGACTTGGGTATCATGGTGAACTATCATATATGGGTAAAGGTGATAATGGATATGAATATGATCTAGGTGATGGTAAAGTCTTAAAAATTACTGGAAGTGAAACAGAAGCTGCAGAAAGTTTAAGATTGAAAGGTAAAGATAATCAACATCTAGCAAAAATATTTAATGTATATCAAATTAATAAAGAACATATTCAACTATATATAGTATTACAAGAAAAGATTGACACCAGTAGACAAGGTGAGATGGGTCAATATAGTAAAGAGTTAAATTCATCATTTTCTAAAAATATTAATAAACCACTTGGAAAACTATTAATGGCATACTATACTGATCCAAATTTATATAATATGGTATATGCAGATAAGATTGAAAAAAGTCTTGAATTAAATAATGTTTCTGAAAATGCTAAAAATTTCTACTATGGATTGATTGGTATAATGGATGAAGTTAAAACTGCAAAATTAGATACCATCGATTTTTTCCTTCCAAGTAACTTAGGATATAAAAATGGTAATTTAGTTTTCTTTGATTTTGGAGGTAGATACGATAAATCAATCGGTAAGAAAAAACCTAAGCAAATGAAAATGGGTGAAGGTGGTGATTCTCTTTATATGACACAAAATGGAACTAGAGATGAAGATTTTGAAGAGGATATGGGTGAGATGAATGAACGTATCACTAGTTATATGCCAAAGTCTAAGAAAGTAAGTGTTAAGAAGAAATGTGTTATTGGTGGTAATGAAGATGGAACTTCAACTGCATGTAATAAAGGTGATATTAACAACTTTGACATTGAAGAAATTAATGATGACAATACTGACAGAAGAAAAGACAATTTTATTAATGTAGCTGAGGATGATGAAACAAATCGATATTATTTTGAAACCATGATTAGTGAAGAAATAAAACGTAACATAGCTGAGGATTATGTAAACGATAATCACACTAGAAATATCATACATAGTTATATTAATATTGTGTTGGACAAATATCTATACCCAAACTTGGATAATATTATTGCTAGAAATACTAAATCTACTGGTATTGATGAAATAAACCTCACTCCTTTAGAAATTAAAGATGAACTACCTAATGATTTAAAAGATGTTGAAACGGCATTAGTTAAAATAATACATAATACGGAGGCTTTGTATAGACCTGAAGAAAATACTATTTATCTAGGGTTTCTACCTGTAGAAATACCAAGTGAATTTAAGAATGATAGAAATGCAGTTGGTGATTATGTTAAGCAAATACTTACAAAATATCGTGATAAAATTAAAAGAACTTTAGTTCATGAATTAACACATGCATTTGATCAAAAGAGAGGTTATTTAACTACCCCAAACTATACTATTTCTGATGATGTATATGATAAAGTATATTATAATAATAGTGCAGAGACAAATGCACATTTTTATGAGTTACTAGAACATTTATTGGATTTAGATAAAGTAGCTAATTTTAATGAATTCATTAATAGACTTGTTGGAAGATCAGAAACTAGGTTTGCAATCTACTATAGAGAATTAGAACCTAAGAAGAAAAGAAGAATGATTGGTAGATTATATAAATTCTATAGTGGATATATAGAAAACAAGTAATTTGCAACATTTCATTATATTTTTCGTATAAAATATAATGAGTCAAACTACAAACATAATGTCATTACAAGACCTTCCAATTAAGGAAGAAGTTCACCAACTAGGTGGTAAAATCTACTCTGTTGGTGGTGCTGTACGTGATGAGTGGTTAAATAAACAATCCAAAGATTTGGATATACTAATCACTGGTATACCTATGAATAAGCTAGAGCAGCTACTTTCCAAATACGGAAAGGTAGATGCTGTTGGTAAATCATTTGGTGTGCTTAAGTTTGTACCTAAAGGATCGACTCAAGATATCGATGTTGCTATACCAAGAAAAGAACGTGCCACAGGTGAAGGTGGTCACAAAGGTTTTGAAGTCGATGCTGACCACAATATACAATTAGAAGAAGATTTATATAGAAGGGACTTTACATTTAATGCAATGGCAAAAGACATGGATGGTAACTTAATCGATCCGTTCGGTGGTAGAATGGATATTACTAAGAGAACAGTTAGAGAAGTTAATCCTGATACATTTACTGATGATCCATTACGTATGTTAAGAGCAGTACAGTTCGCAGCTAGATTTGATATGGATATCCATGAATTTACTAAGGAGAGCATAAGAGTGAATGCTTATAGAATTAATGAGATTGCTGGTGAGAGAATTCTTGAGGAACTCCGTAAGGTTGTTGACAAGGGTGGTAACAAAGTAAAAGCTATTCACTTGTTAATATCAACTGATTTATACAAAGAGATAGCAGGTGTTGATATCACTGAAGAACAGATAAGTTGGTTTGAAAAAAGTATATGGAGTGATGTTGAAACATTAGGTGAATTTCTTTATATGTTATTCCAACCATTACTAACAGTAGAATTTATTTATGAAATCAGTGAAAAACTTAAACTGGATAATAATACTGAAAATGAGTTGAGAGCATTGGCACATGCTGATGCATTTAAGGATTTTGGATTTACCGATGCAGGTAAAAGAGATGTTTTATCTAAAGTTTACAGTGTATATCCTAAAGTCCTAAAAAGCGGTGTGCTACCACTACAGTATTTTCACTGTGTCAATGAATTTGAAAGAGGTCTTTACCCTAAATCAATTAAAGACTTAGCCATTAATGGTAATGATTTGATGGGGATAGGATTGAAAGGTATTGAGATTGGTAAAGCATTGAAAAAGGCATTGATTGAAATTTATTCTGACAAAGTTAGTAATAGTAAAAAAGATTTATTAAATTTAATCGCAAAAGAAGATAATGGGTAAAATTTTATACACAGCAGTAGTATTGACGAATCAATCACATGTTAAATTGATGATGACTTTAGGTGATCTCATTCCTGATGATTGGAAGAAATTCGCACATCATATGACAGTGGTATTTGGTCAGGGTCTTCCCGAAAACTTGGAAAAGTATAATGGTATGAACGTGAAGCTTACTGCAACTAAATTAGGTATTTCTGACAAAGCAATTGCAGTTAAAGTTGAGGGATTTTATAGTAATAATGATATCCCTCACATTACCGTTGCTGTGAATACACAAGCAGGTGGTAAACCATTTGATTCGAATAAGATTACTGATTGGAAACCACTAAGTGAAGTGACTAATGTTAGTAGTATTGAATTTGATGGAGTGGTGACGGAAGTTAAAGCGAATTAATGAAAAAAAGAAAAGAAGACTACGAAAAAGGTGTTAGACTAGAGGATAAATTTGAGACCATACTTCAAGAAGAGTATGGTCTTGATACCTCAAGAAGTACCAGAGATCAAGATAGACTAGAGGGTTGGGATATCTATGTTGGTGAATACATGCATGAAGATGCTAATGTAAACATAGTGAATTTACTTGGTAGTAGAATTGATGTTAAAGGTATTAAAGGTGATGGATATACATGGCTTGAGTTATTAGCATATAGTTCTCAAATAGGTGATAGAAAACTAGGATGGTTATTAAGAGGGAAAGCAGATTATATTGCTTTTGAAAGAGCTAATGATTTTCTAGTGATAAAGAAATCCAACCTAAAGGATTTCGTCTATAATAAGATTCCTCTACTACAAGAGCTAGAAGATAAAACAGCTAATCTAGATGCATCTTTAGAAAATAAAGAAAGATGGTTTTGCAATGATATATGTGCAGCGTGGGGTTTATTTGACATGATTGATGATCGGCATAGAAAAGATGAAGCTTTATATGAAATATTATATACTCGCTGGCAATATGATCACATGCCTGATTTATTGTTTAAGATAAAGAATAGTGATCTAGTTAATATGTCCGATTTCATAATTAAAAAAAGATAATGGCAGAATTCAAAGAATCTAAAGTGGCAGGTGATGTTATTGAACATGAAATACTAGCTCAAATTCATCAGCAATATCCCGAAGCATTTACAACTGAAAAAGAAGGTAAATTTTCAGACTATGACATCTATATCCCTGAACTCAAAGAAGGAATTGAAGTGAAGGGTGATTACAAATCAGCAGAAACTGGCAACTTAGTTATTGAGGTTGAAATGAACGGCAGACCTTCTGCCCTATCAGTAACCAAGGCTAAATATTGGGTGTTTGTAGAAGGATATCGCAAAATCTGGATCAGACCTATCGATATCTATAGGTTTCTAGAACCTAAAATTTATTACGGAAGAACCACGTTCACAGGCGATGGAGATAGCAAATCAAAATGGGCATATTTAGTGAATCATAAGGAATTTGTTGAGTATGTTTATAAATTAGAGAATGGTAAGGTTGAAATGATTAAAAAAGATTCACCTATCTACTTCGACAATTATTCTAAAAGGTTCAATCTAATGAACGGCAACAACAAAACACAAGATATATAATAATAGAGTTATTAATGGGAATTGGATTATCTGTGGCAGCAATAATATTAGTAATTGGATTAGTTAGAGTATTATTAGCTCCGTATACGGGTTTCATTAACTTCATAATGGAAATATTACTAATTGATCTATTAATTGGCATTGTCTATCTTAGTAAAAAATATAAGAAAAGACATAACCAATTTACCAGAACTAAAAGTAGTGATACTAGAGTTTTTGTAGAAGAATATGTAAAATTATATTAGTAGAATCAAAATAAAATATCATAGTATTTATATGTACTATGATTGATATGAGATACAAACCATCTTGGCTTCCCCAAATGTCAGCACCTTTTGGTGTTGTGACAGATATGTTAGAAAAGGAAGGTATTGGATTAAAACTAGTAAAAGTTAATCCGAAGAAGTTAAAACCTAGTCAAGGTATTATATTTGCTGAAAAAGTATCAGAAATGAATCCTAAAGCACTTAAGCCGATTTGGATATCAGAGGATGGTTATGTCTTAGATGGTCATCATAGGTACGGTTCTGCACTCTCACATGAGCTTCCAACCTTAAAAGCTATTCAAATTCAATTACCAGCAAAAGATGCTGCACGATTATTGAATAAGATACAAGATATTTATGATTATGAGTCACAAAGAAAAATGGAAGAGGTAGTTGCACAAGATCAAATCAATGCAATGCAAGAACCTGATTTCTTAGAAGAACTACAAAAAGATATCGCTGAGACTAAAGCAGCGAAACATAAGAAAAAGAAAATGAAAGGTTACCGACAAAGTGAGTTAAAAGAAAACTCTAAAGTTGGAAATTTCTTTTCACCTAAAAAGATCGATGGATATAAGGAATATGAAATGGAATTTAATAACATTTTAGATACCGATGATATCGGTGTTATTTTACATCCTGATTCTTCACCAGCTAATTCTTTAGCGAAAAGCTGGTTTCCGAATATCGAATTTGATAAGGTTGCAAAAAAATATAACGTTAGACCTGACAGTATAATGAATCGTGCTGTTAGTGAGAAAGCCAGAAAATTAGGGTACG
>Ga0307932_1000219_pt1 | contig 23150 bp, 26 predicted proteins | sample OrgLakmetageno48_FD_201843 | JGI IMG/M metagenome (GOLD analysis project Ga0307932, IMG submission 201843) | Saline water microbial communities from Organic Lake, Antarctica - #48 | ecosystem: Environmental > Aquatic > Non-marine Saline and Alkaline > Saline | place: Antarctica: Organic Lake...
CTTATCTTTTCAGAAGTAAAAGATATTCCAGATAAGTGGTTAGGGTAGGAGGTGAGGGAGAAGAGGGGGTGGGGGTTGGAAAAATAAAACTTAGTAGAATAGTTTTTTTGAACAAAATAAAGCCCCAACAACATTGTTTTGTTGATGGGGTTTTATGGAGAATGAATTAAGGTTTTAATTTTCTTCAAAGGAGCGGGGGATATACCTTTTTATCCCAACTAATTCGACTTGACCTTGAGAATTAATTGGAAAGCACAGGGTGACAATTTCAATTGGTTTTTCAAAAACAATAACTTGGACGGATAACTTTTTCTCTCCTATAACCTGGGAGGTGCCAACTACGATATAGTCTGTTTTAAAACCGATAAGTTGATCACCGTGCTTTAGTCTAGAGGTTCTTATTGCTCTGCTGAAAACTCTTTTTCTTCTGGAAGAGTTTTTGCTGAGATCGTTTATTTTTTGAATAAGAATTGGGTTTGTTTTTATAATTTCGATGTAACGGGCCGCTTCTTTGTAAGCGACACCGGTTAGGGTAACAAAACTATTAATGATATCCTCAATTTCTGGATCATAATTTAGAGAGGTCGTAAAATTATTATGTTTGGAAGTTTTCATAATATTCTCCTGGTTGATGAATTTATTTTCCAAGTTCTAAGGCAATAATTTGTTCTGCTGCACTTTGAGCAAAGCGTGCAGCTATACCTTTTTTTTGGATCCAAATACCAACCTTGCCATTGTTTATTCTAGCTTTAACCCGGCCTCCCTTGGGGTGCCAAAAACTATCATAATTAGATTTTTTTTGGGGGTTAATACGATTCCAGCCATTGTTTTCTAATTTCAAAAACTCTTCCTTTTGACGAGTTTCTGAGATTTTAATTAAAAACCTTTTTCTTTCCATAATGATACCTCCTAATTTTATGGTCTAAAGAACTGCTTCAATATAATTAACTTGAGATTACAATACCATATAATTAGCACTTAATCAATTGAAATATCTACTTAACAGTTGACTCTAAAATATTTTAAGATGCTTGGAGAATATGATAAGATAAAATTAATAAAAAACAAAATGGATGAAGAAAAAAGAAACGAAAAGGAATTTTAATAAAAATAAAATGAAATTTAAATTAATTCTGAAGATAGGTATAATGCTTTTTCTAATAGGGGTATTGTTCTTCGTTAAGTTTTATTTTTTCAATAAAAAGGATTTTATTTTAAAATTCAATAAAAATAAAATCGAAAAAATATATTTAAATCAAGATAAGATCAAAGAAGAAACTTCAAATAATAATTTTAATGGTATTCGAAGAAAAGCTATAATAGACTTTCCAGATAAACATAGTTTTGGTAAAAAATATCCCATTTTAATAGTTTTGCATAGTAGTGGTGGAAATTATAATCAAACTCATTCTATGTTTGGCAAATTGGCGAATGAAGAAACTTTTATTGGAATTTATCCCCAAGGAGTAAATAATAAATGGAATTCTTTTATAAAAAATTCCACAAAAAATGAAGTTGATGATGTTTATTTTATTTCTAAGCTAATAGACTATTCAATGAATAATTTTAATGTAGATAAAAATAAAATTTATGTAGTAGGCTTTTCTAACGGTGGTAGCTTGGCTCAAAAATTGGGAATAAAGTTGTCAGATAAAATCAGTGCAGTTGTTTCGATATCGGCTTCTTTGGAAAAAGGACTGGAAGTTGAAAATAATTCGACTGTTTCGATAATGCAAATAAATAGCAAAAAAGATAAAATTATTCCTTATAAAGGAGGAAAAGGAGTCAATGATAATGAATTTTTATCAGCAGAAAACTCAATAAAATATTGGGCAAAGAGATCTAATTGCGATATTTTTCCTAACAAAAGTGATCTAAATCAAAATTACATTGAATTTAACTATGAAAATTGTGATAATCAAAGTAAAGTCAAACTAATAAGTGTTTTGGATTCTGGTCATCATATTTCTCAAAAAATTGGAGAAATGCCACTGATTGATTTTATTTGGAATTTTCTAAAAAATTTAGAATGAGAGAGATTTTTATCAGGGAAGAATTGGAAAAAACGAGATAGTTAGCTTTTTAAGAGAAAGTAATTGCGTTGAAGTTAAAAGTGTTAATTAATCAACTTAAATCCAGGCTTTTGTTTTAATTTTAATTGTATTGCTTAATTTAAAAGATACTAATAACAATAAATTAATCCCCTCAATCAATAATTGAGGGGATTATTCCATTGAAAAAGCTTGAAAGTGTGTTAGTGTAGGTAAATAAATAAACTAAATTGATATCCATTTTTTATGAACAAGATAAGAAATTTTTGTATAATTGCTCATATTGATCACGGTAAGAGCACCTTGGCTGATCGAATGTTGGAGATGACTAAAACTATTGAAGGGCGGGATATGAAAGAACAACTTTTGGACACTATGGATTTGGAGCGAGAAAGAGGAATCACTATTAAACTCCAACCAGTAACAATGAAATATAGTTATGTGAGTCATCAAGCGTCAACTAACAGTTGCAAAAAAAATTCAGAGTATGTTCTAAATTTAATTGACACTCCAGGTCACGTTGATTTTGGCTACGAGGTTTCTCGTTCCCTAAAAGCAGTAGAAGGAGCCGTTTTATTAGTAGATTCTACTCAAGGAGTGCAAGCTCAAACTTTAGCTAATCTTTATCAAGCTATTGAACAAGACCTAGAAATTATTCCAGTAGTTAACAAAATTGATCTACCTAACTCAGAAGTAGAAAAAACTAAAACTGAAATTATTAATTTATTAGGTTGTAAGGAAAATGAAATTCTCCTAGCTAGTGGAAAAACGGGAGAAGGAGTGGATGGTATTTTAAGGGCAGTAATAGAAAGGGTTCCAACGCCTAGACAAGAGAAAAACAAGCCATTAAAGGCTTTGATTTTTGATTCTAAATATGACCACTATAAAGGAGTGCTGGCTTTTGTCCGAATTTTTGAGGGTCAGACAAAAAGAGAGGATGACATTTACTTAATTGCTGGAGCAAAAAAAGCTCATTCTATTGAAGTGGGGAAATTTTCCCCTGGCTTAACCGCCACTTCAGAATTGAAAGCCGGAGACATTGGCTACATTGCCACTGGTTTGAAAAACGTGGATGAATGTCGAGTGGGGGATACAATAACTCTCAAAAATAATTTTGATAACGATAAGGTAGAGCCTTTATCTGGATACAAAAAGGTTGAACCGATGATGTATGCCAGTTTCTACCCCACCGAAGGAGAAGACTACAATCAAATGAGAGATTCTTTGGAAAAACTTAAACTAAACGATGCCTCACTGGTTTTTGAAGGAGAAAGTTCTCCAGCTCTGGGAAGAGGTTTCCGAATTGGTTTTTTGGGTGTTTTGCATTTAGAAATAATTAAAGAAAGACTTTTTAGAGAATTTAATTTTGAACCAGTCATAACAACCCCCAGCGTAGTCTATAAAATTAAGAAAACCACCGGAGAAGTTTTCAAGATTTATTCATCAGCTGAAATGCCTGAACCAACTCAGATTGAAGAAATCAGAGAGCCAAGAGTGAAGTTGGATATCATAATGCCTAGTAAGTTTTTGGGAGAAGTGATGGAATTAGTTCAGAGCACTACCAGATCGGAGTATCTCGGTACAGAATATTTAGATGAAGAAAGACTAACTTTGTCTTTCAATGCTCCCTTGGCTGATATAATAGTAAACTTTCATGACAACCTGAAATCAGCTACCAGTGGCTTTGCTTCCTTCAGTTATGAATTAGTGGACTACCAACCAGCTGATTTGGTCCGATTAGACATCTATGTTGCAGAAGACAAGGTGGACTCTTTTTCTCAAATTGTCCATCGAAAGAATTCTTTAAAAACAGGCAATAGAATTGTTAAAAAATTAAAAGATGTTATTCCTCGACAAAATTTTTTAATAAAAATTCAAGCAGCAGTGGGTGGAAAAATTTTAGCTAGAGAAAATATCAGACCATTTAGGAAAGACGTGACAGCCGGAATGTACGGAGGAGATATAACCAGAAAAAGAAAACTTTTAGAAAAACAAAAGAAAGGAAAAAGCCGAGCAAAACAATCAGGAAAAGTCGATATTCCACAGCAGGCATTTTTGGAAGTTTTGAAGAAATAAAACTTTTTAAGTTTTAAAATTTAAAATATTTCCAATTATTTTAAACGAAATCCAAAAGTTGAAACTTAAAACTGTATTTTAAAAGGATATAAATTGGTAATCGTTTTTGATATTTTTGTAGTGTACACTATAGTGTACACTAAAGTGTACATTACTGACTTTGATTAATTTTTCATAAAACCATAAATTATGTCTGAACAAGCTAGTCCTGAAAAAAATAAAAGAAAAGAAATAAATCAACGAAAAAAGAATTTGGCGATTTTTGGAATAATTTCTTCTTGGATCGTAGGACCCATTGTCGGAGCACTTTTGTTGGGGAATTGGTTGGATGAAAAATATCAAAGAGATTATTTTTTTACCTTGACTTTGATTGCGATCGCATTTATAATTACTTGCATTGGAATAGGAAAAGAAGCTTTAAAAGCTTTTAAAGAATTCAAAGATTAAAATTATAAATTATTTTATTTTCTCCTTTCTTTAAAGGGGAGAAGTTTTATTTGATTTAATTAATTTATCAAATGGTCAAGCATTTAGAATCTCAAGAGATTCAAGAGCAAATCTCCAATCAGGAAAATCATCAAACAACTCAAACCGAAGTTGCACATGAACCGACCATTTTTGCTGAACCAATTTTAACTATTGGAAATTTCAAAATTACCAACTCATTATTTAGTAGTTTATTAGTAACAATCTTTTTGGTTGTTGTTTTTATTTTAGTTAGGAATAAAATTAAGAAAATTCCTAAAGGTATCCAAAATTTTATGGAAATGGTTTTGGAATTTGGTTTAAATTTCACTGATAGCATCACTCAAGACAGAAAAATATCAGAGAAGTTATTACCAGTAGTTTTAGCTCTTTTTTTGTTTATTCTCTTGAATAATTGGTTTGGTTTATTGCCAGTAATCGGAACTGTGGGTTTTTATGAAACGCATAATGGTCATAATGCTTTTGTTCCTTTTTTTCGAGGAGGAACAGCGGATCTAAATATGACATTAGCTCTTGCTCTGTTTACGGTAATTTTCAGTCATATGCTAGGAGTTTTTACTATCGGAGCTTGGAAACATTTTAATAAATTTATTAACATCGAAACTTTATTGGAAATTCCTAAGAAATTTAAAAAAGATAAAAATGTAATTTTCATAAATCCAGTAAAATTTTTTGTTGGATTTATGGAGATCATAGGAGAGATTGCTAAAGTGATGTCTTTGTCATTAAGACTTTTTGGCAATATTTTTGCTGGAGAAGTTCTATTGGCTTCGATGGCAATGATTTTTGCAATTTTATTACCAGTCCCCTTTTTATTTTTAGAAGTTTTAGTGGGAATGGTGCAGGCAGCGGTTTTTTCGATATTGACCTTAGTTTTTCTGTCAATGTCCGTTCAGGCTGAGCATTAGAACGGGAATCATTTTTATTTAAAACCAATAGGAGAAGTTAAAAAGCTCATAAAGTTTATAAAGCTCATAAAGTTTTTATAATAAAGATTTTTAGCTTTACAGACTTTACAGACTTTCTAACTAATAAATTAAAATATTATGGAAACTGAAGTTGTAAAAACAGCTCTTGACCTAACAATGCTGTCAAAAGGTTTGGTTATGGGAATTGGAGCTATTGGTTCTGGTATTGCAATTGGGATGATTGGTTCCAAAGCAATGGAAGCTATAGGAAGAAATCCAGAAGTAGCTGGAAAAATAATGGCTCCAATGTTGTTAGCGATTGCTTTTGCTGAAGCTATTGCTATTTATTCTTTGGTGGTAGCTTTTATTATTCAATAATAAAGTTTTTCTCTAAGATCTCGTCTTTCTTTATGGAAAGAGGGGATTCTGTGAGAATGGGTTTATTGTGAATTGAAAATTAAATTTTAATTAATATTTATGGATGGAATTATTGAAGCTTTCCACTTAGACGGTAAACTTTTAATAGCTCAGATAATAAATTTTACTATTGTTGTAGCTGTTTTATATAAGTTTGTCTATCAACCTCTGCTAAAAGTAATGAACGAAAGAACTGAAAAAATTGAAAAAGGTTTAGCAGATGCAAAAAAATCTCAAGATCAACTTGAAAAAGCTGAAAAAATCAGAGAAGAAAAAATTCAAGAAGCCAAAAAGGAAGCCAGACAAATTTTAGAAAAAATGCAAATTTTAGCTGAAACTAACAAAAAGCAAACTATAGAAAAATCTAAAAAAGAAGCTCAAGAAATAATTAAAAAAGCCAAAGAAGTTATTGAAACAGAAAAAGGGAAAATGCTTAAAGAAGTTCGACAAGAAATTGGAGAGCTAACTGGCTTGGCATTGGAAAAGATTTTGGAAGAAAAAAATGACAAAGATTTTGATAAAAAAATAATAGAAAAGACTATTAAAGAAATTAAAAATAAGTAATGAGATTAACAATTGATCAATACGCCAAACTAATTCATGAGGCTAATAAGACTATTAACGAAAAAGACAAAAAAACTTTAATTAAAGGGATTGCTTGGCTTATTAAAAAAAATAGAGATTTCAAGAAATTTGATAAAATAGAGACTAGATATATAACGTTAAAAAAGAAAGAGTCTGGTTTGCTGGAAGGAATTGTTTATACTAAAAGCAAGCTTGAAAAAGAACATTTTATTCAGATAAAAAAAGCAATTTCTAAGAGAAAAGATATTTCTCATCTCGATGAGTTGGAAGCAAAACGGGCAGATAACTTATTAAAACTGGAAAATAGAGTTGATTCGAAGCTGAAAGGTGGATTTGTTATTAAACTGGAAAATGAGATTTTTGATGGTAGTCTAGATAATAAAATTAGAAGAATAAAAGATGCGTTGACTAAGTAAGTTGTTCTAAACTTCTTCAGGGCTTAATCCTGAATAAAATTAGAAGAAAGAAGATAAGAACTTTAAAATTGTTTTAGGAAGGTTGAATCTTAGAAAGGAGGAATAAGATGGATTTTTTGCAAGTAAATTTAGTTTGGATTTTTGGAATAGTGGTATTTTGGTTATTAGCCAGAAAATTGATTAAGAAAAATTAACTTTCAAAGGGGATTTGTGTCAAAGATCAAATCCCCAACCTTCCTAAGACAGTTTTTATGATATTTATAAATATTCAATTTGATGTAGAGTTTTTAAGCAAAACTAGATTAAAAAAATTTTACGTAGCAAAAACCCTTAACTTTTAACTAAATTTATGAACAAAGACTATATTATTGAAAATTTAAAAAAACAAATTTTGGAAGCTGATGTCAAAATGGAAACCAAAAAAATTGGGAGAGTAGTGGAAGTTGGTGATGGAGTGGCTAAAATCATCGGTTTAGACGATGCCATGATGTCAGAGATGGTTAAATTTGAAAAAGATGATGGCAAAGACAGTGATGTTTACGGAGTGATAATGAATTTAGAAGAAGGTGATGTGGGTGTGGTAGTAATTGGGCAAATTGAAAAAATTAAAGAAGGCGACATAGCCGTTTCAATGGGAAAAGTTTTATCAGTTCCAGCTACTGAAAAAATGATGGGTAGAGTGATTAACCCAATTGGAGAATCAGTGGATGGGAAAGACTCAATTGATTCTAAAGAAACTCATCCAATCGAAAAAATTGCACCTGGAGTGATTACTCGAGAAGGAGTGAATGAGCCGGTGCAGACTGGAATAAAAGCTTTGGATGCTATGATCCCAATCGGAAGAGGTCAAAGAGAGTTGATTATCGGAGATCGTCAGACTGGAAAAACCGCTATTGCAGTTGATGCAATCATTAATCAAAAAGGCCAGGATATGATTTGTATCTATGTGGCTATCGGTCAAAAAAAATCCAAAGTAGCTCAAATTGTTTCAAAACTGGAAGAACATGGAGCAATGGAACATACTATCGTAATGGTAGCTGGAGCGTCTGACCCAGTGGCATATTCTTTTATGGCACCTTATTCAGGTTGCACCATCGGAGAATATTTTATGGATCAAGGTAAAGATGTTTTAATTGTTTTTGATGATTTGTCAAAACATGCAGTAGCTTATCGGCAAATTTCACTATTATTAAAAAGACCACCAGGTAGGGAAGCTTATCCTGGGGACGTCTTCTATTTGCATTCAAGGCTTTTAGAAAGATCTGCAAAATTAAGTAAGGAATATGGTGGAGGTTCAATTACTGCTTTGCCAATAATCGAAACTCAAGCCGGTGATCTTTCTGCTTATATTCCAACTAATGTTATCTCTATTACTGATGGACAAATATTTTTAGAAGCTGACCTTTTTTATCAAGGAATTAAACCAGCTATCAATGTGGGACTTTCAGTTTCAAGAGTTGGATCTTCTGCTCAAACCAAAGCAATGAAAAAAGTAGCCGGAAAAGTTAAGTTAGAACTAGCTCAATTCAGAGAATTAGAAGCTTTCACTAAATTTGGCTCAGAACTGGATGAGCAAACTCAAAAGAAAATTGACAGAGGTTTTAGAACTAGAGAAATTCTTAAACAAGCTCAATACAGTCCGCTATTAATGGAAGAACAAGTGATGGTTATGTGGGCTTTGAACAAGGGCTATTTTGATGATATTGCCATAGAAGATGTTAAAAAAATTGAAGCTGATTTATTGAAATATCTTAGAGAAGCTGGAAATAAAGTTTTGAAAGAGCTAGTCGAAAAGAAAGATTTTGATGAGAAACTGGAAGCAGCTATGAAAAAAATAGTGGAGGATTTCAAAAGCACTATTGAAAGTAAAGAGAAGAAGAAGGACAAATAAAAAGGAATTTTACCAAATGGTTTAATTATTTTTATTAAAAAAATATAATAAACAAACAATACTCAAATTAAAATATTTGTATTCTATTTTCTAAATTTTTAATTAAAAAATTTAAAATGCCTAAAGGAACCAAAGAAATTCAAAGAAGAATAAAATCGGTGAATAACACCAAAAAAATAACTCGAGCAATGGAGATGGTTTCAGCCGCCAAAATGAAGAAAGAAGTGAACAAGGTTTTATCCATTAGAAGTTATGCTCACTCTGCTTGGAATGTTTTAATGAACCTTTCTAAGAGTTTAGAGAGAGCCAAGCACGGCTTATTGGAAATTAGAGAAGTAAAAAATATTCTAGTAATAGTAATAACTTCCAACAGAGGTCTTTGCGGAAGCTATAACTCTCAATTATTAAAAAAAGTTATCAATCAAGTCAAAAATCCAGAATCAATCAAGATTAACAGAATCAAAGACGAAAAAATAGTTTCTAGTGTTCCAAACGAAGAACTTAAATTTGACTTTGTGGCTGTTGGGAAAAAGGGTTTTGATTACTTAAATAGAAGAAAGCACAATGTTATAGCATTATATGACAACTATAACTATAATCCAGATTTAGACTCAGTGCGTTCTTTGGCTAAAATAGCAATGGATGACTATAAAAAAAGCAAATATGATAAAGTAGTAGTAGCCTACACTGATTATATTAACACTATCAAGCAAATTCCAAGGTTAAGACAACTTTTGCCAGTTTCCAGCGTGGATGTAGAGAAGCAAATTGAAGAAATTGAAGATCAAAGACCAGGGAGTGATAAAAAAAGAATCGAAAACCCAATTAACAGATGGAGAGGAGTGAGTTATAAAATTGAACCAGAACCGAAAAAAGTAGTTGACTATATAATGCCGAGATTAGTGGAAATGCAACTGTATCACGCTATTTTAGAGTCTAATGCCTCTAAGGAATCAGCCAGAATGATAGCTATGAAAAATGCTAGTGAAGCAGCCAATGATATGATGGAAGAGTTAAGATATTCATACAATCAATTAAGACAGATGGGAATAACGCAAGAAATCGCTGAAATTACTTCAGGAAAAATAACAATGGAGGAGTAGATTAAAAATTGCAAAATTAACATAATAATCTAATTAACTAAAAAAATGTCAAAATCTATCGGAGAAATTGTTCAAGTTATTGGACCAGTGGTGGATGTGGAATTCAAAGAAGGTGAACTTCCAGCTATTAATGACGCTCTAAAACTTGAGTTAAAAGACGAAAAAATTGTTTTTGAGACCGCTCAGCATATTGGTTCTAATAAAGTCCGAGCTATTTCTATGCAATCAACAGATGGCTTAAAAAGAGGAATGAAAGTGGAAGCCACGGGGGCTCCTATTTCTGTTCCCGTTGGTCCAAAAGTTTTAGGTCGAATGTTCAACGTCTTAGGAGATCCAATTGATGCTAAAGAAGCCCCTGGGAATGTCAAAAGATATCCAATTCATCGAGAAGCTCCTGATTTCAAAGATCAATCCACTAAACAAGAAGTCCTGGAAACTGGAATCAAAGTAGTAGATTTAATCTGCCCTTTTTTGAAAGGTGGAAAAATCGGACTTTTTGGTGGTGCAGGAGTAGGAAAAACAGTTCTTATTCAAGAATTAATCAGAAACATTGCTCAAGAACACGGAGGTTATTCAGTTTTCGCTGGTGTGGGTGAGCGAACCAGAGAAGGTAATGATTTATATTATGAAATGAAAGATTCGGGAGTGCTCAATAAAACCGCTTTAGTTTTTGGCCAAATGAATGAACCACCAGGAGCAAGACAAAGAATTGCCCTTTCTGGACTTTCAATGGCGGAATATTTTCGAGATGAAGAAGGCCGAGACGTTTTGTTTTTTGTGGATAATATTTTCCGATTCACACAAGCTGGCTTAGAGGTTTCGGCTTTATTAGGAAGGACTCCATCGGCAGTGGGTTATCAACCAACTTTAGCTGAGGAGATGGGAAAACTTCAAGAAAGAATTACTTCTACTAATAAAGGTTCAATCACCTCCATTCAAGCCGTTTATGTTCCAGCTGATGACATTACTGATCCAGCTCCAGCAACCACCTTTGGTCACTTGGATTCAACTGTGGTGCTTTCAAGAGATTTATCTGAATTGGGAATATACCCAGCTGTGGATCCTTTGGATTCAAGCTCTAATATTTTGGATGCAGAAATTGTTGGCGAAGAACACTATAAAGTTGCTCGAGATGTTCAGTTAGTTTTACAAAAATACAAAGATCTTCAAGATATCATTGCTATCTTGGGAATGGAAGAATTATCGGAAGAGGATCGTTTGACAGTTAGCCGAGCTAGAAAAATTCAAAGATTTTTATCTCAACCATTTTTTGTAGCTGAACAATTTACTGGAGCAGAAGGAAAATATGTTAGCAAAGAAGATACTATTAAAGGTTTTAAGGAAATTCTCGATGGAAAGCATGATGATAAAAATGAGAATGACTTTTATATGAAGGGGAGTATTTCTGAGGTGACAAATAAATAATTGAAGAAATTAACTACTTAGCATATTTTTTCGTTAGGATTAATAAATTACCTTTATTGTATAAAATTAGTGCTTTTCAAAAAAAATATTAATTTTGCCTCAAGTTATATCCAAATACCTAGCTTTTATAAAATTTTTTATTTTTTCAATCCTCATTAATTTTCAATATTAAAATTTTTAGTTTGAAGTGAATGTTTGAAATTTTGGATTTGTAATTTATTTTTTTAGAATCTATGTATTATTTTTAAAAAAAATATATGAATAAAAATAAGATTTTAAAACTTAGAATAGCTACTCAAGAGCGATTGGTTGAGGAGAAAGAAATCGAAAAAATTACTATTCCAACCACCTGTGGAGTGATTACTATTTTAAAGGACCATATTCCTTTAATTGCAACTGTTTGTCCGGGAATTCTTTCTATTGTTGATGGCAAAGGAGATTTAACAGAGATTGCAATTTCCGGTGGATTTTTGGAATTACATGGAAATGAATTAACCATCTTAGCGGACACAGCTGAGCGAGCGGATGAAATAGATGCAGAAAGGGCAGAAGAGGCTAGAAAAAGAGCTGCAGACGCCAAACAAGTTCAAAGAAAGTTAATGGATGAAACTCAATTTGCAACCATTCTGTCGAGACTAGACAAACAATCAGTTAGACTTAAATTAGCCAAAAAATATAGAGGCAAAGGAACACGCAGAATGCAATAGATTTTCAAAATATAAAATCGGCTTCGTAAAAGCCGATTTTTTGTTTTAAATAAATAAAAAAGATATTTATAATATCTTAATATGCCTATTGAATAAGCCAAAAAACTCATACTATTTTATTTCAGGTACTTTTTTAGAAAATAGAGCCGCCAGCTCCTCTTTAGAAATAATTTTTAATATCAATAAATTAATCCCGTAAACTATTATTCCAATTAAAATTAATAAAAAGAAATTCAAACCTCTAAGAAAAAAGATAGTTGCTCCCATTAAAAATCCGGCTAGAATTATTTGAAAAAACTTTTCTAATTTAGGGAAGAATTTTAATTTTTTCCAAATAAAATATCCAGTTAATCCAACCACTAAAATTTCAGTAACAACTGAAATTATAGCTGGAACCAAGAAAGCATTGTTTGGGAATCTCGGAATGAAGAATAAATTACCACTAACATTAACCACGGCACAAAAAAGTAAAGCCCAGAAAATAGATCGTTCTAATTTAGCAGCAATCATAATATTCATAAACAAAGTTCCAAAAAATATCAAGCCTAAAGCGAGCATGTTTATCCGTAGAACTGGAATTGATTTAACAAACTCTGGACCAGCAATTAAATAAATTATTTTGTCAGCTAACAAAATACCTCCAATCAAAAGAGGAACTACTAAAATAAAAAATATTTTATAATTTTCCTTAACTAAATATTGAAATTTAGTTTTATCTTTAGAAATATAATGAGAAAAAAGAGGCATAGTCAATCCAACAATCATAGCCGGAAAGAAGCTAATGTTTTCAATAACTTTTTGGGCTGCTCCAAAAATGCCCACGTCCTCAGGAGGTCTCAGGATGGATAGAAGTATTGTGCTAGATCGAAAATATACAAAAGTCAAAGCAGTTGCTAGCCCCAAAGGAAGAGATTGTTTTAAAATATTTTTCCAGTATTTGAAATCAAAAGCTGGTTTGAAATAAATAAATTTTCTTGAAAGGAAGAAAATTAAAAGAAAATTTACCAACATATTAATAAAAAGTGTTCCAACAATCAAAAAGAAACTCCACTTATAATAAACTCCTAAGAAAATTAAACCAACTTGAATAATTTTTCCTACTAATTCAGCACCAGTCACTCTATCCATCAGCAATCTTTTCTGGAACATTCCAATTAAAATTTGATATAGGGAGGAAAGGATATAAGAAGAAGCCACTATCAAAATGGCGATTTTCAATTCGTATGGATATGGAAGAAGAGGAATGGCAATTGGAGTTAAGACGAAAATAGCAATGGAGATGAAAATTCTTAACCCAATCATATTAGCTACGATCTTTTTTTCGTTTGCATTTGGCTTAGCAATCCTCATAGCGGTGGTTTGGGGCAACCCCCAATCGCCAACAGCCCCAAATAACGGCAAAAAAGCCAAAGCAGTGGCATATAAACCAAATCCATCCTGGCCTAAATGTCTAGTGATTAAGCCAATTCCTATTAGAGCAGTGGCAGTGCTTAATATTTTAGCAGTAGAAGAAAAAACAACATTGTAGGCTATTTTTTTGGAAATAGACATAAATTAAGTTGCTATAAATTATATTTTTTATATTGGAAGTAGTTCCATAGTGTATATTGCAGTGTACACTATAGAAACCGCTGAAAAAATTATTTTTCAGAAATTTAAATAGAATAAGCTTTAGCTAATGGGTTTAATTAGAACCCTTCTTTCTAGTCCTTCGCCAACACTTTCGCTTTCAACTGAGTTTTTTTGAGAAACTTTAATATGCACTAGTCTTCTTTCGTAGCTATTCATTGGAGACAGTTCAATTCCCTTCCCAGTGTTTTCTACTTCTGAAATGGTGTTGGATGCTTTTTCTATGATATCCTCTCTTTGATTTTCGATATAACTGTTAACATCAACAATAAAATTAAGTTTGTCTTCCAATCTTTTCGAAACTAAAATTCTGATTAAATGTTGAAGAGCAAAAAGATTATTACCAGCTTTTCCAATTAAGAAGCCAGAATCTTTACTTTGAATTTGAACACAAACAGATTCATCGTTGTCAGGCATAGCGTCAGTGACAATGAAAACATTACCTTCAATGTCTAACTTCTTTAAAATTTCAGTAGCGATTTCTTTTAAAACCCCTTTTTGTTCTTCAGTTATCATTTTATTTAAAATTATTGATTATCTCTCTCGCTATTTTAAATCAAATGTACTTTCTTTTCAATAGAAAAGACTATTTTTTAATAGTTCTTTCTTTATTTAAAATCCAATATTGTTGTCCAACCATAAACAAAGTAGTCACAAACCAATAAACTAATAATCCAGCAGGGAAGGTTAATCCAATTACCAACGTCAAAACTGGTCCCATATAGAGCATTTGTTTTTGCATAACTTCAGCAAAGGCAGGTTCTTCTTTATCGTTTTTCTTTTTAATGGGTTTATTTTTTGAAGCTCTTTTCATCATCATTTTTCCTTGCCAATATTGAAGTCCAGCAGTAATCAAGGCTAAAGGAATATTAATGCTTCCGGTTGCTGTTACATCCATAAAACCAAAGGCGATTTTGTTTATTTCCATTGGATTATTAATAAAAGCATAAAGTACAGAGTTAGCTGAGTCATAATCAATAACAGCTAAGAATACCCGATAAAGAGCAATCAAGACGATCAGTTGAATAATTAATGGCAAGCAACCAGAAGCTGGGTTGATCTTTCTCTCTCGATAAAAGTTCATAATTGCCTCGCCTTGTTTTTGTTTGTCGTTCTTGAATTTTTCTTGAATTTCTTTAATTTCTGGCTGAACCTCTTGCATTTGTTTTTGAGATTCAATTGATTTCTTAGATAAAGGTAATAAAGCGACTCTAATTAAAACAGTAACTAGGATAATAGCTATTCCTAAATCTGGAATAAAATTATAAATTCCAATTAAAATATTAAATAATGGTTGATAAAGAGTTGTTGAAAAAAAACCAGTTATTAATTCCATTTGTTTTAGTTTAATTTTTAGTTATATATTGTGGATAGTCCTATTATTTATTTTAATAGATTTGCTCCAGAAAGACATTCTTTCACTAAAATCAAGGTTTCTTTTAGTTTTATTTCATCTTTAAAATCTTTAGAAAAAAAGAAAACTAAATCATAACCAGGTTTTATATCTTCTAGTAGGGGATGGATACTGGCTCTCAAAATCCTTTTCGCTCTGTTTCTTTTAGGCGCTTTTTTTGAATGATTTAAACCAACAGATATTGCTATTCTAAAATTAGATTCTTGATTTTCGCAATATTTTAAAAATAAAAAACTGTTTTTTACAGTTTTTCCATTTCTGAATACTTTAGAAATATCTGAGTTGCTTTTTAATCTGTATTTTTTAGCTAACATTGAAAAAATGAATTTTAAACCTAATCTAGGTGTCTTGAAACACTTCTAACTAGACCGTCAAACTCTTTCGGCCTTTTCTTCTTCTGTCTTTTAATACTTTTTTCCCGGTTGCAGTTTGACTTCTTTTTAAAAATCCATGAGTTCGTGCTCTTTTTTTCTTTTTGGGCTGATAAGTTCTTTTGGGCATTGCGTTTAAATAATCTTATTATTTGAATAGTTTAACAAGAATAATGACATTAGTCAATAAGAAGATTAGTTGAAAATTAGTAGGTAAGGTCCGTAAAGTTCTTAAAGTCAAAAATCCATAAAGCTTGCACCATTTGTCTGTTAGTAAACAGGTTGAATCTTCAAAATTGTTCAATTAGATTTTTAAAGCCTTTTTTAAAAACAAAAAAAATAAACCTAGTCGACTGTTATTGAAAAATTTATGGTAATAGTGTTTTTATTATTTTAGCACCAAGGGAATAGACTCTTACGAAAGAATCATCAACATGTGCATATAAAATGCCAGATTTATTTCTAGTTTCAACGAATTGACTTGCAAAAGTAATAGTCTCCGCTTGACTGTCTTGGATAAAAGGCCTTGGAGAAACTCAGTCTATTTTTCCTTTTTCGTAATCATAAATAAAAAGTCCAATTGAAAACATGCCATAAATAACTCTATCTTTTTCTTGATGACTTTTCTCCCGACCGTTCATTACTCCTAATAATTTATTTTTTCCTACATCAATAAAGGTTTTTGGAAAGAGAGGCCCTGGAGAGGCGTGTTCGCCAGCCCAGGAGATGTTTTTTTCGATAGGATGAAAAACTGTATCTCCAAATTTCCATAACTTTTCCATATCTAGAGCTTTCGCAACTTGAATGGTTGAATAATACACTCCATCAATTATATCGCTTGACTTTATTAAATTATAACGAAAGCCTTCTTTATTTAAAGGTGCTATGGAAAGTTCTTTAGCAGGTTTCTCGTTGTCCATAAGAACTGGTTCAGTCATCGCAAGAGAGTCTAAATCTTTTCCTTTTGCATGCACTAATTCAACAATTAGTTTTTTCTTAAATTTATCTTCAAAAGCAATAGTGAAATATATATACGTATTTCCATTTTGGTCATCAATCCAAATATCAGGATCTTCAAATCCAAGAAAATCCCAGCTTTTATTTGTGTATTTGTTTATAATTTTTTTTCATTTTTAATATCAAGTTTTTTTGTAATAATGAATTTGTCCAGTGAGTCACCTTTAATTTTATACAGCAAACTTTTAGCTATGTAGCCTTTCTTCTCTATATCTCCTTTTCGGCTAGTAATGCACCTGATTACTCCTTCTTTGTAATTAGCTTTAGGGTTTAAAGTTAAAGCTATAACGTGTTTGAATTTTTCTTTTGTTTCAACCGCTTTCTCCCGATGTTCCAGATAGTTTTTTGGAGGCTTGAAATTAATTTTTTCGTTTATCATAATTGTTATGATAAAAATTAATTAAATAAATTATAGTATGATTTAAAAAAAATATAAAAATTAAAAAAAAGCAGGAAAGAAATATTTTGATGAAAAAGATTAAATTTTTATAAATCTTGTAAACTAATAATAATTATTATATAATAAAAATATGTTAATAAATAGAAGAAGAAAAATAATAAAAATTATTTGGATTTTTGTTGGAATTATGGCTATAATTGGAATGGTTGGTGTTACTTTGCTTCCTCTATTTCAAGCTTTTTAATTTTAAAAGATAAAATTGAATAATTATAAATATTCCAATAATAACAGAAAAGGTTTTTTTTATCTTTTTAAAACCAAAATTTTCATTTTGGTTTTGTTGGGTTTGATTTTTTTCTCTGGTTATCATTTTTATATAATCAAACAAAAGCAAAATAAGATAAACTTAGAAGTAAAAGAATTAGAAGAACAAATAAGTAAATTTGAAAAAAACAATCAAAAGTTAGAACAACTTTCTGGGTATTTACAAACTGACGATTTTAAAGAAAAAGAAGCCAAGGAGAACTTGGATTTAATCAAGGAAGGAGAAAAAGTGGTGATTGTGAAAAAAGCTCAAATAAAAAAAATTGTTGAAGAGCCGGCTGATAAAAAGCCAGAAATCGAAGTGAAAAGACCTAATTACTATTGGTGGTGGCATTATTTTTTTGGATTAGATAGGCTGGAAACGAGCGTTACCGTTTCTATTTAATTCTTAATTTATATTTATGGAAAATCCAAGTGTTTTTATGGGAATCTTGTTGTTTTGCAATCCGGTCTTTACTACAATTGTTTTAATAATTTTTTCACATTTTTTTTATGGTAGAGATAAAAGCAAAGAGAGATTTAAAAATATGGCTTCATTTTTAATTTTGGGTGTTGGCTTGGTGTTGTCATTGGTAATTCCCTCTTTGATTCTTATGTCAAAAATTATTATTGGATTAGATATACTGGTTGTTATGTTGTTAATGCTGTTTTCAACTTTTGCATCTATTTTTTATTTCCTTTATTCTCTGAGAAGAACTGCTAAAAATAGCAATATTGAAAAAAATAATATTTCGACTAAAGGGCACAATACTATAGTTTTATATACTTTTTCAATTGTTAATGTAATTATTTTAGTTAGAGTTTTTTACTATTTTACAAACAAAAAATTTTTAGATAATGGAGTTTCTTTTTTCTTTATTTTACCTGAAATATTTATACTTATAAGTATCATAATTATTTTTAATAGCGAATTTATGAAAAAAATTTATAGTATTTCTGCTTTGCATTTTTCATTAGCTCTTTTGAGATTTGTAATACAACTTTTAACTGGTAGTTGCGAAACTTTCTATAAGGGACTTTGTTTTTGTTGCTCTTTCTACCGTTTTAATAATAAAATATTTAGAATCATTTAAAAAAATTAATTAGATAACAATAAAAAAATGAACTACACAAATTTAAAAAACCAAGATCAAGATGTTTTTTCAATAATTGAAAAAGAAAAACAAAGACAGATTGAAGAAATTGAGTTAATTGCTTCTGAGAACTATGTCTCCAAAGCAGTTTTAGAGGCTATGGGAACAGTTTTGACTAATAAGTACAGTGAAGGTTATCCAGGACATCGCTACTATGGTGGAAATCAACTGATTGACGAAGTAGAGCAAATTGCCATCGAAAGAGCTAAAAAACTTTTTGATGCGGAGCATGTTAATGTCCAACCTTTGTCGGGTTCGCCGGCTAACGCAGCAGTTTATTTTGCTTTTTTGAAACCAGGAGATAAAGTTATGGGTTTGAAATTAGATCACGGAGGACATCTTTCTCATGGTCACCCAGTCAATTTTTCAGGAATGCTTTATAATTTTGTTCAGTATGAAGTTGATTCAAAAACTGGTAAAATAGATATGGAGGAGGTTAGAAAACTAGCATTGAAAGAAAAACCAAAAATGATTGTAGCTGGATATAGTGCTTATTCCAGAGAAATTGAATGGGATAAATTCCAAGAAATTGCAGAAGAAGTCGGGGCCTATACCTTTGCTGACATCGCTCACACTGCTGGTTTGATAGCCGCTAAAAAAATGAATAATCCGGTACCTTTTTTTGATGTAGTATCTACTACTACTCATAAAACTTTAAGAGGTCCAAGGGGCGCGATGATAATGTGCAAAGAAAAATATGCCAAACAAATTGATAGAGCGGTTTTTCCTGGAATGCAAGGTGGACCTCATGATCACATAACAGCTGCTAAAGCAGTGGCTTTCGGAGAAGCTTTAAAAGAAAATTTTTCTGAATACGGAGATCAAGTTATTAAAAATGCACAAACTATGGCAGAAGAATTTCAAAACAAAGGTTATCGAGTAATCTCGGGTGGTACAGACAACCACTTAATTGTAATTGACATGACCAGTAAGAAACTTGACGGAAGAGAGGCTGAAATTGTTTTGGAAAAGTGTGGCATTTCAGTTAGTCGATCAACTATTCCTAATGACCCAAATCCCCCTATGAAACCTTCTGGGGTGAGGTTTGGAACTCCTGCTATTACTACTAGAGGAATGAGAGAAATTGAAGTGAAGAAAATTGTGAAATGGATTGACGAAGGCTTAATGAATCGTAATAAAGAAGACATCTTAAAAAGAATTAAAGATGAAATTAAAGAATTTACCATTGATTTTTCAATTCCGAGTGTTTAACTCACTAAATAATTTTAATTTATTAAAATTAAGCGAAGTCATTTAGCTGGGTTGCAAAAAATTAAAAACGGTGAAAAATAAGTGCTCGAGATTTAAGATCTAATAAAAAATAAGAATGCTTAATAATAAAACTCAAGTTATTGATGGTAATAAAATTGCTGAAAAAGTTAAAGATAAAATAGTTAAAGATGTTTTAGGATTTAATCAAAACAAATTTCATAGTGCTGAAATTAGACCTAATTTAGCTATTATTTTAATTGGTAACAATAAAGAGTCTGAATTATATGTTGAAAAAAAAATGGATCAAGCTAAGAAAGTAGGAATCGATACTCATCTTTATAGATTTTCAAATCAAGAAGTACAGACTGATATTATTAAAACTATCGAACTTTTAAATGAGGATTCTGAAATAGACGCAATTTTAGTTCAACTGCCTTTGGATAAAAAATTTAAGATTAATAAAATTATTCAAACTATTAATCCCAAGAAAGATGTGGATTGCTTTCACCCTATTAACAGAAACAGGAAAAAAGACAAAATAATTTCACCAGTCTATGGCGCTGTACTAGAAGTTTTAAATGAAGTTGAATTTAATTTGAAAGAAAAAAAAGTTTTAATAGTTTTGAATTCAGAATTTTTTGGCGTAAATTTAAAAAAGATTTTAGATAAAAAAGGAGCAAAAGCTAAGATTTGCTTGGTTAATGACACAAAGTTTGAGCAAAAAATTTCCGAAGCAGATCTTTTGATTACGGCGTTAGGAAAGCCACATTTCATCAAAGAACAAACATTAAAAGAAGGAGCGGGTGTGATTGATATTGGAATTTCAAGAAAAGGAAAAAAAGTTAAGGGAGATTTTGATTCAGATAAACTTTTTAATAAAATTAAATTTTATACCCCAGTCCCAGGAGGAATTGGACCAATGACGGTGGCTTTTTTATTGAAAAATACTTTAGAATTGTTTAAAATAAGAAAAAAGCTTAAGTAGAGGTTAATAAGTTATTTGAATTAAATGTCAAAAACAAAAAAATGGATTTTTGTAAGTATGGCTCTTTTGACGGTGTTTATTTTGGTTTTTTTCTTATTTTTTAATAAGGATGAAAATAAAAATCTAGAAAAAGAAACAGTAGAAAAAGGAGTAATAGAAAAAACAGTTTCTGTAACTGGAAATTTAATCTCTGAAACCCCAGTAGTTTTAAATTTTGAGAACACTGGGAGAATTAAAGACGTAAGTGTTGCAATCGGAGATAAGGTCGCAAAAAATGACGTGATTGCAGTTTTAGACAATAGTTTGTTAAGCGAACAAGTCAAAAAAGCTAAAGCTGCCCTGAATAAAGCCATAGCACAAGCTAATTCCAGTAATGATTCAATTAGAGAGGTCTTGGAAAAAATAGATAATGCTGAGGACTATTTAGACGCAACAGAAGAATATCATGATCAATTAGTGGATTCGGCTGAAATTGCTTATCAAAATGCAACGGATTACCTAGACGATGTCGAAGGTTATTATAAGAAAATTTTAGCTGATAGCGGAGCGGGAAGTTCCGAAGAATTAAGTGCTAAATTGACTTTAACTACCGCTCAAAACTCAAAGAAAAGCAATGAACAGTCTTTAAAAACAGTTGAAAAAAACAAAGATTTAAGTTTAATCTCAGCTGAAAATTCGCTAGATTTAGCAGAAGAAAGTTTGAAAACCATTGAATCAGATTATTCTAAAATTAGCTTGGATTCCTCAGTTAGAGCCGCTGAAAATGATTATCAAATAGCATTAGTATCTTTAGATAAGACTTCACTTAAAGCGCCTTTGAATGGTGTCATATCAAAAATAAATTATGAAAAAGGTGAAGTTGTTAGTACGGCTAGCGGATTTTTTGGTGAGATTATTACTGACGATTTTATTTTAGAAGCAGAAATTCCCGAAGCAGATATTTCAAATGTAAACTTAGGGCAAATTGCTGAAGTAGTTTTTGATTCTTTTGATTATGATGATAAGTTTCAAGCTAAGGTGATTGAAATTGAACCAGCTTCTACTAAAATCCAAGAATTAACTTACTACAAGGCCAAATTATCAGTGGATAACATTAATAGTAGGTTTAAAGAAGGAATGAGTGCTGATGTAGATATTTTGGTTAATTCTAAAGAACAAAGTTTGTTTGTTTCCGATCAGTTTATTTTAGAAGAAAAAGGAAAGAATTTTGTAAATTTACTAGAGGGGAATGAATTGATAAAACAAGAAATTAAAACTGGATTAAGGGGCGATGGCGGTTATACTGAGATAATTTCTGGCTTAAAAGAGGGTGATGATGTTTATTATAGAGAAGATTAATTTAACAAAGTTTTTAATAATAATCTATTTTTAATGAAAAAAAGTCTTTTAACCAAAGTATTTATTGTTTTGGTAGTTATTTTCATTTTCTTAATAGTAGTCTTTTTTGTTTTTAAATCGAAAGTTCATAATAGTAGAGTTAGTGATTCCAATATTATTCAAATATTTGAAATTGAAAAAAATCAAGGAGCTAAAACAATTGGGAGCAAACTAGAAGAAGAAAAATTAATAAAAAATAAATATTATTTTTATTATCAAATAAAGAAGAAAGATCTGGACAACAAAATTCAAGTAGGAAAGTACGAACTTAGTCCTAACATGACGATTTCTGAAATTGTGAAAAAAATAGTTGGTGGAGAAGTGGGGGAAATTTATAAAAAATTGATTGTTCCAGAAGGATTTACTAACGCTAAAATAGCGGAAAGATTGAAAGGCATAAATCCTGAATTAGCTGAGGAATTCAATGAAATAGTTAGTTGTCAATATCCAGAAAATTCTGAATTAGCTTGTTCTAAGATTATTGAGCAGTATGCTTTTTTGAAAAGTTTACCGCAAGGTGTTGATTTGGAAGGGTATTTATTTCCAGATACTTATTTTGTTTATCCTGAAGATGATGCCTTGAGATTAGTCAATAAATTTTTAGAAAATTTTCAATCCAAGGTTACGAAAGAAATGTCGAATGAAATTGAAAATCAAAACAAAGATTTACATCAAATTTTAACTTTAGCTTCAATTGTAGAAAAAGAAGTTCGCTCAGAGGAAGATATGAAAAAAGTGGCAGGTCTTTTTTGGAAAAGAATTGAAGATAAATATCTATTACAAAGTTGTGCAACCTTAGCTTATATTTTAGGAGAAGATAAAAAACAATACTCCTATGAAGATACTCAAATCGACTCAATTTACAATACTTATGTGAATCCTGGTTTACCACCAGGTCCAGTTAGTAACCCTGGTTTAAAATCAATTGAGGCTTCAATTTTTCCAGAAAAAAATGATTACTATTTCTTTTTGAGTGACCCAAAAACCAGGGAAACTGTTTTTTCTAAAACTTTAGATGAGCATAACTTCAATAAAAGCAAATACGGTTTATGATAAGAAAAATTTCTAAACTTGATTGGAAGAGTATCGGAGCGGTGGCTTTTTTGCTGGCTTCGGGTTTTGTTACAATTTATTCTTTTTCTATAGGAGTTAAAGATGAAGATACTAATATCTTCCAAAAACAGTTGATTTTTTTGTTAATAGGAATTGTATTTTTTGTATTT
>Ga0307932_1000232_pt1 | contig 22406 bp, 16 predicted proteins | sample OrgLakmetageno48_FD_201843 | JGI IMG/M metagenome (GOLD analysis project Ga0307932, IMG submission 201843) | Saline water microbial communities from Organic Lake, Antarctica - #48 | ecosystem: Environmental > Aquatic > Non-marine Saline and Alkaline > Saline | place: Antarctica: Organic Lake...
AATAATTTTCCCAAAGGAACCTCGACTTTCATATTTTCAATGTTAAAAATCTTTCCTCCTTCAATTCTTAAAAAACCCTTATTAGCTTTTCTTCTGTTTTCTGGAAGAGCAATTTTCTTCTCTTCTTGAAGATAGCTCAAGGTTCTAGACTCAAATTTATTTTCTTTAGCTGTTAACAATTCATTCAAATCTCCAGACACCACAACTTCTCCACCGTGAGTTCCAGCTCCTGGTCCAATATCAACCAGATAATCAGCCGAATAAATAGTGTCTTCGTCATGCTCAACCACCACAATTGTATTACCCAAATCTCGAAGTCGCAAAAGTGTTTTTATCAATCGGTCATTATCTCTGGCGTGCAAACCAATCGTTGGTTCGTCCAAAACATATAATGCTCCAACCAAACCAGAACCAAGTTGACTAGCCAATCTGATTCTTTGAGCCTCTCCCCCAGAAAGAGTGTTGGCTCTTCGATCCAAAGTCAAATAATCAATTCCAACATTCAACATAAACTGCAAACGTTCTTGAATTTCTTTAACAATTACCTTGGAAATTTCTTTTTCTTTTTTAGACAATTCAAGATTATCAAAAAAATCTTTAGCTTCTTCAATCGATAAAGCCGTTGCCTTTACAATATTTTTCCTACTGCCATTGCCTTTCAAAAAAACATTCAAAGCTTCTGGACGAAGTCGCGCTCCATTGCAAACTAGACAAATATCTTTCTTTAAAAAATCAGTTGTTCCCAGTCCTTTGCATTTCGGACAAGCTCCGTGGGGAGAATTAAATGAAAACAATCTTGGTTCGATTTCCGGATAAGAATAGCCATCATGAGGACAAGAAAATTTCGTTGACAACAAGAACTCCTCTCCATCGGAAAAAATATTTTTTACTAATCCTTCAGATTCTTCAACTGCTCTCTCAACCGCATCTCGAAGTCTTTCAACAGTGTCTTCTTTTTCTGTTTCAAAATCAGACAACTCAACCGCGTCAATCACTACATCAATATTATGCTTTTTATTTTTAACTAATTCAATTCTCTCTCGCAAACTCTTTCTTTCTCCGTCTACAAAAACATAAGAATAGCCTCGTCCCAACAAATCATAAAGCAACTGATAATATTCGCCTTTTCTACCTCGAACAACAGGGGAAAGAATTTCCAAAAAACCTTTCCCTTTCTTGGATTTAATCTTTTTCAATAAAAATTGTTGAATTTCTTCATTGGAAAGTTTCTTGATTCTTCTTCCACACTCCAAACAGTAAGGATGTCCAACTCTGGCATACAAAATCCTAAGATAATCATAAATCTCAGTAATGGTGGCAACAGTCGAGCGGGGATTATTAGATCTAGATTTTTGATCAATTGAAATCGCTGGGGATAAACCAACAATCTCATCTACATCTGGTTTTTGCATTTGAGAAATAAACTGTCTAGCATAAGCCGAGAGAGATTCTAAGTACCTTCTTTGTCCTTCGGCAAAAATCGTATCAAAAACCAAAGATGATTTTCCTGAACCAGAAAGACCAGTCACTACCACCATTTTATTACGGGGCATTTTAACCGTGATATCTTTTAGATTATGAGTTCGCGCACCCCGAACCTCAATCCAGTTACTATCACTCAACTTTGAATCTTTATTAATAACTTCGGTTAATTTTTTAGTCATAAATTTTTTAAATTTCAAATCATAAATTTTGAAATTTGAAATTATAATTTAGTTAAAATTTGCTATTTTTATTTTCTGAACTTTTCAACTCGATTTTCCAATGCCCTTATTTCGTCCCTAATTATCGCTGCTGTTTCAAAATCAAGAATCTTCACTGCAGCATCCATCTTTTTTTGCTTTTCCTTAATGAATTTTTTTGGATTTTTCTGGAATATTTTCTCATCAACCACCAAAAGCTGGTCAACTGTTCGATCATGATCACTTTTAATTTGATCAATTATACTAACAATTTTTTTACTTATGCTTTTTGGAGTAATATTGTTATCCCTGTTATATTTAATTTGAATTTTTCTTCTTCGATTTGTTTCTTTAACTGCTTTTTCAATCGAACCAGTAATTCGATCAGCATATAAAATCACTCTGCCCTTGATGTTCCTAGCAGCTCGTCCAATGGTTTGAATTAAAGAAGTTTCTGATCGCAAAAAACCTTCCTTGTCAGCATCTAAAATTCCAATCAGTTCAACCTCCGGCATATCCAAACCTTCTCGAAGCAAATTAACTCCGACTAAGATATCATACTTCCCTTTTCGAAAGTCTGTAATGATTTCAATTCTCTCCACTGTTCCAATATCGCTATGTATATAAACGGATTTAATTCCTTTTTCTTCCAAAAACTCCGATAAATCTTCTGCCATCACTTTAGTCAAGGTGGTAACTAAAACTCTTCCTCCACCTTTGATTGTCTTTTCAGCCTCTTCAATAAAGTCTCTAACTTGACCTTTTCTTTTTTTGATTTCTTGAATAGGCTTAATAACTACCTCAGGATCAATCAAACCAGTTGGTCTAATAATCTGCTCAGCGATATTTCCAGAATTTTCTAATTCATATTTACCAGGAGTAGCTGAGGTATAAACTCTTTGACCAATCTTTTTTTCAAATTCCCTGAAATTCAAAGGTCTATTATCTTTGGCACTCGGAAGTCTAAATCCAAACTCAACCAAATTTTCTTTTCTTGATCGATCTCCTGCATACATTCCTCCAATCTGAGGAACAGTCACATGAGATTCATCAATAATAGTTAAAAAATCTTCTGGAAAATAATCTAGCAATGTATAAGGAGCTTCGCCTTCTTTTCTTCCATCAAAATATCTGGAATAATTTTCAATCCCCGTAACATAGCCAATTTCTCTAATTAAAGCCATATCATAACGAGTTCGACGTTTAATTCTTTCAGCTTCCAGTAATTTTCCTTGTTTTTCAAAAACCTTTAATTGTTTTTCCAAATCTTTTTCAATTTCCTGCAAAGCCTTTTCAGTTTGAGCTTCTCCAGCCACAAAATGCTTAGCTGGAAACAAAAAATAAATTTCAAGTTCCTCTAAAATTTCGCCAGAGACTCCATCGATTTTATGAAAAGCTTCTATTTTACCATTCTCTATTTGAATTCGATAAATAAATTTTTCATTAACTGGCATAATCTCAATTGCATTTCCAACCACTCGAAACTTTCCTGGAACCAAATCTACATTAGTTCTTTCAAAATAAAGTCGAATCAAACTTCTAATAAATTTATTTCGAATAATTTTATCTTTTTTTTGAATCTTTAAATGAGTTTTTTCATATTCTTCTGGATTTCCTAATCCATAAATACAAGAAACTGTCGCCACTACGATCACATCCTTTCTAGTCAACAAAGATTGAGTAGTAGCATGTCGAAGTCTTTCTACTTCTACGTTTATACTAGCTTCTTTTTCGATATAGGTGTCAGAAACTGACACATAAGCCTCTGGCTGATAATAATCATAATAAGAAACAAAATAATGAACTGCATTTTCTGGAAAAAATTCTTTATATTCTTGCGCTAATTGAGCTGATAAAGTTTTGTTATGGGCAATTACTAAAGTCGGTTTATTTATTTCCTGGATAATATTAGCAGCAGTAAAAGTCTTTCCGGATCCAGTCACGCCCAAAAGAGTCTGATGTTTTTCACCATTTTTCAAACTTCTTTTCAATGATTTTATAGCTTCATTTTGATCACCAGCTGGTTGATACTCTGAAACAAGTTCAAAACTTTTATTCATATTAATTTCTTTACTTGAGGGACTTTCTTAAAACATTGCGATATATAATAACATAAAAATTAAAAAAAATCAATTCTAGTAAAAAAATAAAATAAAAAAAAACACTGCACTAAGTCAGTCTTTTTTAGTTTTTATATTCCATTTCAAGTCTCAACTTTTATTATTCTTTCTCTATTTTTAATTTAGACTTTCCAATAAACTTTGCATACAGACCAGAAGATTAAACAAGCATTAAAATTAAAACTATTTCCCAGAAACGCCTACTCTTCCATCAACATTTCCATCTTCCGATTTTTTATTTTAAAAAATTTTAGTTGATTAATCACTTAAGCTTTTCCAAGTTTTAAATCTTTTATCTTTGTCTTCTGTTTTTTTATCAAAAAACTCAGGCAATGATTCAGCGCTTTTATTTTCATTAACATATTCCATTTTCCAAATAATCGACATACCGTTTTTTTGTTTATCAACGACTTTAAAATTTTCTGTAAATTCCTCTGGTATTTCTTTTTCCCCTTTTTCATAATGAGTAAACATAAAAAAATCACAGTCCCTAAAATATTTATTAAAATTAAACGTCATAATTTTTTGATCAGGATAATAAATTTCCTGAAGATAAATAATGCTATTTTTATGTTGATAATCTGGAGTAAAAAAGCAAATTTTTCTTTCGCCAGAAACCTCACTATTCATATATTCTACTGCCTTTTTCAAATCTCGAAGTGTTATTAAGTCATCATGATAACCCATCTTCGGATTTCTTATGTCTAAAATTTTATTTTCTGATAAAGACTTAAACCAACCATAAACTGCAAATAAATTAGAAAATATAAAGAATATAATGAAAACTGGAATTATTAAATTAGCAAAATATTTCTTTTTAATGTTCCTCAGAGTCTTCATCCAATAACCGATTAAAATAAAAGGGATAGGTGCAATTACCAAAAAATATCTAGCTCGATTCAAATCATCAACAATTTTTGAAAACAAAATTAAATAAACTACCGACCAAATAAATATCAACACCAGAAAAGGCTTTGGCTTAACAACAAATTTCAAATTAATTTTTTTAATCCAAAGTTTTCGACTAAGAGTTAACAAAAGCATTATCGTTGATAAAATAAAAAATTTCATCCCCCAGTCTTCTATGGATTTCAATTCTCTTTGATGAAAAGATGTCAAAGCGATCCCATAAAACTCCCCCTGACGCTCGAAAGTTTTTCTAATTCTTTTTTTCAGCCCCATTTCTCTTCCCTCCCTAGTCATAATTACAAAAAATCTTTTGGTATTATCTCCTTTATTTTTAATTTCGCTAACAATCATAGGAGAGAACAATATCAAAAAAGTCAAAACTCCACCAAGCCAAAATTTAAAATTTATTTTTTTTGGTCTGTATATCAACCAGAAAATCAAAGCTATTAGAGGAAAGCCTAACGCTCCTAGGATATGGACTTGAGCTAAAATAGCCAAACTCAAGAAAGAGGTCCAAACCCACCAACCAGCTTTAATTTTATCTTTCTCAAAAGATGCTTTATATAAAGCAATCACTAACAATAATTCCCAAAATATTAATTGATTTGGATTCCAAGAAAAACGAGCATATTGAATTAAATAAAAACAACAACTAAACAAAGTTGTCAAAACCAAACTATTTTTTTCTTTAAAATATATTTTAACAAAAAAGTAAAAAAGTAAAATTGCTAAAACCGAAGCTAAGAAGTCGGGAATTACCATTATCCAAGGATCAATTGATCGAAAAACTAGAGCGTTTAAATATTGAGCATAATAATAGAATGGGCCCAACCTAAAAGATAGACCTCTGCTTGTATGATCTCCTTCTAAATAAGCGATATCCACCTTAGGACCCAATAATTGCAAATTGGCTGGACCTTTTTCATAAGCTTCCTTGAGATAGTTGGCATCCCTGGATTGATCTGCCTTAAAAACATACCAATCTGAAATATTATAAACCCTCAAACCAAAGCCCAAAACTACTATAAAAACCAAAGTCCAATGAAAATATTTTTTATCTCCAAGAAACCAATCTTTAAATTTTTGATATTTCATTTTTATATAAAATTTTAATTATTTTTATTTTACAATAAACATTCATTTAAGTCTATTTTTATTTTTTTAAAATTAAATTTAAAAAATATTTTATCTAACAACCAAAATTACCAAACTATTGCTTTTTTATCTTTTTATTGTATAATTATTTTTTAAATAAACCAAAGCACTTTTAAAAAGGAGGTCTAGATGTCAATTAGAAGAATTTTAGATATTGCTGTTTCATTTTTATTGTTGATAGTTCTTTTACCGTTATTTTTATTAATTGGACTGTTGATAAAAGTAACCTCTCCTGGACCAATTTTTTTCAAACAAAAAAGAATTGGCTACTTAGAGAAAATTTTTGTTATCTGGAAATTCAGGACTATGTTCAACAACAGTCATACAGCAATAAGTTTTTCCAAAGATGATGAGCGAATTACCTCTATGGGTAAATTTTTACGTCCTACTCATTTAGACGAACTTCCACAGCTTTGGAACATCCTGAAAGGTGATATGGGTTTTGTTGGTCCTAGGCCGAAGACGCAAAAAGTTTTTGCAATATTAATAGGAATTAACTCTGATTACAAAAAAACCTTGAGAGTAAAACCCGGAATAACCGGAATAACTCAAATAAAAAATCGGCATTGGATTTTCGCAAACCTAGAGAAGGCTTTGAGGTTAGAATTACAATACGCCCAAAATAAAACTTTTAGGCAAGATTTAAAAATTATAATTCTAACTATTCCAATAATCTTAAAAAGAAAGGGGGTTTAAAAGTAAAAACGCTTGATTATAGAAATAATCAAGCGTTTTTTTATTAGTTAATATTTTTAAAACTAATTTAAAAATAAAAATTATCTATTCATCACTCTCCCCTGCTTCATTCTCTTGCCACAACCCATACCTCTTTTCTCACCATTTCCAGTCTTTAATCCTAGTTCTTCTCTAATAACATTAGCTTCATCAATTCTTCCTTCTAAAGCCAAACTATGAGCTTCAATAAATCTAGAAAAATTATTTTTATTTATAACATCTTTTACTCTACTTCTGTCACTCATTAAATTTTTCCAAGCTTCATAATCATTATCCTCAAAAGCTTGCAGCATAGACTCGTGTCTTTCGGGTGTGTAATTTGGTCCTTTTCCACTGGGATCCCCCTGAAAAGCCTCAGCTGAATAACCCAAAAATCCCAAAGTTAAAGCACCCAAACCTAAACCTAAAACTCCTAGTCTTTTTTTATTTAATTTTTTCATTTTTTTAAAATTAATAATTAATAAGTTTTTCATCTAATTAGATTTTATCGTCGACAATATCTAATACGAAAAATAAATTTAAAAATTGCATTAAATAATATTAGAATAAAATAACCTTATATTAAAAATATATAATTTAATTTTTATTATTAATTTTAAAAAATATTAGGAAAATTAAATTGATTTCAAAAAACAAAATGCAGAGATTAAGAGGTGATTAACTAAAACTTGGCAAAAATGGTTTTGCATATCAACTTTTATTGCCATATTATTATTTTTCAATTATTGACTTTTTGGAATGATTTCCAAAGAGCTATTTTCATTGGAATTTGGCTTTTGATTCTAAGTGTCGAAGAGTTCAGAGCAAAATTGAAACTGACACAAGAAAATTTAGCTAAAAGAAAATGGTAAACATAACCCTTCTTTCAAATTGACTCACGACATATCAAAAGCTTTAAAAGGTAATATAAAAAAAAGTCTTTATTCTTAAATAAAACTTAATTTGAGTTATTTAATTTTTGTTTTTACTTAAGAAAAGCTAACTGAGATTTTTGGCTTATCTAATAGTTCTAACAACTTATTTAAAATATCTATAAATATTAAAAATCGACTTTTAAAGCCGATTTTTAATATAAACATAAATTTATTTTACCAACTTCCTCCGCCTCCTCCACCACCTCCGCCGCCAGAAGACCCACTGCCCCCAGAACCAGAAGAACTAGGTGAGGCTGAAGCCAAATTAGAAGAAGTCACTAAACCGCTACTTAGAGATTGAGAAAAAGCAATCGCGCTAAAAGTTCCCGTTCCAGAATACCAATCGGGAGATTCCTTAATAATCCCATCGAAAGCTTTGGCCCATTTATCAACATTACCAAAAACAATAGCATAGGGCAAAATTGATTCAAACATATTTTCTTTAGCATAAAATTTAGCTCGATCATTTTCAGCTATATCTATGTAGTGTTTGAATCCCTGAACTTTCCAATAAGCCTCTGCACCTTTGGAAGTTTTTTTAGACATAATAAAACTAAAAATTAACATTATAAAAAATGAAAAAACACCGCCCAAAACAACATCCAGACCTTCTATTAAAGCACCAAAAAAAATAACAACAAACATAAATATAAAACCAGTCACAATATATCGCAACTTATTATTCCAGTTATTTTTTGAAAAATAACTTTTCTTTTCTATCTGTTTTTTAATTTTTTGATCAATTTCTTTTTTAGTTTTATAGAAATCTTTTCTATCGTTTAACTTTACTTTTGAACCAATATTTCTTGACTCAAAAATTCCTTCTAAAATCTTTTTTTCATAAATACTTAAATCTTTGGCTTTATCCCAATTTTTTAATTTCTTAAATTGAAACTCTTTTGATTCAAATTTTTGTAAACCGAAAGTTTTCATTAAAACAAATAAAACCAAAAATACAACAAATAAACCGAGATCAAGAAAAAAGGCTATTAAAAGAAAAATAACTAACCAAATTGTTTTAATTTTTTTTATAAAACTTATTTTTAAAAAAAATGCTTTACTTGTATTTTTTTTCTCAATTTCTTCTATTTTTAAATATCCCTTAATCGCTAAATTAATTATATCTCCAGCTAAAAATCTGCCGTTGTATTTTTCCTTCATTAAATAACCCAATTCCCCTGGGCTTAAATTGTCTGGCACTTCATATTGAGCAATTAAGGTTTTTTTAAAGGGCTTGTCCTTACCTTTAAAAAACCATACAATAAACATCACAACAAAAACCACTATTGGAATTAAAAAGCCCCAATTATCAACAATAAAAAGCCCAGTATTTTCCCAGTAACTCGGTTGATAAATTTCTCCTTTGGGGAAACTCAAAACAATTGTCATCCCTTCATTGGGACTTAATTGATTATTGGTAGTGAACAAAACTTTGTTTTGATTTTCTTCAATTGAGCAATCACTTTCCTCGGAGCCAAAAAAACCCGTATAACAATAACTGGAATTTTCGACATAATTAACTCCTTCTTCAAATCTCACTTGACTAGAAGCTTGTTCAATTAAAGTTGGCCAACCAGTTCCAATCGGATTCCAATAAAGTTCGTCATGATCTTCAAAATATCTAATGCCTTTCTTGATTTCATATTTAATATCATAAATTTGCTTCCCAACTATTTCTAAGTTTGGATTACCAATTTTTATTCTTTTATTGCTTCCCTGATCGCTAACTTGAAATTGATATGGGTTTCCCTGTTGATCTCTAACTGAAATATTTCTTAATTTTAAATTAAAATCAAAGCCCTTGTCATTTTTATATTCAACTGGAATATCCCTAAAAATTCCATGCCGTTTTTCTGAAAAATTAACCTCTATCATCTCACTAACTTCAATAATTGAATTTTGATTAACTAAAATATCCACCTGAAAATTATCAATCACAAAATCACCTCGATTTTCTTGAGCCAAAACATTTTTTACAGAGAAAACTAAAAATAAAAATATCCCCGCTAACAGACATTTTTTAAACATTTTTTTAATTTAAATTTTTATCTTAAAACAAAAGCCTCTCCCTGTTTAATTTGATTTTTTATAGCTTGGTTTACTTTAAAATCAAAAGAAATTTGATCTAATATTTTTTATCCCCGAAGAATCAATCCTTAAATTTTTGATATTTCATTTTTATATAAAATTTTAATTATTTTTATTTTACAATAAATCCTCACTTAAGTCTATTTTTTTAAAAAAATTAAATTAAAAAAACAACAGATAATATAAGTAGAAACTATGTTTAAAAAATTATTTATTTTCCTAAAAACTCTCTCTTTTTCAGTTGAATAAATCTCTTTAGAAAAAGAAATGACCTCCGGCATTTTTTGTCCAAGGCCTTTTATTTTTCACAAACCATTTATCAAGCTTCTTTTATTAAATTTCAGCCAATTTCGGAGAGGACAAAACTTTCCTCATTTAAAAAATTGTTTTTTGCGATTCCGCATAGGACCCCCACAAAATTTTCTTAACAAAATTTTCAATCACCTTTCTTCAAAATCTAAGTGGTAGTTCCTTGTTGATCAAAGTCAAGAACTTCTCCAGAATTACCGAATCAGAAACTTCTAGCTCCACCAAACCAACCTCCATTTCCATTATTCCACTATGCTACTGCAAAAGGACTAGCCTATTACTATCAAAATTAACAATCGGACAAACCAGCAGTATCTCTTCTCTAAAAATAGCGTTCAAAAATTTCTAGTCAGAAGTTAAACTTTCTCTCTCCGAATCCATTTCCTGTTTCTTGTTAAGTACCAATAGCATCTTGCACCCCTTTTTAAATAATTCACCCGTCTACCGACAGGCAGGTCTTAAAATTAATAAATCTCTTTCAAAAAGACTAATTAAAGACAGCCCCAATATTTATAATTCTATCTAGACTATTGTCATAATATCTCAATTTATTGTCTATCCATTCTATATGTTTTTTATCAACTTCATTATTGCTCTTTTTTATTTCTTCTTTTCTTTTCTTTAATGCAATTATCAAGTCATCTAAATTTTTAATTGCCAAGCGAAAAACTATTGCATTTTCTAGAAAAGAAAGCGCCTTATTGAGATTGTCTTCTTGACTTAAATTTTTTAAATCAAAATGAATAGGCGGTTCGAGCGGAGTATTCTCTTCTATCCTACTTAATTTATATCTCATTTCTTTAAACGATTGTGCTGTTAATATTGCTTTTTTTGCTTCTTCAAATTTATTAGATTCAAGATAATTCAGCCTAACCACTTCTCGCAAACAATAAACTATTTCCTGCAAGAATAGCATTGCCTGTTTCTTTATGTTTTCTTTTTTTTCATCTGGAATTAATTCTAAATTTTTTTCTGAAATACCCATTATAGCTAAAAATTTTTCAGGATTATCTTTTTGAAATTCTTCTTTCAATCTATAATCAACAATGTAGTCATATAGCCTATTGAAACTAGTGACAGCCCTCTCATTTTCCCCCTCATGACAACGAAGAGAAGTCGACAATGGATTCAATTTATATTGCCATTCTTCCGACATTAAATAAGCCATAGATTCATTTTTTATTTCTCCAAATAGTGCTCTATCTGAATACCGTTCATATCTAATTTCTTGATCATCAGATAAAATATTTTTATATAGTTCATGAAATAGTTCATGTTTTTCTATTTCTTTTACTCGTTTATCTGAAATATTATCGGTACGTATATACACCGTTCTTTTAAATTGTGCGTTAATATACGGATAATTATTTACTGAACTATCGACTTGCCTATCAAATAAACCATTTTTGAAAAAACCTTGTGCCTTTACTTTATCATCTTCTGGACCATAAAGAGCATTCATCGTTTCTTCATCATTAACATATACTACCACCGCTCCCCAAGGTAACAGTTTTATATCTTGAAACTTAATTTTAGAAGCAATCTCGCTAGAAACTCCCTCATAAAAATAACTAACAGCCTGAGAATTACCATATTTTTTATATTTATCTTGTAATGTGTCATGTTTAAAATTAGAAGATAGCCCTTCCAAAACAACACCTCCCCCGTTAATAATTTTTTTCGTTATTTTTCTAATTATATTCTGCTGTTTTGTGCTTAATTTTTCCATTAATCTCTCACTTCGTTCTTTGATGGAATCTAAATCTATATCGCCATTGATTAAAGAATTAAATTCTTCAAATACTGTTTCTGATAATTTTGAATTTTCTTCATATCTTATTTTTTCGGCAGGAGTTAATTTAAATTTTAAAAAATCATTTTCAGGAAACATAACCTCATTATCTTCTTCGATAATTCTTTTTTTAATATTAGAGAATTTTAAACTATTTTCATTCAGCATATCGCTTTATTTAAAAAATTTTTAATTTTTCCATCTAGTTTTTTCAATTTACTAATTTTCATTGCCTTCTCTTTTCTGCTACTCGTTACTAATCATCACCGCAACTCCAGCTAAATTTTTTTCATAATGTTAAATTTTGCAACAGTTATTTTTTTATTTATCAATAGCCCAAAATAGGCAATTTATCCCTTTCAATCTACTTTTTTAGTTCATAATAAACATCTTGACCGACTGTTCCTACCTGCTTAACTTTATTTTCTCTCTCTAGTTCATTCAAGTATTTCAAAGCTGTTTTTTTAGAGACTTCTAGTTGCTTCTCCACATCTCTCCTTTCAATTCCCTTTTTAAAGTCCTTTGTATTGCACCTCTCAACCACCTTTTGCCGAACCTCAAAATCACGCATCATCTCCAAAATTTGCTTTTTTCTTTTTTTAGTTCTTTGATCTAATGCTTCTCTAGATTTCTCTCTAAGCTCTGCTAAAGTTCTCCCTGACTTCCCCTGAAAATTTTGAGAAATTCGACCGATAAAAAAACCAGCCACGCCTGCAATAATAATCCAAACAATATTCATAAGTTTAGCTTAAGAATTGAAAGATACTCGCTCTTTTATTTCTTATTAATCATCCATAGTTGTTAACCACAATCCCGCAAATGTATTTTAATTACTAAACTCCCACCACTTGATGAATTAATTTTTCTTTTTTCAAAAATCTTTCAATTGATTGAAAGGCATCTTCATACATCTTGTTCATTGAATCATCGGCATAAAAAGCTATATGAGGAGTGATAACTACATTAGGCATTTCTAGTAATTTTTTATTATTTTTAATGTTTTTTTCGTGTTCCAAAACATCCAAAACAGCATAAGAAATCTTGCCTGAACTCAAGCCTTCCAATAAATCAGAGGTTTTAATTACTCCGCCTCTAGAAGTATTAATAATAATTACTTTGTCTTTCATTTTTCTAATGGTTTCTTGATTGACTAAATGTTTAGTTTCTTCGAGCAAAGGACAGTGCAAAGAAATAATATCTGAATTCTTCCAAACCTCATCTAATTCAACATATTTGAAATGATTTTCTCGCGCAACATTTTCATCAGGGAAAGGATCATAAGCCACAGCATCCATCAAAAAACCCAAACTAGCAATCCTAGCTACATTTTTACCAATTTTACCAGTTCCAATAATTCCTAAAGTTTTGCCTTTCAAAGTTATTCCTCTTAAGCCTTTAAAGTCAAAGTCAAATTCTTTTTCCACTCGCTTCCCTCCTTCAGAAATTCTTCTAATTCCTGACAATAATAAAGCAAAAACGTGTTCAGCAATAGCATGAGCACCATAATCAGGCACGTTACAAACTGCAACTTCTTTTTCTTTAGCAGTCTTTAGGTTAATATGATCATAGCCGACACTTCTAGTAGCTATTTGTTTCAAGTTTGGCAAATTTTCAATAACTTTTTTGGTAATTTGAGAATAAATAAAAACTGATAGAATCTCCGTTTCTTGACAATTTTTTATGATCTCCTCTTCTGACAAAATATTATTAAAAAGATCTGCTTCTGGAAATTTAGCTTTCACTTTATTTTCATCTTCTTTTTCTACTTCCAGAAAAGTTATTTTCATAGCTTTTGTTAAATTTTATATTCATCAATAATTCCAGTCATAATGGCAATAGCCTGATCTCTTAAGGCTTCATATTCTCGTTCGCCGGAAAGTTTTTTTGCTTCTTTATCCTTTATATAATCCCAAATTAAATTTTCCATTTTTTGAGAATTATCGCCGGCCTCCTTAATTAATTCGGCAATTTCTTTTTTTTCAATCTCAAAAGCTCCTTTACCTAAATATTTCATTAAAAAATCATATTCTTTGGCTTTTTCTTCGTTTATTATTTCACCTTCTAAATCATGCCCTGCTTGATATTTTTCAGTCAAAAGCAAGATTCTTTGCTTAGCTTTGTTGATAAAAGATCTTTTGTCAGCCAACATAGTCCAAATAGTATTAAATTCCTTGAAGACTTTATCCTTTTCTATGTGTTCTTTGCTTTCTTTAAGTTCTAAAAGTTTTCTGAAAAGCATAACCGCCTCAGAGAAAGCAGCTGTTCCAATATCTAAGTTTGGTTTTAAACCATATTTTTCTAAACTAGAAATTTCTTTTAAGCTTGAAAAATCTTCTCTTAAAGCCTCTGTTTTCTCTAAAGCTTCATCTGGATTTTTGAATAAAAAAGAAAACTCATCCCCTCCATAACGATGGGCATTTTTTTTAGTTTCATTGTCTCCAGAAACAGTTTCTCCTAAATTTTTAAGCAAATTATCGCCAGAATGATGACCTTCTCGATTAGCCAAAGATAAATATGATAAATCAGCCATAGCCATTGTTAAATGAACTTTCTCCAATTCATCACCTTCCTTGGAAAGAAGTTCAAGCCATTCTTTGTCTGAAATATTTTTCACCTCTCTACCCAAAACCTTGGAAAGTTCTTTAGGGATTGTCTCTAAAAAGAAATAGGGTCTGTTTTTCAATTTAGTAGTAGTGTCAATTTTAGCTAATTTTAATTCTTTTATTTTTTGATTTAATAAATTTTCAAAATCTTTAGTAATTTGGTCTGCATCCTCCAAGGAAGAATTTGCAAATTCTAGGTTTTCATTATCCATTTCAGATTCTTCCAGCTTTTGCTTAACAAATTTTTTATAATCCTCTCCCTTTAATAATTCTCTCAACCAAGCGTACTCTTCTTTGATCAAATCTTTCTCAATAGAATTTTCTTGCTGTAAACTATTTTTTTGCTTTTCTATTTTTAATTTTTCTGGAAAATTTTCCATTTTTTTATTTTTAGTTTTAAACTTAATCTTATTATACCCATAAATCAAATTTTCTCCAAATTATTGATTTAATTTATGAAATATTTTTAAAAATCACGCTCAATATCTGACACTATTTTTCTTGCTATTTTTTCAAAAAAATGAGAGAATTAAGATTGCTTTTTGAAACTACTAAAAATTCGAATTTAGTTATCTTTTAAAGAATTAAACTCCAAAATTTACTTTATTTACGATATTCTTTCTTTCCCAAAAAGAATTTTAAGAGAAGTTTTTATGAAAAATTAACAGCTCTTCAGTAGTCTCATTTTTATATTCTCAATATTTATTTTTGCCAATGGATATTAACAAATATCGCTATCAAAAACAAACTCAACCAAGAAATAAAAAACTTTCCAGAGATTTATTAATTTTAATCATAGCTTTAATTTTTCTTTTTTACGGGACGTTTATGACTTTTTCTAAAAAAGAACACTCTTTGGAAACAGAAATTTCCGAGACAAACAATCTCGATGAAAAAGGACCCTCTTTAAATAAAACTAGGCCAGTCAATTCAGACGAAAAAGTTTTTAATTATGTAATAAAGGAGGGTGACATTCCCGCTGATGTCTTTCGAGAACAAGCCAAGTTCGATGCTAATGATACCCTTGAGTTACTTAATTCAGCTGAGGAGGTTTATGATTTTACTAATCTTAAAATTGGTCAAACTCTGTATTGCTATTTCTATAAAGATGAAAAGAAGGCTAGTAAAATAGAATATGATAAAAACAGCGAAACACAAATATTGGCTGAAAGAAACGAAAATGACTTCAACGTGAAAGAAAAACAAATTAATTATGAAGTTTTTCAAGAGACGGTTACTGGTGAAATAAATAACTTTTTCTATTTAGATGCTATGAATGTTGGGCTTTCAGAAAGAACTATTGTCGAAGTAGCGGATGTTTTTTCCTTCGATATTGATTTTATGACTGAAATTCAAATTGGAGATAAATTTACCATTATTTACGAAAAAAGAACTAGAAATGGAGAAGAGGCTCCTGATGGAAAAGTTCTAGCAGCTAAATTTTTTAATAAAAATGAAAGCTACTATTCTTATTATTATGACAATGATGGAAATGGAGGTCATTATGATTCAGAAGGACGAGTTCTGATTCGCCAATTCTTAAGAGCTCCATTAAGCTACAGCCGAATTACTTCCGGCTACACTGGAGCCCGCTTACACCCAATCACTAGAAAAGTTTCTGCTCATTATCAAATCGATTATGCTGCCCCAACTGGAACACCTGTAGTTGCTTCTGCCAGAGGAATTATTTCAAGCGTCGGCTGGGAAGGTGGTTGGGGAAACATGGTTAGAGTCAGGCATGATAATGGCTATACTAGTCATTATGGTCATTTGAGTGCCTTTGCTCAAGAAATTCGCTCTGGCACGAAAGTGTCCCAAGGTCAATTAGTTGGTTTTGTTGGCTCAACCGGCTGGTCGACTGGTCCTCATTTGGACTACGGAATTAAATTAAATGGTTCACCAGTCAATCCCTTAGCACTCAATCTTCCTAAAGGAGAACCTCTAACTGAAGAAAAAATGCCTGAGTTTGAACAACTAAAAAACAACTACAATAAGTTGTTAGATAAATTTTTCTAAGTTTTTTTATTTTAAAATAGTATCATATACTAGAATATGCGAACAAAAATATTGAGATATTAGTGATTTAAGTATTATTTTTTAAAGATTACAAAACAAGAAGTACAGTTTAGTTTCGCCATCAAAAGAAACCCTTTAGATTTTTTTTCTCAAACTGTAATTCATAATTACTACACTTTTATTTAGATTTATCAACTAAGCCCGGTCACATAGCTCACTAAAATCAAACGCAGAAGGCTACCTTGCAATTAACTGTATATTTAAATGGTTATTTATTTTTTTCCAAAACCACAATCTCCCTCCAAACTTTTTGACCTTTTCTGCCATAAATTAAAGTTTTTCTAAAAGAAAGTGGTAAAGTTAAGTCACTGGGCAACTGTTTGACTATCTTAAAATCTTTCAGTTCAACTTTCAAAAATTGCTCTTTGGTTTTTTTTAAGATTGGCCAAATCATAACAATCCTGCCATCCCATTTTAATATTTTATCAAACTCTTTCAAACTTTGATTGTATAGTTCCTCTAAATATTTCTTAGATTTTTCAATATCATCATTTTTTCTTTGAGGTCCCAAATACGGCTCAGTGACAATTAAGTCTATTGATTCTTTTCCTATTAAATTAGAAATCCTTCGAACATCCGCCACTTTTATTTCCAGATTTTTTACCTGACTAGTTTTAAATTTCTCCTTAACCCACTCCAGGTTGACTTGACTGTCCTTTATAGCTTTTTCAGAAAAATCAGTACCAATTATTTTTTTTACTCCCATCAGAGAAGCTTCCATCAAGATTGTTCCAGAACCGCAAAAAGGATCCAGTAAAACTTGATCAATTTTTCCCTGCAATCCAATATTCAACATCATCTGAGCTAACTTTGGTGGAATCATCCCTGAATAACTATCTCTAGCAGGACGACTATAGTCTCTAAAAGAAAGTTCTTCAAAATCCTGCACTGCTATAGTTTTTCCGAGATATTTTTTATCGTTTTCTTTAACTATCACTAAATCTAGACCATTTTCAATCAATTTATTTTTCTTCACTATCACGCTAGAAATATTTTTATTTTTGCTAACAATCCACCTAGAAGATATCTTTCTTTTTTTCAATTCTTTTTTTATTTTCATAGCGATTTCTTTAAAATCTTTTCTTTCATCGCCATAAAAAGAAAGTCCGAATTTATATTTTCCGGCAAAAGTTTTCGGCAAAAGTTTTTCTACCGACAAAAATAAATCTTGATAATCTTCTGCTAAAATTTCAACTATCTTAATGGTCCCACCTATTTTTTTAATAACCTTTTGAGCATCAATTTTTTGATTAAAATCAACTTTTAAGACCTTTTTATTGATCAAATAATATTTTTTAGATTGGAATTTAACCAAAATCTCAGCTATTGACAAGGCTGGATTGTTACCCAATATGAAAATGTAAGAGTGCATAAAATTTTAATAAACTTTAACTAGTTGCGATATTTCACTATTATCATTATCCCAAAAAGTCACCCCGTGTTCAATTATAAAACTTTGATTCCATTGATCAAGAGAAAAGGGAGCTCTTTCTACTCTAACAATTCCATAATTTTTATTTTTATAGAATTTATTTTTTTTATCTAAAACAATTTCACCTGCTTGACCTCCAGCTCCCACTTCCATACCACTTCTATTGTTATCTCTAAAAGTATTATCCTTAATATAAAAGTCGCTTTCATCAATAAAAATTCTAAGGCCTACTCCATCATTATCTTTAACCAAATTATCTTCAAAAACTCCCTCTGAATCGCTTGCAAACTCTACTCCGTCCCCATCATTGTTGTAAATTTCATTTCTTTTAATTGAAAATTTTCTCTCCTCAGAATAAATTCCATTCCAACCATTATGAGCAATAAAGCTATCATAAATCTCTACCATTTCGTCCTTATCGGTTTCAGCTTCTTGAATAAAAATTCCGTCATCATCATTATCTATTATAATGCAATCTTGAATAAAAGCTTTGTCTCCATTATTAACTAAAATTCCGTATTTACCTTCTTTAATAGTAACATCAAAAATTTCAGAGTCATCATACATTTTAACTACTGGATCATCATCATTTTCAGCTTTAATCATAACTTCATCTTTGTCACTTCCATAAAGTTTCACATCTTTCCAAAGTTTCAAATTTTCTTCATATTTTCCTTCTCTGACATAAACATCTTCATCTTCCTTAACTGCTTTATCTATAGCATCTTGAATTTTAGCATAAGGCTTAGAAGAAGAACCTTCTTCCTCCCCAGAATAATCAGCTTCAACATAAATCAAAGTAGAACCAGCTCCAACTTTAATTGTAGCAAAAGTTATTAAAGTTATTAAAACAACTCCAAAGCCTATTAAGCCTTTCCATTTAGAAATATTCATAACTAAAAATTATATTATTAACGTAACCCTTTATTTAGTCCAATATTATATCAATTTTAGCCTAAAATGTCAACAAATTATAACAATTTATTGAGAAACAAAAAAATTTCCCGGACTTAAACACACTATTTACCGAAATCAAACCTGGAGAAATTTAAAAAAATGGAATTTTAGATTTTTATTTTTTTAATTATTTAAAAATTAAAGAAATTAATTCCCTCTGGAATCTGAAAAATATCCTCTAAATTAGAAATTTCTTGACAATTCCAATCATAAACTTTATTTATTTTCAAAAATTCAGAGTACTTAGCTTTCTCAAAAGGCATCCTCATTCCCTGATTATCAACTAAAGAATTCCATTGATAAAACCAATCTCCTTTCTTCAGTGTCTTAATAACAGTTTTTCTAGAATTTTCAGTTATCTCAATTTCTTGAAAAAAATCTCCTTCTTTAACATAGATCTCTCCTTTTTCAATTCCCCCACCTGATCCTTGGTTTATATTTTCTTCATCGGCATCATTACTTTGCTCCACTTTTTCAATCAACCATTGACACTTTAAAGTTTTATTTTGATTCAAGATCTCTTTAATATTTTCAAAATCTCCCAAATTTTCCTTATTTGAATTTGTTTGGATTGTTTCTGTTTCTTGTTTCTCAGGAACAACTTGACTATCTTTTTGATTTTGATTTTTATCAACAATCATCTCCCTAGAGCAACCCGTAAAAAAAACGATCAAAAATAAACCCAAAAATAACAATTTAAATTTCATCTATAAATTTAGTTAAAATATTATAAAAATTTTTTATTTCCTTGATTTCAACCCACTCATTATCACCATGAATATTTTCACAATTTATCTTAGTTATTATAACTGAATTTTCTTTTTTTGAAAAATATCTAGCATCAGAAGCTCCTTCTATCTTATTAAAAACAACCTTACTTTTTAGCTCTTTTTCAACTATATTTTTATATTTTACTAATAATTGATTCTCCTTTTGCATAAATGGTTTGCCTTCAGTTAAAATTTCAAATTTTTTAGTTATTTTTAAAATTTTTTTAATAATTTTTTCTCTATCTTTATTCTCGATAAACCTAAAATCAAGAAACATCTCAGCTTTATCAGGAACTTTATTAACAGCTTTTCCACCATAAAATCTTCCTAAGTTCATAGTATTTTTCCAAATTCTTTTTGAAGGATTTGGAAATTCCTTTTTTAATTTACTGTAAATATCAATTAACTTTTCCACTGCATTATCTCCCCAGAAAGGCCTAGCTCCATGAGCTGAGATTCCTTTTGCCCATACTCTAGTATGTAAAATTCCTTTTTGGTTTAACACAATTGTTTTCAAGTTTTGACCTCCATCTGGAACAATAATTACTTTAGATTTTATTTTTCTAAGCTGATTTTTCATTAAATAACCTACTCCATTTTTACCTCCGACTTCTTCGTCGCTTGTCAATAATAAGCCAACAGATTTTTGATTAGATGTTTTTGAGAAATCTTTTAAAAACTTCATCATAACTGCACAACCAGCCTTCATATCCCCAGAGCCTCTACCATAAATTCTGCCTTGCCTTTTTTTAGGTTCAAACTCTTTAGTTTCGGCATCTACAACGTCCAGATGTCCATTTAGTAATAAGTCCAAACTTTCTAAAGAATTATTATAAATAAATATAGCTGGATTTTTATTAATATTATATTTTTCAATTTTGAGACCACTGTTTTTAAAATAATTTTCTGCATAATCAATCGCCTCCCTTCTTTCTTTAAAATTATCTTTAGTGCTTTTGATTTTTATCAAATCTTTAGTAATTTTTATTATTTCCTTCATTTTTAAACTATAAAATTTAAGGGGGAGATTAAAATATTTTAATTTTAATCTCCCTTTTTAAACAAATTATTCAATTATTCCCATGATAGTGTCCGACGAGCCATGAATTTTCAAATTAGGTCTGGAATTCCAAACTCCGCCTAAAAATTGATATTCACTTTTTTTAACATTATAACCAAAAAAGATTCTTAAGGCCATCTTATTACCAAGAAAAAATGGGCAATTTTCTGGTTCAATCAAGGGCTGGAGATACATTTCTTTATAGTGACTTAGGGTTTTCTGTATTCGAGTTTTTGTTGACGCTCCTCTAGTTCTATTTTTATTTTTTCTTTTTTTGTTGGCAGGGTGAAATATTTCCACTCCGCGACACTTAGAACTTTTAAGGGGTTTCAAACAAAAGCCTTCTTCCCAAGGAAACTGAGAAAAATCCTCAGGAGTGACCTTCTTCCACAAACCCATCTTTTCACCATAACTTTTATCACCTTTATTCAAAAGCGTACTTACAGAACGTTCTTGAAATTTATGATAAAAACCCTCTTCCGGCTCAGAGCGAACTAAAAGTAGATCTTCACAATTCAAAGCTTCCTCTGAGTTTAGAGACTCTAACCATAAATTATCATCGTGAGCCCTTCTTTTCTCAGAGATCAATGACTTAAATTCAGGCCAATCTTTTTGAAGAGATACAAGTCTTCCTCTAAAATCAGCGCTCAAATGGCAAGAAATCCCAACACCTGCAGGACGCTCCTCTACTTCATAAACCTTTAGACTTCCGTTGTTAACACAATCTAATCTAACAATTAAAGATGGCACACTGATATTCTGATCAACCCAAGAGTTTTCTTGAGAGAAAGCTTGACTCCAATCTCCTAAAAAATCAACGGCTCTTTTCTTGAAAACCTTATCCATCTTAATTTTATCAAAACTAAGAGGAAAAATCCATTCCCCAACTTGCATTGTCTCTAATTTAATCTCCATAGCTACTCCTCCTTTTTTATATTTTTCTGTTTGAAAATTAAAGAATAATTTATTTCAAAGAACAAAAAACCGACCTACCAGGTCAGCTTTGGATTATTGAGAATTTTTACAAAATATTTAATTAATTTTTCTCCACAAACCAAAACCGCACTGGGTAATCCAGCAAATAAACAATATAAACAAATAATACTGTTTAGCTATTTGGTTCATTAGACTAATTAAATATAAGTTTAACTTTAATTTTAACACAAAAAAAATGATTGTCAAATTTTTGTATCAGTCCACTTCACTTTAGACAACAGATTCTTTTTTATTAGATAATTGCCTTTAATTCCTTGTTTTAACATTTAACGATTTTTCTTTTCAATATAAAAATTTTTGCACAAAGCTCACAAATCAATATAGTAGTGCTACCAGTAACAATAATTGCTTCACAATTATCCTTTGTTTAAAAACATCTGCAGTTACACCAGATTGAATATTCCAGAAAAACTAATTTGTTTTTCTAAAAATTCAATGCACTTAAAATAAAATTATTTCAACAAAAAAGAGGTTGATATTTTATACCATCCTCTTTTTAAAAGATTATTTAAGTTTTAAAAATAACACAATTTAATTATTTCTTTTTGTAAAAATTTTGTTTAATCAATTTTGCCGTTTTGTCACATAAAATTTTTTCTCCCAATTGACTTATCTCAAGAAAAAAATCAAGATCAACTAACATGTGATTTTTAATTGAAAAATCTATTAGCTTTTCAGCAAAAACTCTCTTAACATTTTTTTTGTCTTGCTCGAAAAACTTCCCCAAGCCTATATGAAAAATCTCTTCTTGACTAACTTCTGTTTGCATTTGATTCAAAAAATTTTCCCTCATAAAACCTCCTTCTGA
>Ga0307932_1000233_pt1 | contig 22388 bp, 24 predicted proteins | sample OrgLakmetageno48_FD_201843 | JGI IMG/M metagenome (GOLD analysis project Ga0307932, IMG submission 201843) | Saline water microbial communities from Organic Lake, Antarctica - #48 | ecosystem: Environmental > Aquatic > Non-marine Saline and Alkaline > Saline | place: Antarctica: Organic Lake...
CGATTCCAGGTAAGGCTTCTAATTCTATTCGAGTCGCGGGAAAAACACTAGCATATTCTCTGACTATAACTTGAGCACATTGGTGGAGGAATTTTGCCCGACGGTTGTACCCCAGACCCTGCCAGGCTACTAGAATTTCGCTTTGTTTTGCCAGAGCCAGTTTTTGAATGGTCGGCCACTGCTTGATGAACGCCTCGTATTTAGGAACTACTCGTTGTACTTGAGTCTGCTGCAACATCAGTTCAGATACTAAAATGTGGTAAGGATTTTGGGTGTGTCGCCAGGGTAGCTTGTGCCGGCCTGCGTCTGCGTAATATTTCCAAACGGTATCTACAAATTGCTGCTTTTTTTTATTCATCAAACAGTGTATTATCGCTCGCATACTTGTCTATGTATGCTTGTACAGCAAACTTCCGCTTAGCGCCGTTGAAGTTCATATAACGAATCTTTCCGAAGATTGGCCGTTCTGTCCAGGCCCGATCGTGCACCCCGCAAATAGACCACATCACTCCCACAACACCGTTTGGGTCATTCCCGTCTAGCTCATATTTATCATTGAGATAGAGAGCTCGATCGATTGCCATCTGAGTGTTGTCACTCCATTCTAAGATTTTTTTCGCCCAGTACATGCGGCACCAGCCGTGCATTTTGCCGGTCGTCACCATCTGTGTTTGCATAGCATTCCAAAGTTCATCATGCGTACAGGCCTCTTCGAGTTCTTTGCGCTGATAGGTATATTCTCTTTTATCCCCGGCGTGCTCGGCAATGGTTTTTTGCGCCCATGCGTGCGTCCCGGTCACTTTGTCGTAATCGGTATTATAAAAACAATAATTATCCGTTAATTCACGCCGTACAATCAACTCTTCCAGGTACGCATCTCGACTCTCCTTGTCTGTATCAGTTGCACCGTTCACCTGGTACGCCAGCCACTGAGCAGACAGCTGACCAAAGTGCAAATACGGTGACAGATGAGAAACTCCTTGCTGGTTGGGGTCGTTTCTCTTTTTGCTATAATCTTCTAGCTGCCCGGAAACGAACGCTTGAGCGCGCACTTTAGCGGCCTGAGTACCCGGTGTGAGCCAATCTACTGGCGCAACCGCTCTGTCTGCTTGGCTGTTTTTCAGCAACGTTTCCCATTCTATGTTTGAGGCTTTTATCTGCCCTCTGTGGGTCTGTGTTTGTAACGCGGGAAAGTTAGTTAAGTAATCTTTTAGTCGTTTGTGTATCTTCGGTCGAAAGGTGTAGGCGGCATATTCTTGCTTATCGCTGGCTGTCCAGCACGGAACAATATTTCGTGCATCGACCTCAGTCATTTTCACAGAAATAGATGTAGCGACACTGGTTCGCCACGCTCGAGTAAATCGCAAGGGGTTAAAGTCACCCACCAATTCCCCCACGGAGTACTTTTCCACAAAACTCACGATGGTCTCTTCAGGATTGCCCTGCAAAAACACCAACGGGATATTTTTCTTACTCAACTCAGCTGCGGTCTGCTTTAGTCCCCGGAGCATGAAGTCATAGTGACGGAAACTCGCGTCGCCAAAATGTGTAACTAAATTAAATACCACGGCCAGCTGTACTCCTCGTTCTTTGGCTTTTTCTTGAGCATATAAAAGAGCCCAATTGTCTTGAGCTCTTTGGTCTCGCTGCATCCAATACACGACCGGGCCAGACGATATGGCAGGACAGTTATTGAGACTTCGTGTCCGATCAGGGTGTACGTTCATAGCTATTCTGAGACGTCGTAATCGGCTTGCTGATTTCCGACTGTATGTTTGGGCATCACGAGCCACGCACCCAAGTAGAGAAGGAGGCCGGGGAAAATTCCGGTCAGGACAAGTAGCGCAATAGCGGCCACCCGGAAAAGAGCGGGGTCTTGATGAAAGTAGTTTGCCATTCCGGCTAGCACCCCTGCGACAATAGCTTGTTCTTCATCCCGTTTTAATTTCTTTTTCATGAATAGTAGTATAACAAAATCACACAGTTGGTACAGTTTTACTGTATATATTGCATGATTGTCGCTCTTATATTTTGTAAATAACGTCTTTTCGCTCCACGACAACTTCCCAATTCATCCGCTTGGCGTAAGAGTACAGTTGCTGATTGGGGTTAAAACAAATAGGCCTGCTGACGCTTTCCAGTAGCGGGATATCCCCTTCAGTATCTCCCACCGCAATAGAATTTTGTATATCTAGCTCTGGCTGACGTTCAAATACTCGTTTAAAAATATTGGCTTTGTTTTGAATTAAATGCTCATCTGCACACGCTCCGGTAAATCTGTCTTGGGGACCTATTTCATACATCCGCCCATACACTTTATCAAAGCCGTATTGGGCGCAAAATTCATCTAACACAGTCTTGGGAGACTGAGATATAGCTATGGTGTAGTAACCTTGTTGCTTAAGCTCCAATAATAAGTCTCGCGTATAGCGATAGACATGTTTACTTTGTACCGCGACCACTCGCCTACCGATATCGGCCAACTCTCCGTAATGTACACCTTTCAAGTGAGTAATGAACGACGACACCAGCGCGTTAATATACGCTTCATAGGTTCCTTCTCGTGCGAGCCAGGACTGGTACTCGTTAGTATATTCATCTTTTGCTTCCACTGGAAACACCTCCTCCTTTATGAACTGTTCCACCAGTTCAATCAAAAGACTGGAGCGAAAAATCGTTCCATCAATATCAAAACACGCTACGGGTGATTTTTTCATATTAGGTAAAGGATATAAATACTGGTCTCCATTCTCGCCACTGGGCTCTGGTAAATTCTTTGTTCTCGTATACACCCAGTTTCTGCCGACCAACACAAGAAACAACAATTGAATCATCGGGAGTGACAGACTCAACAAAGGCTATAAATGATTCCGTATCTCCATTATACTCGAGTACTGAACCAGTCTTTGGTTCAGTACCGATTGATACACCTCTTTTTCCACTCAAGATTGACTGCCACATCCCCGGCAGTCGAGGCCGTTCCAATGGCCAGGCAACTTCTGTGCCAAGTCTTGTTAACTGGTATATGACCCATTCAGAAGTCTGAAGTTTTATGCCAAGTAGACCTCCTAAAAGCTCGTCATTGAGATATTTCCTGAGTTTCTTCGTTTCCAGATGATGTTCATCATACACATGGTCATGTAACAATTGCGGGTAGACGGAATTCTTGTCGTCAGTTAGACATGTTGACTTGACCCAACCTTGGACTGCAGTTGATTCCACAAAAGACCACTTTTCTTTGTGTTGAATTACTTTCACCACATCACCGTACCTTAAAAGACCCCTGAGCGTATCAAACTTTTTTTGAGCCGTCTGCAGACACCTCACGTGCGACTGGGCTATGTAGCAGATTCTGCTCTCCAAAGAATAAGACACTTCAAGAGGCGGTGGAGTTTCCAGCGGCAGTACTGTCTTTGGACTTTTTTTCGGGTGGAGCACCACTTCGTTAGACGAGCCAGTTGCACACTGCTTTGATATCACAAAGTACCAGAGGTCTTTGAGCACCTCAATAAAGGCAGTGTGCATATCAGATTACTTTAGTGTGCTATGAGTAAGCGTTTCAATCATTGCTCCAATTGCAAGCACTAGTACACCCACCAAAACCAACGCACCGATGATTGGCAACACAGCGAGAAACATCACTCCGAACACTCCCACCACTAGTGATACAAGAGTAAGTTCTTTGGTTGGCCGGCTAAAGAGTTTCAGCATCGCTTGTCCAATCAGAGCGGGCAGCGCTATCAGTGCTAACATCAGCAAGAGAGCGTAGAGGAAAAACAGTGTGATACCCACCAACATACCGATAACGCTCACAGTAAGAAGCACAATCGCAAAGGGAACGAGTATCACGGACGCAAAGCCAAGCAAAGCCGGGCGGACACTTTTACGCAACGCTTTGTTAGTTATGGCAGTCAGTGATTTTCGAGAAATCAGATACCATGCGAGAACAGAAAACAAGATAATCAGCATTGGAATCAACGCTGCGCTGACTGAAGTGTTTGCAGCTGGGATGACAGGATCGTTTCGCACCAAATCGCCATCTATCGTAGCGCCCTGTGCCTGTATAGCTAACTCCCTACTCACATACTGCACTGAGCCGCTAATATTTGCCTTGTCTCCCAAAGTAAGTGTGTTTACAGTCACTGACACATCACCGGATACTGGAGCATCAATTCGTAAGTCATTACTCCAGCCAAGAATGTCACCTCCAACAGATCCTTCAATAGTAGCTTTTCCCGTGACCAAAATAACGTCACCAGCGACTGATGCACTGGAAAGAATCGTCAAGACGCCTCCAACCACCAATACGTCTCCCATAACTGGCTCAGCAATAGTAGTTTCACCTGCAACCACCCGCAAATCGTCGCCAATAGTTCCGTAGACATCCACTGTTCCACCAAAAAACATTGCATCCTCGTCAATTTTTCCATTTACGGTTACTTGAGAGCTCGCGATCACAGCATCTCCTTGCACTTCGCCAGACAGGTTCATCTTTCCAGTAGCTGAATAAAAATCCCCTTCGATGAGTTTATCCTCTGCAATTGAGACTGTGTCACCAGTGCGAACAACTGAGCTGGCACTAGCACTCTGCACACCAAAAACCAACAGGCATACGGTGCAGACAGTTATGTATCTGAGAGCATTTTTTAGTGAGTACGTCATACAACAATATCTTCTTTAATTGCTTTTCTCTTTTCCGCTGGTAAATCTGAAATCTGCTCGGATACTTCGGCTATGGCTTTATTTTCGTCTTCTAGTTTCTCTTGTTCTCGTTTAATGGTTGATTTAGCAATATTTTCTTTTTCAGACAAATTCATCAACAGAAAAATAACCACAGCGACAGAGATAATCCCGATTAAGTTCAAGAACAAGATCAGTGCTGCCCCTTTAATTATCAACATATCTAAGTAGGCTACACCAATACCCATTGTAGCCAGTGGCGGAATCAAAGCTACGGCAATCGCCACACCTGGCAACGCGTCACCCCACTCTGGACGGGCAAGCATGTAGGACACCGCTGCTCCCGCAGCAACCGCAACCAAGAGATGCAAGTGACTTGGACCAGTGCGCGCCATCACTTCCGCGGTTTGATATGCCGTTCCGTCGCCAAAGAAAAAGGCTGCGAGGACCGATAAACCAAGACCAACAGCGAGTGATTTAGAGAGTGTGGTCAGCGCACGAGACAGCACATTAATATCGGTATTCATCATCACCAAACCCAACGAAACGCCTAAGACTGGGTACATCAGCGGAGCAATAAGCATACTCCCAATCACAATCGAACTACTATCAAGCAGTAGACCCAAAGTGGCCATTACGGTAGACAGTCCGACTAAATAGAAATAATCAAAATCTGGAGTACCGTTTTCTACTAATTTTCGAATAAGCGACGCTTTGTCTTTATCTGGGACGGCTCGGAATCTAGCAAATACAGACATAGGTGAAGTTATGGTTTATATTATACGACTTTCGGCTTTAGTGCAAAGCTCATCTTACCCTACAGCTGCGGTATTTAACTTGAAAATATATACATATGTTAATACTGTCGCTAACACAGCGCAGCCAAAAAAGACTGCGGAGACGATTAGAAACTTTTTCATACCCTTGTATATTCAAGAGGAGCCTGTAAAAATCCAATGATGATAAGGGCGAGCAGTATTAGAAATAATCCACCGCAAAATATGGCGACTCGGGGACGGGATAATTCTTTCTTTCCAGTATGCCAATTACGTTGATACAAGAATGAGAATGCAAATCTAAAAAAACTCATATGATATTTCGCTTCACCTATAGTGTAGCAGGCTCTGAGCTACTTCTTTGTACGTAATCAACGTATGTTATGAAACGGTTTAGCTGTCAAATTTTTCCAGTGTGATGCGCACTGTCTTTAATTCTCCGTCTTGTGCAATATCAAGTACTATTTCATCTCCCACACTTTTCCCACGTAACACTGTGGCCAAATCAACGGCTCTGAGATCTTCACCATCTATTGATAGAATAATGGTATTTTCAGTTATGTTCGCTTTGTCTGCGGGCGACCCTGCAATCACAGCCGCTTCATTCGCAGTGTTGCCGGGTAGCACTAGGGCTCCGTATGTGTGCTCAAGACTATTCGCTTCTGCAATCTGCTCGTTGAGCATAATATAACGGACACCAAGATAGGGACGCACTATCTCACCGTATTCACGCACTGAATCTACCACTTGCTTTACAACATGAGCCGGAAGAGCAAAGCTAATATTATCAGCACCCCGGGAAACTGCCACGTTTACCCCAATCACTTCCCCATCGATATTGAGTAGTGGCCCGCCAGAATTACCTGGATTGATAGCGGCATCTGTCTGAATCACTTGATTGAGCTGCTCACTCCCACCCATTGCGTCACTCGCCACAACAGAACGACCAAGCCCTGAGACAACCCCCACTGAAACTGAGTTTCGAAACTCAGCCAGAGCATTGCCAATCGCAATCACTGTTTCTCCTAAGCGCAAGGATTCAGAATCTCCAAAAGAAATATATTGCAAGGATTTTTTCAGTGGTTCATTGATTTTCAAAATGGCAACATCTAGTTGTGTGTCGCGGGCCAAAACATTTACATCATAAGCTGTTCCATCATTCAGTAACACTGAGTATCGAGCAGCTGTATCACTCACCACATGACGATTGGTCACTATGATACCGTTATTACTCACAATAAATCCTGAGCCCCCACCAACCTCCTGCTCTTGAGTTCCGTTTTCTCGTACTCGCGGCACAGAAAATCCTCCGTGGAGTCCCAACGGGTTATATGACTCATAATACTGTTCGTATACGGGAACCTGTTTTGTTACTAGGACTGAAACCACTGCCGGATTCACTCTATCTATGCTCTGAACAACAGTCTCTTCTACCGAAAGCGGTATCTGTATATCCTGGGAATCTATTGGTGGATTTTGAGTTGACAACACGTACTCAGCCAACGAACTTCGCAATGTATATCCTGCCACACCAAGAAGTGCTGCGGTGAGCAGGCTGCTGAGAATGACAATTTTAGCGACTGATATTTGTTGTTGCATAGATGTCCATTGCTACAAACACTTGCTACTACTCTTTCAAATAGAGTTTCTGCCCTCGATTCCACATCTCAGGCTTATCCTGGAGTTTCAACCAATACCACCATTCTGCACCCCAGAGATACTGTTCTTCAAAACGGGTCTTTTCTGCATACTGCAGGATGTCCTCAAATTTTTCTAGATTCATGCGAGTAAACTGGGTCTCAAGTGGAACATCCACTATTGGCTCCAGTAACCACGGCTCAGCTGAAAGCTCGATGAGTACGGTTGGCTTGTCCCCATAGAGCACGGCCATCACATTGTCTTTCACTCGGTACACCCACGGCGGAAGAACAGTTCGAAATTGTCCCAGCTCAGGGTTCCAGAAATGCACATACACACTGGTGCCAAACATATCACCTCGAGAATACGCACCGCGCCAGGTACCTAGATTACCGCTGTCAGTTACCAAGATTGGTCGAGTGGGGTCTAGTTTTTTTACCAACGCAATTTCCGCTTCGAGTAGTCCGACGTTGTGTTCACCACAATGCTCATACGCAAACATTGTCAAAAACGGCTCGTTTTCTACCTGCCACGTCACCACAGCTGGGCTATCTTTGTAGCGATTCACGACTTTCTCTACCATCTGTAGCTGGGCAGTATCTTGTTGTGCTTGTGGTAAAGCTTTCGCCCAGTCTGGCACATGACATTCGGGCCACCGTGGCAGTCTTCTTCCGACTGCCAGGATCACTTCTGCGCCTACTGCTTGAGCTTTATCAATTTGATAATCTAGTTCTGCAAAATTCTCTGTATCTTCTCCCGGTTCAACCATCGGCCAATGAGCCGCTAAGCGGAGTTTACGCACACCTAGGTCATCAACTATAGCGTTATATGTTTCTTTCCAGTCTAAGCCCAGCTCGCGAGCGTACATTGTATTGAATGACATGCCGTACTGTATCTCTTGGGGTTTTTCTTTTTGAGCAAGAAGAATCACTGTAAACACACTGACAGCTAAAAGACCAATCGAAATATAAAAAATCTTCTTCCACATGAATATATCTTAAAATTGTATCACGCGAACAATACGAAAAATCCAACCAAAATCACTACTACGTACAAAATCTTCCGAAAGAACACTTTCGGTCGCATGTCTCGATCGACAGCTGAATCAGGCAACCAGTGAGCAAAAATCGCCGAAATCAGGAGAATGAATACAAACCGTAGCCCATCAAGCGCTTGCACTACCGAAACTTCCCCCATATCTGTCGCTTTGAGTAGCATGAACGCTGCAATCCCGGCCAATAGCTTCGCTGCAAGCACTATCACTCCTGCTTTTTTTGTAGTCTCAGATGTCTGTGCTCGAATCTTTTTGTAGTACGCAGGAACGAGCAATAGAGAGAGTGTGAACAGAACAAAGCCTGCTCGAGACCAGAAGAATCCGTTATCAAATCCGGTTTCAATAAAGAGCGCTTTCATGGTGATGTAGTGCAGGGCAAAAAAGAGACCGCTGTGAAATACATGTAAGACCACATCTATTTTAGGGAGCGTTTGCGCCACCAACATTGTTCCGACCGAAAGTAAGATGACTCCGATGATAAAATTATCAGGTAACGTTGCATCGAGAAAAAGATAGCTTAATCCAAATGAAGACAGGGCTGAAACGGAGCCGATGATCGGCATGGCGTTAGAAGCGTCGGCTCGTTTTAGTGCGTCGTACATCGAAACCAGAGCAATGAAGAAGGTGTACGCAGCCAAGAAGGACATCGCTACCACTTGAATAGATGGCTTTTCTACATTACTCAAGGATGGTACGCCCAGTTCAGATAGTCCAGGAATATACCCAAGTACATAAATCACTATCCAGAATCCAGTAATCAGACAAGAATAAAATGCGTATACAAAAGGCCGGGGCAGCACTTTTTCATCCGAGACAATGTACTTATCAAAAATCGCCACAATGGCGTTGATGAACTGCCCAACAGTGGCGAGAAGAATCCAACTCATAGCCTTATTCTACTATGCCGTTGTTCTCAATGATTTCTTTATACACGTACGCGGAAGGACGGATAGTCCGCTCTTGTGTCTGGTAGTTTATTTCAATGAGTCCAAATTGTTTTTCAAACCCCAGTGCCCATTCGTAGTTATCCATCAGAGACCAGTACATGTGTCCGCGCACATCGACCCCGTCTTGAATCGCTTGCCAAACACCCGACACTTGTTTAGTAATGTACTCGGCTCGATCAGAGTCGTCATGATCTGCTAATCCTGCCTCAGATACGAACAGTGGTTTCTGATACCGTGCGAGTCGCATTAAGGCATCATAGATGTGTCCAGGAGCAAAATTCCAATCCATATCTGTCTTTTTCCACGTTCGTGTCTCTCCAAATTGGGTATAAAAATAATAGTTTAACCCAATTGAATCAGTGTCATTTTTTACCCGATTCATAAACACTGTTGTCCAGACGTAGTTGGCTATCGCCGCCTTGATTTTATTCAGTGGATTCCAATTCGCTGCAAATACAATAACGTGTTTGACCACACTCACTTCAGTAGTAGGAGAAGCTATTTTGATAGCTCTATAGGCAGCATTGTGCGCTGAAGCCAAATTCTTCATCACTCTAAAGTACAAAAAAAGTGGGCGAATGCCCTTGCTTGATTTAGAATCATACATTCTACCTGAGTTAGTAATGGACACCATATCAGTCACCGCAAATCGTTTAAACGGTGGCCAGCTACCCCGCAACCATCCATTGCTCCCAAATACATTTGGTTCATTCATAGTTGAAAAGTGCGCGCACAAATCACCTAACTGCGAAACTACGTACGTGGCGTAGCGAGCAAAGATCTCGGGTGAATCTTTTTGTTCAAAACCTCCTTTCTTTGTAAACCAAAGTGGCACTGTAAAGTGCCAAATGGTTATAAACGGCTTTATATTTCTTGCCTTGAGCGCCTCTAATACTGACCGGTAGTGAGCAATCGCCCCTGCGTCAAACTTTCCTTCTACTGGCTCAATTCGCGACCACTCAACGGAGAACCTGTGGGCCGTATGACCAAGTTCTGTGGCTAGGTCTAAATCAGCTTCATAGCGGGAATAATGCTCGCAGGCTGGACCACACGGCGGCACTCGGCCTTCGAGTGCCGCCTGTGCCCAGTCATTATTTTCAATCCCCCCTTCAACTTGATATGAAGCAGTTGCCGCACCCCAGTAAAACCCGTCTGGAAATTTTTTCATTGAAATAGTGTAGCACACGAAAAACAAACCTGGATATATGCGATTCGGTGGAAAATTAATTCAGTTCCAGCGCATTAATGAAACTTTTTGGTGCAAGGAACGTGAGCCATTTTTTGTACAAAGCAGTAATAGCTTTTACGTCCTGTCCGTTGTACTTGGCAATTTCGTCAATTTTCTTCGCTAAGAAAAATTCGGTGATGTCTTCCCCACTCATAAAGAGCTTTGGGTTTTGTACTCCAAAGGCATCGCACAGTGATGATAAAGAAGGTTTTTTGTTGACTGCTCCATGAAATGAAAATTCATCAAAAATATCGACGTGATATGGAGCTGCCTGCTTGGTCACATAGCGCGGACGGGCGATTTCAACTGTCGGTGTGACCCCCAACGCAATCGAACGGATGTATAAAAAAGGAATATCAAACGCACGTCCATTAAAGCTTACAAACACCGAGTACTCTGTGGCGCTTTCCCAAAAATCTTCAAGCAGATGCTTTTCAGTGCGAGACTTATACACAAATGAGTCATCAGCAAACTGTTCCTCGGCCTTGCCCGACACGTAATACACCACCCCTAAGTCTCGCGCAGTGTCATATAAAGCAAGCGATACAATCTGTCCTTTGTAGGGTGAAAGTGAGTCCTTGTTTTCGGTATCAAAACCGACAGTTTCTATATCAAGTATTAAAGTAGGCATACATTATAATCATTATAGTTGAATTGGGGCGGCTGAGTAGCAGTGTAAAATAGTATCTCTTTGGGGTGAGATCTGGTAGCGATAGCCTTCAGTTGCCATTGTCCCACCACATGTGTCACCAGTCTCTGGAGAGGAGCCGTAGATGGGAAACCCATCTAACGCATACCCAACCAGTGTGGAGCTGTTAAATATTCCATATACTCCAGCTTCATTGTTGCGAATCAATGAACCATCATTTGCAATGCCAATTACATCAGAAGAGATACAAAAAGTGGTTGCGGCCGGGACACTGCGAACTGGTAGCTGTGCCAACACGTCTCTTTTTGGCTGGATTATAATAGGTTCGCTTGTCGAACTAATATTCTGCGCAACGGGAGCAGATTCTTCAACCATTTTATAGACAAGTCGCGCTCCCTCGACCTCTTCTATTTTGATGCCAGTTGGAGACCAGTTGGTGTACGCTGCGGCATATCCAGGACACAACTGCGGCCCCCGAACCATTTCTTCAGGAGTGGAAGTGGAAGTGGAAGTGGAAGTGCTTGCAGTTACCTTTTCAACTACTTCTACTGACTCTGGCGCAGTTATACTTAATTGACTACTGGCGGCAATTTTATCGTGCATCTGTTGCAACATCTGTGAACGAGAAAACTCATGCGAATTAAGCGTCGAGACTGAATATTCACTATCGTTCGTAACAGCCGGTTGCAATGAAACTTTTTGCTCACCTGCAGTCTGCCATTGGCTAAAAACTGTGACGCCGATAGCCATAGCTAAAAAAACTACTGCCGTAAGTACTAAAACAAAGTCGCGAGTGCGAAACATATCTGTATCATACCAAACAGGAAACTTGATAGTCCTACCTATGCACTACTTCACCACAACTCCTTCTGGAATTTTGGCTGGATCTACTAAGAAACCTTTCATATCTTTCCGTCCAATGATGACGGGAAACCGCAAGTGGCCACGAGGGGTATAGGTCGCGATAGTTTCCATTTCTTTCCCTTGTAATTTGAAACGGAGTTTCACTGTACGTCTTTTTTGTCGGCCGCTCCCAGAGCGCACCCGGACAAATGTCCCGTGCGGATCCAAGCCGAGCTCCTCAACCAGGTCACTATCTATTGAAGTACGATAGGCTCCAGTGTCGACCTTGGCTCGCACTGTTTTCTTTTTTTTATCATTACCATAAATAGTCACTTTTTCTATCACCCCGAGTATTGTCGTTTGTTCTTCGACCGTTTCCAGAGACTCTTCAGCGAACAACTTTTTTGAGAGCTCTACTCCTCGCTGAACGGTTTGCACTTTCAGGTCAGCGATTCGCTCTAGGCGAGTCCGCAGTGATGACTGGTTCGCAATCTGAATGCCTAAACCAGGCCGAGCATTAATCTCAAGAATTAAAGGTCCGAGTTCATTATCAATCACAATATCAACCCCGCAAAACCCCAGCTTGGAAGTTAGCTGAGATTTTACTGATATCTCCAGAATTTTGTCCCAAGCCGGGATTCGTATTCCCCTTACTTTTATTTTTGTACCGGGAATATACATGAGCGGTTTAGTGCCCACGACACCAAAGGTAGTAATCCCTGTCCTCATATCAATCCCCACACCCAGTGCTCCCAAGTGCAGGTTAGCTTTCCCGTCAGAATAGATAGTAGGCAAACGCATCATTGCCATCACCGGAACACCACCAGTGACAATAACGCGGATATCAGGCACTCCTTTGGCGGCATATTTCTTAAAAAACGTCAGGGGTTTAATGCGATCCTCGATAAATACCGAGTCCGGCAGGTTGTTCAATGAATGCTCTCCATCGAGTGCACCAAACACGATTCGCTCCATATCTTCGACTGTCATAGTACGATTTTTCTCCCGTACGCCCTTTTGACCGTCCCATTTCTGGACCACTACAATTCCTCTCCCTCCGTACCCATGAGCTGGTTTCACTGCAAAATCGTTTGGGAGTGAGGTCCAATCAAACTCACGAACATCTTGTAGTGAGTTGAAGGTAGCTAAAATAGTGTTGGTCGGCACACCAGCTTTGAGTAGTCGTTTTTTTGTCAGGAGCTTATCATCAGCCACTAACTTTTGACTTCGTCTATTAAGTTTCCGAATATACAGATAATTTCGAGCATTCATGCCCAGCATTGAACTACTTACAGGCATATGAATTAATCAATTACCACTTTATTAAACCGAAACACTTCAAGTACACGCAAACCAAAGTACCGACCGACGATGATATTAGCTGGAATAACCAACAGAATGATTTCCGGATATAAAATCACCATGTTTTGAATCGTACTACTTGTGGCGGTTAGATACCCAACTAGACCAATGAAGATGGTAGTACCAGTGATGACAAATGTTTCTGCTGAGCTCTTGTGTAGCTGAACTGACACAATCATATCTCCCAGTAGCATCAGCACCAGGATTGGGAAGATGGACACGCTCAAAATCTGTTCGAATTCAAGCACTACTCCAAGGGTCAAAGCACCAAATACTGCCAGCGCGAGAAATATCATAGCCAGCGAGCGCTTTGGGTAAAACATGATTCTCATTTTTGAGAGACTGACTTTTGATAGATATGAAGCTATGAGGATTGCAGCCAACACCAATAACCCCACCGTGATACCCACCGCCACGAGCGCAAAGGCCAAGGCAATCGGCACCAGCATGTCTAAGGTAGGCAGCCCGATGACCACCCGCACGAAACTTACAAAGAACGCGAGAAAAGGGGTCAGCAAAATCAGGAAGATTGTGTTCGCTGGGATACCAACTCGTACAGCTTCCTGGACCCAGTACGCCATAATATTAAATATTCCCGGTTCATTGACCGGCCGAGATTCAAACAAAGAAAGAATGGCTGTTTTTTCTGGCAACTCTTCTGGTTGAGTAAGGTCGTTATTAGGAGTGAGACTTTGCCGCTGATTAATAATACTAGCAGCGGTAACTGAAGCTGAGGCACTCTCCGTAGAAGTAGCTGTGTTTGTGGCAGTACTCGTTTCTACAGATTCTTGGTTTCTAAACTGAAAAACTGAACGGTCTTCTGACTGAGCTTGACCGACGTTCGGTCCGAGTAGAAAAACGAGTAGAAAAAACGAATAAAATAATTTCATAGGTGTTAATAAGCTTTAGATATACAATTGATACTACCATTCTTTTAAAATTCCCAAAGTTTGCAAAGACTTCACGTGTCGATTCAGCAGGGGATTAAATTTACCGATAAATAAAGATTCAAAAATATGCGGCTTGTCAGATATTAGGTGCCAGATGCCGATATTTCCTTCTAAGTACACGATATCCTTCGTGCAGATAGCACCGGGAGTCTGTCCAGTAGTGCCTCGAAAAATACGCACGCAAACATCCCAGGCCGCTCGAAATGGAGCTCCGTCAGACACATCTTCAACTGCATTCTTGAGTGCATAGTAGTCAGTCATGATACTGAACACTGCTCGGAAATCGCGCTTTGTTCCATCCATTCCGGTGGCCAAGCAAGCTGCAAAGTACCTGTCAAATCCGTAGAATTCATGAGCTCCTTCAACCTGCTGCTGCACGTACCCGGCCAAACCTTCTTCACCAGGCAGGTAAGAATCAAAACCTATCTGCAGTAATTTTAAGGGACTTTTCCCTCCTTCGTACGCCCGTCTGGCATGCACACCAACTTCGTGTTCAGCCACTGCCTCTATGTGTATATCAGTGAGTTTTTTCGGACGCCTTAGTAACTGGGCTTGGCTTGGAATATGCACTGTCTGACTAAACGGAGTCACCGAAAAACGAGTTCTGGCTGAACCTGCCACCTGTAGCGTCCAATCTTCTATCTTAAGTCTATCGAGTGTTGTCTGGAATATTTGCTTCACTTCGTCCACTGTAGTAACGGCATTCCCTGTCTCAACTACCGGAGGTAGTATGTCAGAGCTAATATCTACGTTTGACTGGTCTATTTTAGAAACCACCCGCTTCAGACGTTTCGCCACTATAGGTTCGAGTCCTTGAGCTTTTTTACACAAGGTAGTGATCTGTTTGGCTACGTAAGAGAAATACTTCTTCTTTGGTTTCCCGTACAATTTTACACTTGCCCGGTGAAAATCTTCATCATTCCTTTCAATCAAAGCCCGCAAAAAATCATTTCGATGCTCCAGCATTTCTAATTTATGTTCGTACAAATCAAGCACCACTGCATCCTTTTCCTTGGATTGCATGTGGGTACGGAGTTTGTGTATTTCATCTATACTAGATACAAACTCAGGACTTGTTTTGTATACAAACTGAGGGTTTTCAATCTCATTGTTTAGAAACAAATCTCTCTCCTCTTGACTAACACGAATATGTTTCTGAAACCGCTCAGCTTCGTCACCATGACTGCTAATACCAATAATAGAATCGAACCATGGTTCATCTAAAAATGTAGTCATATGTATAGGCAAAAGCTACTTTTAGAGGCCAAATCGTACAGCTTCTCCAGTACCTTCGCCCACAACGCCATCTTCTGAGTTAGGATTTTGCAGTCCATTAACCGGTGGATCAACAGCGAACCTGATTTGTGTGGCAAAATCTTGAAACGTTTCAATGATCATTTTCTCCCCATTGAGAAAGAAGGTTGGGGTGCCAGTGATTCCCAGTTCACGCCCTTGGGACATCTCAGCCTGCACTTTGTCTCGCAGTTCAGAAGAATTCATATGTCGTCGAAATTGATCAATGTCGAGATCTAATGCTTCTGCATACCCAACAAAAAATGGGACTGGGGTTGCAGCCGCTGCCCAGGTTTTCTGGTTTTCAAACAGTGTCTTTTTATACTCAAAGAATTTACCTTGCATACCGGCTGCTTCGGCCGCTACCGCTGCTGGTTGAGCAAACGAATGGATTGGGAGTGGGAAATGCTTGTACTCAAAGCGAATTTGCTCGCCATACTCAGCTAAGACACTTTCTAAAGCTGGCTCGAATGAGGCACAGGCCGGACATTGTAAGTCACTATACTCTACGAGTGTTACTTCTGCGTTTTCGTTGCCACTTACATTTTCTTGAATAAAGACTCCTTCGTTATTTTTTTCAGCTGCAGTGCTGGAGAACCAAAACGCTCCGCCAAACAATACAATGGTGATAACACCGATAATTACCCATGGATTTTTCATACCGAAATAGTGTACCACACCCACAGGTTTGGACTCTAGACAAGATATTGTTTGTTATACTTAACCGATGAAACACCTTCCGGCGAGTCCCTGGTCTGACACGGCTGAAGACACACTGAACTCTTTACAATCTTCACGTGACTCCGGACTCTCTGGTGCCGAAGCTCAGCAGCGACTCAAAGAGTACGGGCAGAACATTTTTGAAGCCACAAAAAACAAAAGTCCCCTAGCTATCTTCCTCAATCAATTTGTCAGTCCTTTGATTATTATCCTCTGTGTGGCCGCGGTACTGACCGCCACACTCCAAGAATGGATAGATACCGTCGTCATCTCATTTGCAGTTATCGTCAACGCCATTATGGGCTTTGTCCAAGAGTACAAGGCTGAACAAGCAATCTCTGATTTGCGTTCATATATTACTCATCGCACCAGAATTATTCGTGACGGAGAAGAGATTGAGGTTGACCCAAAATACATTGTGCCGGGAGATATTCTGCATCTGACTAGCGGAGCTCGCATTACAGCCGACGCCCGAATCATCAAAGAGATAAATTTCACTGTTGATGAGTCTATTTTGACTGGTGAATCGCTCCCGATTGAAAAAACCGTCGAACCCTTGAGTGAAACCACCCAATTAGCTGACCGGACCAACCTCGTACACGCAGGAACCGTATGCATCAATGGCTCAGCCTACGCCCTAGTAACCGCCACCGGCTTTGATACAGAGATCGGCAAACTCGCTCGCCTCGTGGACGAAACGGTATCCGAAAAAACACCCCTGCAGCAAGCCATGGATAAGCTTACTTGGGTGATTATTGTGGTGACCACCCTGTTGGTAATCGGAGTGTTTGTGATTGGAGTCCTCAACGATATTCCTATCTACGAGATGCTCTTGCTTTCCATTGCTGTCCTGGTTGGCTCAGTGCCAGAAGCATTACCAATCGGCCTCACGGCGATTTTGGCAGTTGGTGTCGAGCGCATTGCTAAACGTAAAGGCATCATCCGTAACCTCACCGCCTCAGAAACACTCGGCTCAACCTCCATCATCATCACCGACAAAACGGGCACTCTCACGCAGGCTGACATGCAGCTCAAAGACATTGATACCTATGCTCAACTCACTGCCTCAGACTTTACCCCCGCCGACCACAGCGAAGACTTCAACCAGGTGCAAAAAGAGTTCCTCACGCTCGCCCGATGTGCCTGTGATGTCATCGTAGAAAATCCTGAGGCCGATTCGGAAGACTGGGTCATTCGTGGAGATGACTTGGAAGGAAATATTGTCCGCGCCGCAGCCAAGTACGGTATTATTCAATCCGCCGCTGATCGTAGTGACATTCAAATTAGAATTCCTTTCAACTCCATCAACAAATTTTCCGTAACGAGAATCCCCACAGAATACCTTCCCAGTCACCTCAGTCAATTTGAAGATCCGCACGTTGTTCTAGGAGCACCGGAGGTCTTAATTGCCCGTTCTCATGTCTCGGCAGAAGAAAAAACGAAGCTAACTGAGGCGGTCAACGCCCACAGCAGCTATGGTCGAAGGGTACTTGGAGTCGGTTTACTCACTCCCCATATTGATCCGCAGTCAATCACCACTGAGCATGTCAAAAACATCACCTTTTTAGGTGCTCTGAGTTTCTTTGACCCTATTCGAGCAGAAGTACCAAAAGCTCTTGAGTTGATTAATTCATATGGCACCCGAGTAGTAATGGCCACAGGTGACCTCCCAGGGACTGCTATTGCTGTCGCAAACGACCTTGGCTGGCAAGTCACTGAAGCGAACGTGCTTACTGGACAGCAGCTTTCACAGCTTTCAGATGAAGAACTCAGCCAGCTGCTGGATAAGATTCAAATTTACGCCCGCGTATCTCCAAAAGACAAACTCCGTATTACTCACCTCTTCCAAGCCCGGGGTGAGATTGTGGCGATGACTGGAGATGGTGTAAATGACGCCCCTTCGCTCAAAGCAGCCAATATCGGCATTGCAGTCGGTTCTGGTACCGATGTAGCAAAAGGCGTTGCTGACCTCATATTGATGGATAATAATTTCCGCACTATTGTCGCGGCCATTGAAGAAGGTCGCCAGATTTTGTCTAATATCAAAAAACTTTTTGTCTATCTGATGTCCAATGCTCTGGATGAACTGATCTTGATTGGTGGGGCAATTATCGCTGGAGTCACACTCCCGCTCACTGCTATTCAGATTATTTGGGTCAATTTGTTCACTGGTAGCCTACCAGCCATCGCCTTTGCGTTTGATCGACAACAGATGAGGGAAACAAACATAACAAGTCGCACGATGTTCGATAAGCGAGTACTGTTTTTAACTACTGCCATTGGTATTTTCATCTCGCTGATTTTACTTGGTCTATACCTACTCTTGCTGAATTTTGGACTCAGTGTGGAGCTTGCTCGAACAATCTTGTTCGCTTGTTTTGGCTCATACACCCTCTTTATCACATTCTCCTTCCTGGATCTCAGCCGACCCATTTATCAGTATTCTTTGGTCCAGAACAAGCTTCTATTGGTTGGTATCGGGGTAGGAATGGCGCTGCTGCTGGTGACTATTTATACGCCGTTCTTCCAAAGAATGTTTGAGACTACCCACCTTCCATTCATCTGGGCTGTGTTTGTGGCCTTTTGGATAGTGTTGAATATCATTATTATAGAGATTTTCAAATGGTTCTCGAATACGTTTTTAGTGACCTACCTGAATAAGGATTCATTGAATTAATAGTATATTCGTGTTCTAATCAAGGCTCTATGCCGATGAAACCAAATTTTGTGCGGAAGAAAAAGCGTAAGGTTCATGGTCCAACATTTTGGGACCAAGAGTACACGAACCCTACTCACCTCAAGCTGTCTGATAAAGAGAGTGCGGATTTAGCGAAATTCACTCGCTGGGTGATTCGCCGTGACCGAGGGGATGTGTTGGCACAAGAAGCGAGTGTGTTGGATGCTGGGTGCGGGAACGGACGAAATCTTATCTACCTGGCACACGAGTTTCATATGAAAGGGGTAGGGTTTGATATCTCTTCAGCCGCCATTGCCCAAGCTAAAATCGCCTCAAAAGAACTCGACATTAAATATGATGTTCGCAGCGCGGCAGACCCCATCCTCGTAGAAGACGAGAGTCAAGCGCTGGCATTAGATATGATGACGTCACACTTTTTAGATAAAAAAGGCCGCACCCGACTCCGAGATGAGCTCTACCGAGCACTTATCCCGGGTGGGTACTTCTTCATGAAGACATTTCTCAAAGACAAAGATTTACACACAGCCAGACTCATTAAAGAAAAACCTGGACCTGAAGAAGGCAGTTACATTCATCCGGTGATGGGGGTGGCGGAGTACGTATACAGTGAAGAGGAGCTAGTCAACTTCCTGTCGGAAAAATTCATTGTGCGAAAAATTTACCGGTCTCACAAACACGCATTCAAGGGACGAGCGCGAAAACGTAGAACTATCTCCATCTACGCAGAAAAAGACTACTAGGAGTTTGGTATACTCTCTAGATATGAACAAAGTCCTCTCTCGTTTTTCTCACCCCATACGAGGCTTGATATACGCTATAAAAAAAGACAAAAGCTTCCAAAGTCAGTTCTTTGGCGGGCTGCTCTGCTTATTCATGTTGTGGCTGATTTTTAGCCCCCTCGCAGCCTGGGAATGGCTCTTTATTGGGTTGTGCTGGACTCTTATACTCATCACCGAGTTACAAAACTCTGCTCTAGAAGAGGCACTTAATCGAATTCATCCAGAATTACATGAAAATATAGGGCACAGTAAAGACATGGCTGCTGGTGCAGTGCTGTTAGCTGCTGTGTATGCCGTCGGCACCATTGTTGCTCTGTCGATAGTAAGACTCATTACGTAGACTAGTACGGCATCTCCTCTTCCTCATAGACTGTTCCATACTCCATTCCTTCTTGCAGCACTTGCGACATATCTTGAAACATCACATCAGTCGGCGGGATAAAGACACTCTGGTCAACTCGCTCCCAACTCTGACATGAGTATTGTACTCGTTCATCTAGCTTAACTGGCTCTTGCGTTTGTATATCGGTTTCGTTTGTTGATTGCATTTGGAATGTTACACCATACGACTCACCGCCAATCTCGGTCCACACGTACATCGTGTCTTCTCTGACAATGATGGAAGATACTGCGCTCTCCTGCATGTCAGGAGACTCAGTGATAAAATCTCCCCGAATTTTTTGATCGGCCACAAAGAACGTTCCTTCGTTTGTTACTGTATTATCGATAGTAGTTATCTGACACTCTAGACTTTTTTCTCTGCTCAGCAGGTCATTCATCGTGCCAAGTCCATTAAGCTCAGCCTCTGGCGCTTTTGTTCCAGATTGGTTTTCAAGCTGGGCGACAGCTTCATTTACTTCTTTTTGTGCTGTTTCGATTTCACTGTCAGAAAATAGCCAAAGGTAAGCAAAAGCGATAACTACCAAAATAGCGACTCCGAATCCTATTAAATATTTCATACAAATAAATATTAGTTTTATGTGTCTACAGTATACCCCAACCGTTCAGCGCAAAATCCAGCAAAGGTTACTGGAAGCAAAAATCGATTGCTCCGAAGCTGGTGAGCCAATGTATCAGAGGGAACTGGCCCATAATTGTGGCCTGGCAATACCACTGTTTCTGAAGGCAGTTGCTTTAGTGATTGAATCGAGTCGTATAAATCAGTAATCATATGATCATTTGTTCTCCCGCAGCCATCAATAAACAGTGTGTCCCCAGAAATGAGTACCGGTTGATTATCTACTGCAGTGAAGGAGAAACAGACCGAGTCTTCACTGTGTCCGGGAGTATGTAAAACAGTGATAACCTGATTGCCTAATTCTATTTCGATACCGCCTGTGATGAGCTGCGCGGCATCAACACTCACCGCGCAAGCACCGGCATTATGCACGAAGACCGGCGATTGAAACTCCTCAATCGCACTTTGTAGAGCATCTATATGATCGGCGTGGGTATGAGTAAGTAAAATACCCACCACTTCCAATCGCAGGGTCGAGATTTTCCTCACGACTAACTCGAACTCTCCCGCCGGATCTACGACGAATGCTTCGTGTGTATCATCGCAGTAGATAATATACGAAAAATTTTTATCGAAGCCTCCTACTTGAATCTGTTCAAATCGCAAACTCATTTGAATAATGGTATCACAAGCCGTACAAAATATGCGATACTAGCTGTATGTCAAAACCATCACTACCTACCCGAGTGATTTCCTATTTTGTATTATTTGTAGTGGCCAGTATGCTTGGTGTAACGAGTCTGTTACTACAGTACAAAAGCTCAGTATTTAACAGCTCTCTGCAGACAACTGATGCGGCACAAGTGTATCCTTTCCCAGTGAGCGTAAACACACAAACCAAAGAGATCCTGGAAGACCCTGCTTTTGATACCTTTTACGAAAGAACCTTTGCCGAAGCAAACACCCCTCAAAAAAGGCTGCTGGGTAAAATCTCTTCCCTCCTTTCAAGTAAAAGCTGGTACCAGAGTCTCGCTTCTCCAGTTAGCCGCATAGTGGTGATTTGGCCAGGTGAACGAAAAGAAGAGGTCACAAAACACATCGGGGACATAGTGGGCTGGAACTCAGTGCAAAGACTCGAATTCCAAGAATTGATTGTTTCCCAGTCACCCGTTTTGGAAGACGGCAAATATTTTCCTGGACACTACGTAACCCACCGATCTGCCAGCCCTCTTGAGGTTGCTTCTTTGATTTCTGCTAGATTCACGAATCAAGTGATTCAAAGATATCCAAAAAGTGTCTCGGATCAGGTTCCATTCAAAGACGCGCTGATTATCGCCTCACTCTTAGAGCGAGAGGCGAGTGATTTTCAAAACAAACGGGAGGTAGCTGGGGTTATCTGGAATCGATTATTTATAGACATGCCCTTACAGCTCGATGCTACTTTACAGTATGTCAAAGGTAGCAATCCACGAGAAGCAAAGTGGTGGCCCGTTGTCAAACCAGCTGATAAATTTCTTGAGTCAGACTTTAATTCTTACCAAAACAATGGTCTACCACCAACTCCAATCGCTAATCCTTCTGCTGAATCGATTTTGGCTGCCTTAAATCCCGTTCAAACAGACTGTTTTTACTATTTTCATGGGCCAGACGCTGGTTACTATTGTTCAGTGGAGTATGAAGATCACGTATCTAAACTGAAGCAAATCTACGGTAAAGGGCGATAGTTAACTCGGACACACGAGTGGGTCATGTATTCTTTTACACAGCTGATAGATTGAGAACCAGAGCAAAGTGACTCCCAATACTCCAAATT
>Ga0307932_1000236_pt1 | contig 22286 bp, 30 predicted proteins | sample OrgLakmetageno48_FD_201843 | JGI IMG/M metagenome (GOLD analysis project Ga0307932, IMG submission 201843) | Saline water microbial communities from Organic Lake, Antarctica - #48 | ecosystem: Environmental > Aquatic > Non-marine Saline and Alkaline > Saline | place: Antarctica: Organic Lake...
TTGATCAATGGCAATCATTAAACCTGTTCTTTGCTTCTGGCGAGGATGAAGGTTACATTAGCGAGGTTCATACAGAAGCGTTTATGAATCCAGACATACTAGGCCTGTATTACATCTATAGTAAGGCGGGTATTCAAGCATCCAAAGGCGAGTGTGCAGCCTGTGAATAAGGAGAAAACTGTGTATATTATCTATGGTATTACGAAGTGTCGTAGCTGTGATAAAGCTAAGGCTCTATTGACTGAGAAAGGTTTACAGTTTGAATTTATTAATCTAGATTTGAACCCAGAACACTTTCACGTAATTCAGGACTTAGGTACAAGAACTGTTCCACAGGTTTTTGACGAAAATGGTGAACACATCGGCGGTTACGAAGACCTCCACAAGACTTTCTAATAGATAAAAAAATAACCCCAGAAAGCTTATCAGGCTCTCTGGGGTTTAATTGTATGCGTGAGGTCTTTTCTTATTGTATGTTTGGTGGTAGGTCTATTGCCATTCCAAAGATCATGGGCCTACCCTCTACTAAATTAAGGTAGAGCTTTACAACCAGCTTAGTTACAGTTTCGGTGGTACCTTCTTGGCTGTTTTTTGGAAACGTTTGATAGCTCATTATACTAGACTTTCGGTCTAAAACCTTTAAGTCAGTTTCTCTAAATGTTTTCGCTGTAACTTCCCCCCAAATCTCTTTATCTTGAGCTCCTTCATACCTTTGTCTTGTTACCTTAAAAGAGTATTCATACTTTGTGTTTATAACCAGCATAGACATATTAGGCGTACCATCCTTATTATAACTAACTTCTTTTAGCCACGCCTCAAATGGTAAACTATCTATAAACTCTTCGAAAAGACCAACAACGTTTATGTCTTTATTTAGTTGGGCTTGAAGTCTAAAAACCTGCGCTGTTAGTTCTGCAATTTTTGCATTTGATGTTATTTGTTGTTCTCTCATGTCTGTTTCAAGGTACTCAATTCTTTTAAATGCTGATTCAAGTCTACTAGACTCTGCGAGAGAGTTGTCACTAGATACATCATTCTGAACTGACAACCAAGCACCCATTAATATGGCCAGAGAGGAGATAAGGGAGATTACTATTTGTATAAACCAACCCCTTACCCTTGTTTGGTCGAGATCAGGCACTTCTTTACTCCTAGGTTAGTTAGTTTTATCGTACAATTGTTTTAAATCGTTGCTAAGCTTAAAAGATCCCTTCCTCTGTAGTTCGCACTTTCCTATAACAGTCAGTGCAAGGATATATTCCGTAATAATATCTTCCTTTGAGTTGCCACCGGGATACTCTCGAATAGTACAAGGCTTACTCAGGCTCTCATACACCGCAGTTGCTCGGGTCTCCGTCACTAAGACAGTGGGATTGCTTGAGCAACCTGATATCGCTAGGGCCAAGAAAAGCCCCACAAGCTTCTGTAGCTTCATCTTTCACCTCTTTGGTAGGGTTGCTTGGGGTTGGCTTAGAAACCTTAGCCTGTAGCTTCTCAGAGGCCACGTCGATAGCTGCTTCACCCTTCTGTACAGCGACTATTGCTTTGTCAGCTAACTCGGCACTTTTTATGGCCTTATCTGTCTGAACCTTTTCTTCCTCAACTACAGTCACAAGCTGCTCTGTTTGTGCAACAGCAACCTCACGCTCGCCGTAGAACTTATAGGATAACCACAAAGCTCCTGCAAGAGAAACTAGCAGAACCACAACAGCTATTACCATATACTTAGTAAGAGGGCTTCCCATAGTCTTTAATAAGTTCATCAACATATCCCCATATCACCTCTACGTAATGTATTGTTTCTTTGTGGTGCCTACCCGTAACCTGTACAAGGTATGGATTTACTTCACACCACAATCTTTTATCTCCGCTAAGCTTCTGAGCTTTTAGTATGTTACCTGTACCAGCATTGTAAGATGCCATAGCTAACGAGTGAACCTGAGGTGATTCTCTTTCACGTCGATCCCAAGTAGACCTAAGCTGTCTCATATAAGAAGCCGCTGCCTGTATGTTAAGATCAGGGATAAAGGGGTCACCAGAAAAGCCAAGGTTATTCTGCATATCTTTCCAAGTTGCTGGCATGAACTGACAGACGCCAGAGGCACCAACAGGAGAGACAGCTTCTGGCTTAAGTCGAGACTCTTGCCAACATTGTGCCTTCAGCCAATACCAAGGAACACTAGGCATGTAATATGCTGACCACTTTCTAAAGTTATTGTCGTATTTCTTCGAGATAGCATTAGCATCTACAGCAAATGCAATCAAGAAGAGCACCACTAGTATCAATAGTGCCTCCTTAAGTCTTTTTATCATTTCAGTAAGCTCCCTTAAAAGCCTACAGCTTTACCTATAACAAATGCCACCATGAAGGCAACACCGACAAATCTTAAGCCGTAGTAGAGTGCGGTTGCTTTTGCATCTGTTTCAATGTTATCAAAAGCTTTTTTAAAGTCAATACCACTAGAGGCATCGAATGTTCTCAGAACAAACCAAGTACCTACCAGCCCGATTACCAGAGCTGCCAGTGCTATCACTAAGCGTAGAATTACACCTTCAATCATTTTATGTTTCCTTTTAAGATGTTTGGCAGAGTCCTTTAAAAAGTCGCTGCTAAAGTGAATAAGTTATCTAGGTCTTCCTCTGTTAAGCTAAGTGCAGGCCCAAGAGATACAACGAACGGCCAAAGTCTTTCGACCTCTTGAGCAGTATTCCAATCTACATTGGCCTCTGATCTCTCTGGCTCCGGTAGCGTATTAATTGCTTCTTGTACACCTTCGAGCAGATTAAGGTTGAGGAGCGCCCTCTTTGCTTGTCGCATTGTGACCACCATTTCCGACCTTTTTGTTTGTAATATCTCGTCTAGCTCCTCCGGTGTGAATCGTCTACCTACCCAGCCCTGAGACCAAGTACCACCTTCCGACATAACCGGTGTGTCTGCACTTACAACATCAGCGTCTGGTTTCTCAGCTAAAAAAACACGAGAATATCCTAGGGATTTCATTAGTACATCTGTAGGTTCTTTGGGTAGGCTTATGTTTCTGTTAAAATTACGAATATCGTTGGGCGTTAGTGGATACCGTCCGTCCGAATCACGTCTAAATATTGCACCCATTTATAGTTCCTCTTATTGCCAATCTATGTTTGTTTTATCTTCAACAGCCAGCTGCTGATTCGTAATGAGACGGAATCTTTCGCGCTCTTCCATAGCTGCTGCAAAGTAATTTTTGCACAGCATTTCGTTGTGTTCTTTTGAATACTCAACCCTAAGGTGGCCGGAAAGCTTTGATGTCATTACACGATCAATTGTGTTCTTATCACCATCTGTACCGTCAAAGAGTCGAATGATGCTATGATAGGTAGAAAGCCAAGCCCTGTCATAGCGGGACAAATCTGTAACGGGCTTGCCTAAATACCTAGCAACGATATAGAGCTCAGATGTTTGCATAGCCGCGACTTCATCTGCTGCGTACAATAAGGAAAGACCACTCTCGTCTTGGTTGATAAGCCTGTGATACCCAAAGATGTTACCTAAATGACGAATCATATCATCATTAGAGACGGGGTGAAGTTTAATTACCCAGCTCTCATCGGCCATCAATCGCTGAAGGGCAGATTGGTCTAATCCATTTAGAGAGTTATCACCCGCAAGAAAAGCAACCTTTTGGTATTTTTTGGTTGGTCTTTTTAGTTTATATTTATCATAAATCTTATCAATAGGAAACTCACCAATAGCGGGGAGTTTATTTGCCCTCTCCGACATTCTGCAGGTTATTTCCGCAGAGAGTGTGTGAAGGTTAAGACCACCGAGAACATCCAAATAGCAAAACTCAGTAAAAAATGGCGGGTGAATTTGCCTTACGTCACAAGTCAGCGCCAGTGGGGCAAGTGGCTCGATAAGACCCTCAAGAACCCCTATAGCTGCTGAGTCCATGACCCTTTGGTTTGGCCCAATACGGCTGTACTCTCCTCCGTGAGTGCTTAAACTAAGTCTGGCTAATGGTTGCATTATCTATACCTCGTTGTTCTATTGGTTGTTAGGGACGTAGTTGTTGATCTTGATGTGTTTCTACTAGAACCTGTGCCCCGCGATGTTGTAAAGCTCGTTGTAAAAGTCGTTAATATGTTTGCTACCGACGTGGCGGACGTAGTTGTTGATCTTGATGTGTTTCTACTAGAACCTGTGCCCCGCGATGTTGTAAAGCTCGTTGTAAAAGTCGTTAATATGTTTGCTACCGACGTGGCGAACGTTGTTGACCCAGCAGTACCAAAGTATGTAAAGCGAGCTGTTGTGGCGTCTGTACCTTGGCTTCTTATGGTTTGAAAGAATGTATCCCTTGAGGTTTGATTCGAAGTAGGTCTACTTGTTGTTCTAGATCCGCTTGGTGTAGCCCTAGTGTACAGGCTTGTTGAATTACTAGTTGAAAAGGATGTAGAGCCGCTGGAAGAGGTACTATACGATGTTGTAAATTGTATAAAGGTTGCATACTCTGCCCTAGTGTACAGGCTTGTTGAATTACTAGTTGAAAAGGATGTAGAGCCGCTGGAAGAGGTACTATACGATGTTGTAAATTGTATAAAGGTTGCATACTCTGTATTCCGTTCTTTTATTCCACCTCCTAGATGAAAGTTGGCTTCAATCATGCAGACGCTCCTGAGGAACCTACGCAGTCACCACCCACAAATGTCAGTATAATAAGCGTCCAGTTAGTATCTAGTAGGGGCGCAACACCTCCAGACCACGATATGGTTGCAGGCCACGTAACGGCACTGTCCCCTATAACATATATAACGGCTGTTAGTGAGCGATCCACAGCTGGAGTATTGGAAAATGTTAAGGTGCGAGGAGTTGATGCGTTAACATTGAATACGTTAGATAGTGCAAAGTCTAGGACGCTTGTTGTACTTAAACTATTGAGGTCATAACGAATAAACTTGCCATCAATACTAATTAAAAAATTACTTAATTTACTCATCTTATAATCCTCCAAGTGTTGCTGCTGTAGATCAGATAAAGCGCCGTAAGCTCAAAATCAATTTCTAGGTTTTCAGAAAGACCCATGATAGTGTTACCGTTACGTGCAATAATTGCACCCTTAGATACTCCCGATCTTTTGTACAATTGCACAAAGTCATTAGTAGTTGGGTTACTTGGCAGCGTTAGGGTTAAAGGAGTAGAGCCAAAGTCTACGGCGTAATAAGACCTTACTGAAAAAGTTACGCTGGATGATACTTCCTGCCAGCTCAAAGCCAGTATGGCCGCATCAGCCTCACTCTTTGTATATGTTGTGGCCTTATCTGCTTTTGCGTTTAGTAGGCTGTCGGATTCTGGCTTAGAGTAAACACCAAGGTTAGTTCTAGATGTTGCTTTATCAGGTAAATCTAGTAGGTTGCTGGTCTTAGCTAAGTACCTACCATTAGACTCACTTTGAGAATAAACAGAGAGGTTTATTCTAGCAGCACCCGACGAAAGTAAATCAGAAAGGTTTTTGTCTTTTCTTAGGAAGAGGTTATCTGATTGTGTTTTACTGTAACTGTTGCCAGAGGCGTCAAAAGCAAGCTTCCAATCTAAAGAGTTTACTGCGGTTGGGCTTTTATTTGTATTTGTTCTTAAAGCTCTGTAGATATCGCCGTTAGCAACTTGGACATACGACTTGTTAATAATATACTCTGTTGTGTTATCCCAAGCAACAACACCTAGCTGGTTTATGTGAGCAATAAATTGATCTTGTCTGTTTTGAATCCAGTTTTCAAATTCAAAGTCAGGTATTTCAGAAACCCAGCCAAGGTCAACCTTAACTAGGGACGGTTGAATTCTAGAACCTGTCGCTGCAAATACTCTGTTAACATCCGGTTTTACGTATGCCATTAGTTTTTCCTAAGTTATCTTACAATAGTTTTAAGGCGTCTTTGTATCCGCCAAATGTGCAGCATAAGCGTCTTTGATTTCTTGCGTATGCACCGCTGCGACAATGGCTTGAGTCTCTGCCGATTCGTTGGATACGTCATCGCCTGGGCTAATTACACAGCGGTGAAATGTCCTAGATAGCTCTACACCGTCCTCGCTGATGACTGTTGCTTGTCGGCATTGTACATGCTTGAACGGGCCTACTACTTCGTACTTGTCTATATAAATGCTTTTTGAAAGTGACATAATTTTGTTCCTTTGGTTTGCCTACTATCCATAGGCTTGCTCTACGTTAAAGAAATTTAGGTTGTAGTTACTGCGTGACATGATCCGGTTAGACGGCCTGACTGTAAATCAAAGTCATACTCGTCCCCACCATCTGCTTGGCCTCTTAAAAAATCACTTGACTCTGTATATACCCCGAATCAATATCACCTCTTTCTGCTTCTATAAAAGACGACCTAGACCTGTTCATTATACTGCCGTAGCCACCATAAGCATCACCATCAGATATTAAAAAAGGCAATCCAACAATACCATGCCGATCTCCTGCCGTAAGTGCCGTAGTTACTATGTCCCACCTTAAGTAAATGTGCCTCCCTGTTTTAATATAGTAACCAACTTGCTTATTGTATGAGGCCGTAACGTCTACCCCATTTACAGTATCTTTAAATCTAGGCGTCCAAGTCCCCTCTTCATAATCATCCAGCGTATTTGCCGCCGCCGTATCAGTCCCAAACAGTATGCCGGTTGATGCGGTTATTTTAGGCGCTGCTATGTCGCCTGTAAATGTTAACCCTTTTGCCAACACTTTTTTACTCAAATCATCTGCTATTACTCTACTCCTGCAGATGTCTCCTGTAAGTTGTTAAACGTATCTTCATCAGGGAACCTATAACACACTGGAGTAACACCACCCGCATACACCCGCATAGGCGTACTAGGCTGAGGGTCGCACAGGTAGCCAGCCCATTCTGCAACCTCGCTTGTGGTGTTCACATGCCAGCCATGCTTGTAGGTTGCACCCGTTAGCTGATTGTCATCTTCGTCATAGGTGCCTGGTGTGTCTACGATTTTGCCAATTACGTCGATGTTTTTCATATTAGTTGCCTCCGGTTAGGGTTATGAGTTCGGCTTCTGATAAGGCGGTAGGTAAATATATTATATCCTTTACTTCTATGTTTAGCCGCCTATTGCCCCCACCAAACAAAGTTCCTATTTGCATTTGATTTATACCAGTGGCATTAAGCGTACCTACTCCTGAGCCAGAAACTCCATCAACGGCAAATCTCATTGTACTGTTGTTGCAACTTAGTGCCGCTTTGTATACTTGTCCAACAACATAAGAAAAATCACTATTAGGAGAAAACCCAGTACTAAAAAACTCTATAGCATTTCCAGCCCCTAATCCAATTTCCAAGAACCTATTGCCTGTTGAATTGTCGTTTAAAGCAGCAGCAGCAGCGCTGAGAGAAGAAGGTACAGACAACGCTTTAAATTCTACATATATTGTTCCTTCATCATGATTAAACTCATCCCCCAACACCCTCACACAATTATCAGCCGCCCTTGTTACTTGTGGGCTTGAGCTTACATCAGCGGCGCGGGTTACTTGTGTGCCCTGTGTTGGGATGTAGCTTGTGGGGTAGGAGGATTTTTCAAATTGTCCTCCCCATAAAAGAATACCTTTAACTCCATCCCCAGTTGTATGTACATCACCATCAAAAGAATCAGTTGGCCCAATCAAAAGCCCTACTGAACCGTCAGCATCTACAGTGTTAACAACACTAACTCTAAACCACCCGCCAGTTAACTCTTCAACAAAAAATTCACCTGTAGAACCACTAAATTCTCCATTAATTAAATTTATGATAATTGTAGAGTTAGTAGTCCTATTGCCTGCACGCTGAAGCCTTGCAAAGTTATACCCGTAAGCTTTTACATACACCGAACCGCTATAAACCTCCCCTGTCAAGGCAGCCTTTGATTGAGCGACAAAGTGATTTTCATTTGTTGCAAAGGGAATTATTTTATCTGCCGTCAAAGTACCGTTAGGAGCAGTGCCAGCGTTTGGCGTTACAGTTACGGCCTTTTTACCCCACCCTGCGTTATCAAACTGCTCAGAATACAAAACCAAATTTGTCTTAGCTTCCTCAAGCAACAACCCAATAGGTTTCAACACACCATCGACATACCCGTAAGCATCATCACGAGCCACGTCAACAGCGGCTGTTTGTAATGTGCCTGTAGAGTCAATGTAAGTGGCTGTGGATGCCCGACTGGTGAAGGTGGTTTCGTCTGGGATGATAGATGTTGGGAATGAGCCTTCTTCTAGTTGGGCGTGCCAAAGGTAAAATATAGTTGCCGTATTTGTCCCGTCGATTCGTATCGAAAAACGAGTCATTGCATCTGTTTGTGTGCCCCAATAAATTGTTTTGTTATTGTTGTCAACCCTCTGCCACTCCCCCGTAAAAGTAAATTGTGATTGCTGTACAACGGAGTTGTTAACAGCCCTAGTTTCTATCTTAACTGTTTCGCCCGCAATCCCTTTTACATAGGCAGAAGCAACGGTATCAGTTTCCGATATAGCAACATCTTGGTATATAAAACCTGTTCCACTCTGCGTGTTGATTAATGTTGCAGTATTACTTCCGTCTGGAGCTACAGCAGCGCATGGAAAAAATATTAAATCCCCTATCGTAGCCCAATAAGCATTATCAAACCGCCTCGGATAACTCAGCAAGTTTGTCCTAGCTTTCTCAATCAGCAACCCCTCACGGTTGCCCACAAGCCTCTGCTGATCTGTAAGCACAGTGACGTAGTTTCGAGTGGCTGTCTGCGCTATTGCAGCAGAACCACGAGTGAAGTCCAACGCCTCGTTGAAAGGCATTTGCGTCAGACTGTTGACCGGCCCTTCATACACTTCGTATTTGTTGTTGGCAAAGTCCAGTGACAACGTGGCTTGTTTGAGCAGGTCTTCCCTTAATTGCTTGTTAGCTTGCTCCACCTCAGTCCAATAGTCTGCCCCTTGAAGCCCATCTAAAAGATCAGCGTCAAGTCCGTTACCAGCGCCTACGTTAGCAAGTGCTGCGGAACCTAGGTCATCTATAGTAAGAGTAGCTATTTGCCATTCAGCGGCACCTACAGATGCATCAAGACACACCCAAATCTCGGCAGTAGATACGTTAACCCAGCGAGATAAAACCTCGTAACCCTCTGTCGAGTCGTTGCTTACCGCTGGGTTTGTTGTTGCTACTAGGTTATTTATAACCCTAAGTGCATATTGATCGTGAGGATCGGAAGCTATTTCGTGTGCTGCTAGACCACCCTCTTGTACAATGTTTTGTACAGACCTTGTGCTAGTGACGCCATCTTTTACTAGGGGAACTAGCTCTATTCCACTTAAAACATCAGCGCCGGGTAGCTCACTAATTCTTACTGTATCGTCAGCCATTTCTCTACTACCTCAAATTATGTTATTAAAGACTCACCAAATTCATTAAGAATTCTTTCATAGTCTTCCGTTGTTATTTGCATTCCATCTACAACGGCTTTCTCGTTCTTACCTATGTAGGGTCTTAAATAGGCTATGCTTTTTATAGTACCGTTGAAATGGTCATAAGTTACTCCAGAGTTAGTTACAAAGTCTCCACCAAATACCATATCAAAGCCCCTAAGGTTGGTTGCGCCATAGACAAACTCAAAAGGTAAGAATCTTTCACTGGAGTCAACAAGGAAGTAAACGCCGTTTGGTGTGTAAGATATGTTAACAATAATATTGTCGTCTGTAGCTAGAGTAACCATTTCGTAACTGTCTGAGGCACCCTCTTCTATTCTAAGTTTCCAATAGGTATCTTGTCTAAACAGAACCATCTTAAAGCCAGTGCCTTCAAGAACCATAGAAACTTCGGTAGCGTTTGTGTTGTAACTTTCAAGTGCTACTCTTAGAGTTCCTTGAGAGTCATTTAACTCTAAACCCCAAGTATGCGTCAATACCTCGTCAGAACCTATTAGAAGGCCTACAGGCTCTAGCGTACCGATGGTATAACCAAACCTAGGTTCATCTATTGCTGCTGTCTCTGTATCTCCGGTAGAGCCTACGTAGGTTTCTGTAGATGGTCGGGTAAATGTAAACATAGTATCAAAAGTAACTGAAGTTAATCTATCATCAGACCCAAAAATAAACTGTTGATATCTTTGAGAAACAAAGTCTGCAAAGAATGTTAGAGGGTCTTGATAGTAAATGGCGACACCTAGGGGTTTATTTAAGAATCTTTGTGCCAAGGTTATTTCATCCAAACCGGGAAATGCTGCTTTTTGTGGGTCGTTGTAATCACGACCTAGGCTTATTGTTATCGCCGCACCACTCTCTAGATACTCTGGAGGTACATCCTCTTGGTAATCAATATTGTCCACACCAAAGAGTATCCTAACAGCGTCATTAAATGCTGTTATAGTTGCGCTAGATGTATTTTTTATTATCTTAAGCCTAATAAGTCTTCTATACTCTTCGTCGTTTAATTCACGAAAACCAAGCAAAGAGTCTTTAACACTTTTCCAAGGCCCGAAAGTTCTTGTTGTATTAGCTGCAGACTTATATGGTGACGCACCAGTTGCTCCAGAGAATCCGAAGTATCTAATGATAACACTATCAAATAGTTGTCTAGGCTGACCAACGATTCTTCCAATAATATCTAGTTGAGCACCTTTAGCGGAATCTAAACTTCGATTTTGCATCAGGTCTTTTAAGACAAGTTGCAGATCAACTTGCCCTGCTATTAGTAACTCTAGATATTTATTAAAGATAACCCTCTTCTTAAATTGGGCAGTAGTTAACTCAACGACTTCTGCCTTGTAATCCACCTCCACAAAGGGGTTAATCTCGCCTGTAAAGGTAGCGATAGGTGTTTGTTTAATCATATCGCATTTACCTCGATATTGCCTATTTCTAATTTAACCAGTTCGTCATAAGCTATGGTTACGTTTTCAGTTCCTGTTGGGTTTACAGACAAACCAAGAAACAGTGAGTCAACCTGATGCCCAGCAACAGAGTTTATTGGCGTGTACAACCTAGAGTAAGTTGTACCTTTACCTACAACGGTATTTGATTTAATATAGTCAAAAAGGGCTGACCTTATTTGTTCAACACCATCTGGCGGAAAATTTGAATCTACAGTAACGTCTAATGTCACAAAAATATCTACAAACTTAGGCCTCTGAAAGTAAACTTCCTTTAGGTTATCAAAGATATCTGTAATAAGAAAGAAAGTATTTCCATGAGTTCTAATACCAGCCGGTCTGTTTGCCCAGATTAACTCTGCAATTTCTTTTTCAAGGCCACCACGAACAAGAACCATGAAGGAGTGCGGTGGAATACCTCGACTATCTACGACGTCTGTAATATTTTCGTAGATTACGGTTTCCTGAACACCGTCAAGGGATACAAGGTCTGAGTAGAGTGCTTCAATAATATTAGAGCCTCTTGTAAACTTACCATCAGAAAATCTTTGTCTTAATACAGCATCAGTCTCTCTATTAGAACCAACAACAGACCTTAGGGGTTGAACAACAGAGTTCCAACCAAAAATTGGCGTAGATATTGTATTTATAGTTCGTGGGTTTTGGCTTATTGGGCCGACCTCTGTACAAATAGAGGTAATAGTTTTTGTTACACCAAAGAAGTATAGGTTACTTGACAACTCGTAACTTGTCTGTGTTACCAAATCATCTGAGACTATTTTTAGGGTGTCTGCTTCAACAGTTGCTGTAAGCAAGGTTCCATAGTTATCGTTGATGGAGTCAGCTAAACCTTGAAGTATGTCTACCTCTGTTGCTGTTGAACTAGAGGTATAAGATAAGTCAACGTTATTGGTACTATCTTTGTAAACAACAGTGTAGAGTGTTGAGTTTTGAACGGTCTGAACTTTACAAGAAAAACCTACAACGTTATTTTCATCTAAAGTTATATCCGATGAAATAGAAAAACGATTGTTTGTAAAGCTAGAACTTACTAAACTGCTTTCAGGTATTACAAGATTATAGTCACCTTCAAGTAGAACCCTAGCTGTGGTAGCAACTGCGCCTTTTCGAACTATACCGGAAAGAGCTACAAGATTATCTAACGCGACACCTGATGCTGCGTTTGGGTCAAAGGCAGAATAGACTTGTTGGATAGCTTCCCAGATGTCTGACTGTGAGGGTGTTACAAGGCCGATTAAACGACCAAGAGTAGATGCGGAGCTCGTATCTAAGATATCACCTTCCGGCAAAATATCATTAAATAAAGTACCAGCCTCTGCTCTCAACTCTTCTCGTATTTCTGTTAGCCTCTTAATCTCAAGGCCTTGATCTGTTAAGCCAGCCATTATACACCTACCTCTAATTCTTTAATTTCTACGGTTGTACCATCACGCCCCTTTACCGAAAAGTTAAGAGAGTATACGCGATTGATAGAAAGTTCTGATTGAAACTTCACAATAGTAACAACATCATTATCTGCAGCTACTATTTGACGAAATATAATATCAAGTGTGCCTTTAGAACGATTCTTCCCAACTATTTGTTGAAAGTAGGGTGTACCGTAGTTTGTATCTAAGAACCACTCGCCCATAAAAGTCAAAAGTTTTATTTTTAGTCTTTGTTTTAGACCTTCAGATACTGTTGGGGTTACTGGTGTGCTTCCATTTAAAAATATGGCATCATGCGTAACTTCATCTAAAAGAATATCCATCTTTACTCTCCTTATCCCGTAGATGGCCCTACGTTTCCACCCTCTGGGTTGCTGTGACTGTGCGACTTAAGACCAATACCGTCGGCGGTTACATCAGATCCTACTACAGTAACACTATTATTAATTGTTAGCGGCGCATCAATAGTGGCTGTTCCTCCACCCCCGGCCCCGCCAGTCATTGAAAGTGTGCCAGCTAGATTAAAAATACCAGTCCAGTTAGTCGTGGGAGATTTTATATTTGTAGCCCCAGAGATATCTGCACTCCAGTTAGTTGCTTGTAAGTTTAAGTCGTTTGCAGCAGTCATCGAAATTGAATCCCCGGCGGTAACAGTAAAGTTACCTGCAGCGTTTACCGTAAGATTATTACACTCAATCAAACCATTCTTAAATGTGGCATAGAAATCTTGATCTGTTTTCATTTCTATATTGCCATTGTCTTTTAACCTAAACTCGCACTCTGTTTCTTTACCTATGTTATTAACAAGAACAAGGTCTCTAGTCGAGTGGGTCCACTTTCGTTTGGCTGGGTTATTAACTGCAGTCTCGAAAGGAAAAAGGCCGGGTATTGCTATAGCATCTCGAATACTAAATCTGCGCTTATCTTGAGCTATGTACGTAGAAGCTCCTGAGGATGCCTTAAAACCATCTGTTGATCTTTGGCTGAACACACACAGCACTGTGTCTCCAACATCGACAGGGAACGTCATAGCGGCTGTCTTGGATGCTGGAAAAATAACAGGTACATTCAATATTGGTGGTTGTTCTCTTGAAACACCATCTGGTAACACTCTATTCGTTAAGGGCTGTACGTCAACCCTCTGATCATTTAGGCTGCTACGGACTGTAACAATCCGACAGGGTATGCTAGTGTACATTTCAGAAGTCTTATAATTGAAGAAATCTTCAAGAACTGTTGTGAGATTAGCATCTCTCATTTATTAAACCTCCTGTCTTATAGAACAAGTACAGTGCATGTACCAATTAGTATTACGGAAATCTCCCTGATACTCTACTTCTTCAATTCGTAAGTAAACAGACTCTTGATCATAATCCACCCTAACAATACCACCCGGTCGTACTGTAGGGTTTAGAAGCGCCGTAAACTTAGCTCCTCGCTTTTTGGTGTCATCCTTTGAAGATTTAGCTTCGCTACCAGAGAAGAAGTAGGGTTTATTAATTAACCCAGTCTCTTTGTTAAGCACAGGTGCTGTTTTGGTTGCAGGATTTTCTGAGCTATCTATATCATTTATGTATAGAGCCTCACCTTCAATCTTCCACTGAAGTCTGTAATCATTGCATATCTGATCTAGCATCGAATGTGGTGTCCCAGAGATAGGATACCCATAAACAATAATATTATCTAAGTTAGCCCCACGGTAGACACCCTTAGCAATCGAAGTGTCCTTTCTTATAGACTCAATAACATCTCTAACTGTTCCGTTTTCAGGGACAAGACTCGATATAATCCTGTGCTTTAATTCAGTAATATAGGGGGTTATCTCAAGGGTTGTAACGCGATCTGTTCCTTTCTTTTCTGTAGAACTCTTACTTACTTGACCGTAGAATAACCTAACTAACTCGTCGCCATACCCACAAAAAAGGGAAGCTACAGAGAAGGCTGTTTCTGTGTGTGTCAAGGACTCTTCTGATAAGTTTGTTATGGAAACTTTGCAGGTGTCTTGTTTTTCTTTATTATTTACAGACTTCTTTACACTAAAAGTAACCTGAAGTTCATTAATAGCCAAGCCCTTACCTGAGTCCGTATCTCCGATCTGTAGTAAATAGCCCCTATTAAAAAACTTCATGCTTACTCTCCTGATTGATAAACGTAGTATAGTGAATAAAAGTCTTTTGGATTTTTAACTTTATCCTCCATATCCTCTGGGTTTACATCTGCGTTAGGAATAAAGTAGAACGATCCAGTTAGACCACTTAACTTATAATCTCCAAATAATGCTGTATTGGGACTCAACCTCTCTCCACTCAACATTACATTTTGATCTGAATCTTTTAAGGTAATAATCCAAGAGTTTAATCTACTCAGAAATAAAAAATCCAGTGTTAACGTGTTACCCTCAAGTACAGTCGAATAAGAGTAAAAAGTATTATTATAAAGTGGTAGCTTGGTTGTTTTTAATATCATTATTATCCCCTACCAAGTATAAGGTCAAGTCCACGCTTTGCTGCAGAACTTCTTTCTATGTCTGTTACAATATCTTCAGACTCAGACCCAGACTTATCACCTTTTTCTACTTTAGCATCTGTTTTTGATTGTATGCTAGCTGCAGGAACCTCTTCGACTTCTGCCTCTAGAAGAAAGCTAATCGTAATCCTCTCAAGTGTTATGTCAAATTCAAGAGCATCGCCAGATTCACTTTTTTCAATTAACGATAATTTTGTAATAAATAAGTCAAAGATTTCCTCGACAATAAGTCCTCGATCAAACTCAAACAAAGAGACCTTAGATTTATTGTCATAAAAACCTAAAAGAATAGAAAATAAAACTTTCTCAGAGTAAGAGGCATCCCTACCTTCCGCTATATTTTCTATTTCTGGAAGTGTGTCAGTAAAAAACTGACCAATAGAATCAGGCAATAAACCAGTAAAAGACTCTTCAGATTTAACTTTAACTTCAGTGGCGATGTCGCTTTCTACCACCACCTGATCTAAACCTATGAACTGTCTATCCTCCGAGCTTAGAGTGGGTTTACTGAAGTTAAAATCTGCACCAGTTATAAAACCCCTCAGTTTTATTATAGGATTTTGCTTAGTGATGTGATCACTTACTGTACCAGAACCATCGACAGGATGTTGACTAATACTACTCGGAAAAGTTTGTGAATAAGCAGTAACAACATCGAAATAGATGAAGCTGCCACTTTCACTTTTTAGTGCTATACTCATTAGTCTGGAGCTCCCTCGTACTTTCTTGCTGCTTCATTATATAATAGATACGGAAGTTTCTGCTCTATATCTTTAATCATATCCTCGGAAGTACCTAGAGGAACACCAGTTATATTTAGGCTATTAATAGTTGTTTCCGAAAACTGCCTACGAGAACCGCTACCATCTCCAGAACCTAGCCTCATTACTTGACTATCTAAGAAGTTACTTTGCTTAACTTGCTCGTCTGTCATCAGAAAGGGGTTAAAGCTACTGCTAGGTTTTGAAAGATCAACTAGCCTATCTGCCTCACCTTCAAGAGTTTGACCTTGAAAGCCAAGCATACTTAAGGGATTTCTGAGCATTCCTTTAATATTATCTGAAGTCATCTCAAGGGTGGACTTAGGTTTTTCACCCCTTTCTTGAATACCCTGTAGTCTGTCATTTTCGCTGAGATTTGGATCTTTATATCCAAAGGCTTTCATAACACGAAGTAGCGCATCTGCTGTTGCTCCGACTTCACGAGCCACTGCTCTGAGAAGGGACACGCCTGCGGAGGCAAACCCATCGGAGCCTAGAAGCTTAAAGATCTCCTGCCACCCAACCAGTATAGCGTCTGTAGCCCGTTTAATCGAATTAAACGCCTCCCTTAAATCTTTCATTGTAGCTGCAAAAGCTTCGGGATTAGTCTCAGAGAAGACCTCTAAAAACTTACCAATAACACTTCCGCGTCCTGATATGAAGGCAGATAAATCTTCCAAGGCAACAAGAACAGTACCTATTATAGTAAACGTCCTTGTGAATGGAACTGCAAGTAACGTCAGATACCCGCCCAATGCTAGGATATTTCCCTTAGACGCTCCAGTATCTTCAGATACTCTTTGTATCGCACCAGATAAGTCAGATAATAAACCCAGTGGTACTCTTATTAGAGCCTCCACATACTTCCACGACTCACCAAAAGCTTCTACAAGGGGAACGGTATCAGCTAAAAACTTAGCCATTGTTCTGAATAATCCGGCCTGACCCTCTTCGAATCCTGCGTCAGAAAATACGCGAACCATGTCACTGAATACGTTATTAAATCTTCCCTGCTCAGCCGTAGAGGCCTTAATTGCGTCTTCGTAAGCCCCGCCAATACGAGCTCTTGCTTCAAGAATTTTAGAAAATTCTGGCAAATATTTCATTGCTGAAACTTCGCCTTTCTCCATTAACTTAAATAGCTCTTTGGTGTTATTAGCATCACCTGTTACAGCTTCAGCCATAGCAGAGATAACACCCGGCATTTTTTCAGCCAACTGAGTTTTCAATTCTTCTGCATAGATTTGTTGCTTATTCAGCATCTGCTCTACAGCTCTCATCGAGCCTTTCATGTCTTCTGTTCCAAGACCCATAGTACGACCGTATCGAGAGATACCTGTGTACATATCTTGGGTTTCACCTACGTTCATGCCTGCGTTAGTTGCAGAGGCAATCATACGGATATACGGCTGACCTTGTTGACGGTAATCTTGACCGACTTCATTAGAGAAATCTTTAAGGAAGGCAAGACCTTCGAGGCCAGCTTCTTTGCTACCAAAAACAGCCTGAGCTGCATACTCTTGACCAACCAACTCTTGGTTAATCTTGTTAAGTTGACTAACACCAAAAGCAACACCCAAACCGGGGATGAAGCCACGACCAAGACTACCTGCTGCTGCACCTGCACCTAAGCCAGCACCAAATCTTCCTCCGCCGCCATGACCTCCAAAGCCTCCTGCTGGCCCTCTTGGAGGAAGTATGTCTGAACGTATGCGGAACCTAAGGTTACTTTCAGCATAGCGTATAGCTGCCCTCATTTCCCTTAGAAGAGCTTCCCTGTCTACGTCAAAGCGGTTAATTTCTATTGCGGTAATTGGAAGAGCTCTTAAAGTCTCTCTAATAGACTTTAACAGTGCTGCCTTCTTAATTTTAAAAACACGTATAGTTAGAGCTATCTTCCCAACGGCTGGCGAGAGAAGAGCCTCTCTAATAGCTTTAGTTAGTGCTGGTCTATTTACCCTGAAGCTATTTAAAGGTACTGCAACCTTCTGGGCTAATACAGCGTCTCTTAGAGCTTTGGTTAGAGCTGCCCTGCTTACTTTAAATCTATCGAGAGGAAGTGTTACTTTAGGGAGAACTAGAGTTCGAGTAGCTTCCCTCAGGGCTGCTGCTATTGCAGTTCTATCTACTAGGAAGTCATCTATTCTTAAGATAGGTTTGGCTGATTTTAAGATAGCCTCACGGATTGAATTACTAATGCTTACCCTGTTAACTCGAATATCTTTAACTACCAGTGGAGGTATTAGAGACTTTGATGCAAAACCTGCCTTAAGAGCTGCTCTTAGGCTTACCGTACTTACTTTAAAGTTATCTAGTTTAATTTGAATAAGTTTAGTTTCAGACAGAAGTATAGCTCTAAGAGCAGCTTTACTAACATTAAAGTTGTCTATCTTAATAACAGGTGCAGCGCCAGTGGCTGCTATTAGCATGGCTTCACGAATTGCGCGGCTAACGCTAACTTGGTTAACTTTAATATCTTTAATTACTAGCGGAGGTATTAAAGCCTTTGATTGAAAACCTAATTTGAGTGCGGCTGTCAGACTCGGATTATCTACTTTAAAGTTATCTAGTTTAATTTGAATAAGTTTAGTTTCAGACAGAAGTATAGCTCTAAGAGCAGCTTTACTAACATTAAAGTTGTCTATCTTAATAACAGGTGCAGCACCAGTGGACGCAAGCTTTAATTTTGCTTTTAAGGCTCTCTTCAGCCTACCATCAAATCCTTCTTGAAAACTAAAGCGAGAAATATTTACCTTTATGTTAGATAAAGATTGCTCACTCATACGTCTTGCTCGGGTCTCTAGATAGTCCAGCTGTTTATCAATTCTCTTGATATCGCCTTCTTTTATCTTAAAACCAAACGTAGCAAAAAACTCCGCCATTTGACCAGCAGCAGCCATAACTATTACCTCTTCTTATTTTCTAATTCTTGTAGCCTATTGTTCTCAACTTTTATGGTTCTTTGGACATCAACTATTTCTAGTAGATCATAGAAGTCTGTTAAGCTGTAAGTATTTTGTAATTCGTAAAGACTGCAAAGCTTTGGTTCAAATAGTAACAAAGTCATTGTCCTAGGGTCTTGAGAAAACTTATCTGATATCTCTTTGTTGACTCGGCTAGGTGGTTCGGAAGATTCTATTACTCTTCTTCGGAACCGAGCATCGTAAAAACCGAGCCGAAATTAAACATTACGATTTCCTTTAGCAGTTGAAATAACTCTAGGTATTTTCCTGCAAACTGAGTATCGAAATCAATTGCCATGCTACCTATGGTGGCTCCGCGAGTTACCATAGCTTCAATCATTTTCTCATCAATCTTGTCGATGTTTTCTGCAAGCTTACTCATAGCCAAAGAAAGTGCCTGACCTTCGCTTAGTTTTTCAGACTTGCTAATCTCTGCAATAGCCGGTAGAATTACTTGAGCCAAAGCTTTTTGATACCGTAGGCCTTCAATCGCACCGAATTGATTCATTAGGTAGCTGTTGCCACCAACTGTAACTGTCTTTTGTTCACGCATATTATATTGCCTCACACAATGTTAGAAAAATGTACTGCCAAGGTCGGACACACCAGACGAGAAAGAATTTCCCGAAAGCTTAGAGTTACCGCCCACTCTGAATAAATCTGTAGATAAGCAAATAATATTCCAACGTCTCATGGAAATACTATCGGAGAATACAAGCTCGGGGTGGCCTTCAATAAAGCATTCCCTACTTACTATATTACTACTACCTAGCCCATCTGTCAAGTTTAATGTTAGTCTAGCGGAGTTAGTTCTTAAATCTTGTTCCAATATTTCGGTAAGAACGTCATTTACCAGACCAGTCTGTATAACATCAACCGTTACAGTGCAAGATGTGTCCCTATTTCTGCGTCTACTGTTAGAACCACGTATGCCTTTTATTAAAACGAAGGACGGAGAATTTTTTTGTACAGAGATCTTGTCAAATCCTGTTATTTGGTAAGTCGAGATCTCTAGCCTTATCTCAGAAGGACTGTACGTGTAAACTTCAAAAGCCATTTACATAGACTCCTTATAAAAATGTTGATGCAGCACCAAGACTGAGTGTTGCTAGATCCCGTAGAGCTTCACTGGCATTTTCATTACCACCAAAGTTAGTAATACACTGCGATCCTTGAATAACCCAGATGCGGTCTGTAACCCCATCAGAAAACTCCATATTCGGTAACTCTTTGACCCAGCAAGTGGGTGCTAGGAACAGGCTTGTCCCAAGATTATCTTTTATAAATATTGGAAATTTAACATACTGTGTTGCTGAGTCTGCAAGAACAATACCCGTTAGAATATCATTGGTTGGACTTGTCGAAGCAATCTTGAGTGTTATGGTGTAAGAATCATCTTTGATAAAAGTACGTGCTATCGTACCATCTGCTGTTCTAGTTGTTTTATACGGTTGTATGTCTTTACTTATGGTTACAAATGAACCCGAAACAAATCCGTCTATTTGATAAAATCCCGCCAGAAGTACACTAACATCTGATGGAGAATAATTTCTAATTGCCATAGTGTGCCTCTCCTAAAAGCAAAAAAAAAAGGAAGGAGGAAAACCCCGCCCTCCTCTTTAGTAGAGTGAAAGAGCTTAAAAAATTAAACTCTCCACTTGTCCTCGATGACACCACCAAGTTGCTCAAAAGAATCTGCGTCCTCTGGAGTAAATCTGGCGTTACCACCAAATGTCGCGTTAAGGCGAACTGCCTGTAGCTGCCACTCACGTAGCTGCATGGTATTACCAAACGATGCGTTTGGAACAACCGCGATGAAGGCTTCCTCGGCAAAGAACACACTCCGTCCAGAGTTATCCTTAACTGTTAGAGAGAAAAGACCTGAAGAATCTTTAGAAGCTCTGTCGTTTTCATAAAGCTGCGACATAATATCGTTGCTGTTAGAAGTTTGTTGTAGAGGTAGTGTGATCATTGCAGATGTATTTGGCTGATAGATACGTGAGTTAGTATCGTCAGCACCTGTGTACAGACTGAATGTGTCGCTGTTTCTTTCTACGCTCACAATGCTGTCTTCGGAAAATCCGCTTACAATATGTGAAAAGGCACCTTGAGAAATAACAATAGTTACATCCTGCGGGCTAAACGTAGATGTGTATGAACTAGCCATTTACTTTTTCCTTATTTGTTTATTTCAGAAACTACTGGAGCATTATACGCTCACAGTACCTCTTACTGTTACGAAGTGAATAGCGCCTGCAAGACGAGCTTCAAAACTAATTCCCTCAAGAGTACGAAGTGCTCTCAGGTTAGGATCAAGAGATAGAACGTTCGGTACAGTTACTTTTGGTTGTGGGTTTGGAGCTAGACCACCTGTTGTAATACCTTCTGCAAGAACTCTACGAATTTCATTCTCGATAATTGTAACACCGGCTTGAGTATAAGGAATCTTTTTAGTATTAACAAGACGGAAGAAAATGCTTTCACGCATACGAGCTTCCAGCCAATCAACAAAGATCATAACGTCAATAAACTCACCACCAGCCATACGACCTTCAGATGTAATACTAACTCCACCAACTCTTTCGTATGTGTTGGCATTTTTTGCCTTAACTGCACTAGCTTGTGTAGAGTTAAGACCACTAACAGTGACGCCAGATAGTGACTTAAACTTCCAAGTATTTGACCCCGGTTGTTCTGGCAGTTGGCTACCAATCCATGCAGCTTCTGGGTATTCGGTATCTGCATTTTCTGAGTAGAATACAAAAGTTCTTTGGTACCCTAGGCTGAACAAGTTAACTGCTAAGTCATCTGTTGACGATGCGCTTGTAACCTGCACATCGCTAGTGGATGTTCCGAAGATTTGTTTACGGGCTTCCATAGCGCCAGCAACTAACGTTACGTCCAGTCTTTCGTGAGTCTCTATAGCAAGGGCGTACCACTCATTGTTTTCGTCACTAACGCTATCTAAGGCCTCAACCCAAGCCTCTGTGCTGGTATTTACTACTGTGAACTGACTAGAGGCAGAGAAAGAGAAGGCGACCCCACTCACAGAAGAAGAAACTTCAAAAGAGCCGTCTGTGTTGTCTGTGAAGGTTACTCCGTCAATGCCTGCACCTGTAAAAGCTGTTTCAATAGCAGCTACACCGTCTGTTGCGTTTGCTTCTGAGCCTACGTCAACAGTTATCTTAGTACCGTTAAAGAACAGCTCAGCCGATCCAGTAACAGTAACAAGAGTAACCGCAGAGCTATCTACTTTTCTTCTACCGACCACAATTTGAGGTGGTTTAATTTCTTGACCAAATAGTTTAGTTGCTGCAACGTAAACACTACTTGTAGAAGAAAAGTCTGCACTAACAGCCAGAAGACTGGAATAGATTCGAGCTCTTTCTACAAACGCCGTGTGTGTTGCTAAGAACATAGGGACGTTAAAAGCTGCCCTCGATACAGCAGTAGTCTCTCTAGAAATCTGAATATCAATAATGTCTGTAAGTACAGTCATTGTCTAACTCCTTGCTAAGTTTAATTTATATAGTGTTGCCAAGTTACGACTTCAATCGTATCAATTGGCTGAGTGGTTTCTACGGCATATGAGAATATTACATCAAGAGTAAAGTTATCCACCCAAGTTGTATCCCTTTTTTCGGGTACTCTACGAACTTCGCCTTTTCGCATTATTGCGAGACTTTCTGTACCAAAGTAAAATCTAGCAGCAGGATTATCAGCA
>Ga0307932_1000241_pt1 | contig 22091 bp, 23 predicted proteins | sample OrgLakmetageno48_FD_201843 | JGI IMG/M metagenome (GOLD analysis project Ga0307932, IMG submission 201843) | Saline water microbial communities from Organic Lake, Antarctica - #48 | ecosystem: Environmental > Aquatic > Non-marine Saline and Alkaline > Saline | place: Antarctica: Organic Lake...
ATTCAGCTTCATCCCCCCTGGTCCTGCTTAATAGAGAGTTTTTTTCATATCTTTTGGAAGATAAGGAAGATTTTTCTTTTTCTACTTCTGTTTTTCTATTATCCAGTTTCTCTTTTTCAATTTCCAGGTCTTCTCTGTTTTTTTTTAAAGTCTCCCTCTCTTCTTTGATTATTTTTAAAAGTATATTTATTTCAGTAGAAACTTTACTTAAATAATCAGATTGATTAAAAACTTCTGTTAAACTGCTATCACTAGATACAAAAGCTAAGCCTAGATTATGATTTAATTTCTGATAACTTCTTAATAATTCACTTAAATTTTTCTTGGATTTTTTGATATTTGAATCCTTTTTCCCAATTTCTTTTAAAATTCTCTCGATTTTATTTTCAATAGAGTCTATTTCCTCTTCTAAAGTACTAATTTTCCCTTGAACAGTGCTTATTTCTAAATTTAAAAGACCTACCTGATTTTCTAAAGTTTTAGCCTGTTCTTTTTTTAGCTCGGCTAATTTTTTAGCATTCTCCAACTTTTTCTCCAAATCATCCATTTCGTCTTCAGTTTCTTCTAATTCGTCTTTGTATTCATCGCATTCTTCTTCAGTCACATTTTTACAATAATCATCAATTAAATCAGATAATTCATCAGCTTGAACTTTGGAGTTAGCGAAAAATATCAAAAAAAACATCAGTAATACTAGTGACAGTTTAGTCAAATAATGTGTTTTAGTTTTATTTTTTAAAAACATACTTTTTTAATTTATAATTTATAAATTATAAATTTTTTAACTTCTCAATTGCTTTTTTTATTCTTTTTTCACTTTCTTCTTTTCCTAGAATCCATACTAATTCAAATGGACTGGGGCTTTTTTCTTGACCAGAAAGAGCCACTCTCATTGGCCAAAGGTGCTCGCCACGAGCCTCACCAATACTAGCCAAAACACTTTTCTGGAATATTTCCAAGCTAGTTAAATCACTTTCTGTAACTAATTTTAAATCTAATTCCAATGCTTGTTTAATTTCCTCTTTATTCATATCTTTCCATTTTAACAGATTTTTGGCATATTGAACATCTTTAAAATAAATATTAAAATTTTCAGTTATTTCTGATAAATTTTTAATCCTAGTCTTTTCTGTTTTAATAATTTTTTCTAATTTTTCTGGCTCAACGCACAAATCATTTTCAGTTAAATATTTTTCAATATAAGGCTGACACATTTCCAATAACTCTTGACCTGTTCTGTTTTTTAAATATTGGCCATTCATCCAATCTAATTTTCTATAATTAAAAATAGCTCCAGCTCTATGTAAACCATTTAAAGCAAATTTTTCGATTAATTCTTTTCTATTCATTACTTCTTGATTATTTTTAGGGTTCCATCCCAAAAGAGCTAGAAAATTAACCAAAGCTTCTGGCAAATAGCCTTTCTTGATAAAACTTTCAACGCTGACATCGCCTTGTCTTTTAGAAAGTTTTTTCTTATTTTCCCCTAGAACATTTGGTAAATGAACAAATTTTGGAATTTTCCAATCAAAAAATTTATATAATAAAACATGCTTAGGAGTGCTTGGTAGCCATTCTTCCCCTCTGAAAATATGTGAAATTCGCATCAAGTGATCATCTACCACTACTGCAAAATGATAGGTTGGAAAACCATCGGCTTTGATTAAGACTTGATCGTCGACAGTACTGGAATTTACTTCAATATCACCGAAAACTTTATCGCTAAATTTGATTTTATCTTCTTCTGGAATTTTCATTCTAATTACATATTTTTCTCCATTTTTAATTTTTTCTTGAACCTCTTTTTCACTCAATTCTCTGCATTTCTTATCATACATTGGAGGGATTTTCTCCGCTTGCTGTTTTTCTTTAACTTTCGCTAATCTCTCAGTAGAACAAAAACAGTGATAAACTTTTTTATCCGCTAAAAGCTTTTTGATATATTTTTGATATATTTCTAGTCTTTCTGATTGAATATACGAACCAAATTCGCCTTTTTGGGTTATTTTTTTGTCTTTATTTAAATAAACGCCCTCATCAACTTCTATCTCAACCCAGCTCAAGATTTCCAGAATTTTTCTGACAGCCTCTTTGTCTAGTCTTTTTCTGTCAGTGTCTTCCACTCGTAAAATAAATTTGCCGTTTTGATTTTTAGCAAAAAGATAAGCAAAAAGAGCGGTTCTTAAATTTCCAATATGAATAATTCCAGTTGGTGATGGAGCGAACCTGACTCTAATTGTTGGTTGACTTTGATCTTCTTTTGTCATTAATGTTTTTTATTAAATATAGCTAAAATTGGAAAAATTATAGTTGCTCTTAAAATCCTCTTGAATCTATCGGGTTGAACTGCCAATCTCCAAAGCCATTCCAGGCCAATTTTTTGAATAATCTTTGGAGCTCTTTTTTTCTTTTTGGTCCAAAAGTCTAAAGTTCCTCCGATGCCGATTGCCAATCTAACTCTCGGAAACCTAGAAACGTGACGATGAATTAATTTTTCTTGATGTGGATGACCAGTAGCCACTAGAATTAAATGAGCTTTTGACAAAATTTTAAAATCATTTTTTAAGTTCTCTCTCCCTAGGCCTAAAAATTTGATATTATCTCTTGATTTGAAATATTTTTTAATTTCTCTTTCTGAACTAAATCCGTTTTTATTGAATATTATTCCAATTTCTAAGTTTAATTTTTCTGCTTCTTTGATTAAAAATTCAGCTAAATAAGCACCAGTCATTCTATCACCAATTTTTATTTTTTTCAACCAGCTGATAAATTTTATTCCTACTCCGTCGATAATTTTCAGGTGAAAAGAGTTGATGATTTCTTTGTATTTCTTATCTCTTTTGGCGGTTAATAAGATTTCTGGATTCAAAGTTGCTACAAAAAGAGGTTCTCCGTTTTTTCCCTTAATCAAAGCATCAAAACACTTATTTAGAATATCTTTACGAGAATAATTAATGATTTTTACACCGAAAATGTTCATCTTTTTTTATAAATTTCAAAATCCAAATTAATTAAAGCAATTCGAGCTTTGAAATAATTTTTCAAATTATTCCGGCAATTTATGATCCTGTAATTCCTTAACAATCACCATTAAGGCACTAGCAAAAGGAATGGCAATTAACATTCCGACAAAACCAAACAGTCCAGCTCCGACCATTAAAGCGATTATGATAACCACCGGATCTAACCCGATAGCCTTTTTCATTATTAGTGGCACAAAAATATAACTTTCTATTTGTTGAATAGTGATGTATAAAATTCCCACTAAAACAGCCGTCAAAGGGGAAACCAACAAAGCCACTAAAACTGTCGGTATAAAGGCCATGAAAGGTCCAATAAAAGGAATCAAATTCAAAAAACCACCCAATATAGCTAGCAATAAAGCATAGGGTACTCCGAGTGAATATAAAAGAATAAACTCCAAAGTGAAAACTAAAAAAGCAATGGTTAATTGACCAACTAACCAACTGCCCATCTTTTTCTGAATTTTAAAAGTTAAATTAATAGCGTAATCTTCATATTTTTTAGGTAAAAGAAATTTCCAAAAACCATTAATACCCTCTTTTTTAACGATCATATAAAATGCTAAAGCAAACACAATAAAAATCTTAAATAAAAGCGCTAAAAAGTTAATTGAATTAGAAAACACCTGAGAAAGCAGTCCAGTCATTCTATCAGAAACATTGTTAACTAAGGTCTTTATATTAATTTGAAAATCAGTGATAATTAAAGAATTATTTAAATTTATTAAAAAATTATTAATTCCACTTAAATAATCAGGCAAATTTTCTCCTAATTGTTTTAATTCAAAAATTAAAACTGGAATAATCAAATAAAAGCAAAGGACGACAAAGCCGAGAAAGAGAGCGTAAATTAATATAGCACTCAAAACTCTAGGAATTTTTTTAAGCTCTAGATATGTCACTAGAGGTTCTAGCGCACTAACCAAAACTATTGAAATAAAAAGCATTAATAAGACTTCTTTCATTAAAAAAACAAACCACAAAATTAAAATAATTCCAGTTATTTTCAATAAAGTGTTAGTGGAAAATTCTATTTTATTAGTCATTTTCATTGATTTAAATATTTTAGAATATATATGTCTACGTCAATAGTTTAAATAACCTCCAAGCATTTTTCTAGATTAAATTTTTTTTCATGTGGGCCAATAACGGCTAAGTTGAGTTGTTCTTTGATGAAAATTTCTTTAGCGACCGCTTGTATTTCCTTGGCAGTTATTTGATCGATTTTGTCAAAAATTTCTTGAGGCTCCAGGACTTCTTTCTTGAACAACTCTTGATTTCCCAAGAAAGAAGCCTCAGCTGACGAAGATTCCAACGCCATCATAGTTTTGCCTTTGATGTATTCTTTGGCTTTCTTAATTTCTTTATCGGGAATTTTATTTTCTTTTACTTTTTTGAGTTCTTTTAAAATTACCTTGATAGTTTTTTCTAAATTTTCATGTTTAACTCCAGCACTAGTGAAAAAATATCCGCTATCTGTTGTTTGGTCAGAGCCAGCGTTAACATAATAACTCAAGCCTCTCTTCTCTCTTATCTCCTCAAATAAACGACTGCTCATTCCTCCACCCAAAATGACTGCCAACAAATTGACCGCATAACGTTTTTCACTAAATATGTTAACTGATTTAAAACCTATTAGCAAATGTGTTTGATCGGTTTTTTTAGCCAATATTCTCAATTGAGGTTTGCGTTGGTTATGAGTAACTTTCAATTTTTCTTTTTTTTCTTTTTTTCCAATTTTTCCAAAATTTTCTTCAATTTGTTTTAATGCTTTTTTTTGATCAAAATTTCCAGCTACTATAATTACTGTTGATTGGGGAATATAGAAGGTTCTCAAGTAATTTAAAAAATCTTTTCTTTTGAAATTCTTTATATTCTCCACTGTTCCGATAATATCCCACCCAGCTGGTTGATTTCCGTAAAATAAATTTTCAAATATATCCCAAATATATCGCATAGGCATATCTTTATACATAGCCATTTCTTGAAGAATAACACCTTTCTCCTTTTTTATCTCTTCGGATTTGAAAGTTGAATTCAAATAAATATCACTCACCACATCTAATCCCATCTCAAAATGTTTCTTAGGTACTTTTATCCAATAGCCAGTTTGTTCCTTGTCAGTAAATGCATTGAATTCTCCTCCCACTCCATCCAATTCTTCAGCAATTATCTGAGCGTTCGGTCTTTTTTTTGTGCCTTTGAAAATCATATGTTCCAAAAAATGAGATATCCCATTGTTTTTAATATTTTCATATTTAGACCCAGCCTCCACTAATATTTGAACAGTAACTGTTTGGGTCTCTTGATTAGGTGCTAGGATAATTCTGGTGCCATTTTTTAATATTTTTTTAGTATGTTTCATTATTTTTAATTTATTCGTTTTTAAAAAATTTAATATTTAAGCAAAGTTTTAAAAAAAAACAAACAATAGATTTATTTAATTATAAATGTAGCACGTAGTGTAGCTGATGACTGTTTGCCTTTAGCGAAATGAAGAAATTTGCTAAATGTACAACTTAATGTATGTTTCTTGAAAATCTAGTAAGTCCTCCAAAAGCAATTATTTCAATTTCTTTTTCTAATTCGTCTAAAATTATATTCATTCCGATTGAATCAGACGAAATATGCCCAGCAACCACTACATTGATGTGTGCTTTTTCTGCATTTTTACGATGAGTTTCACTTTGATGCATTCCTACTACTGTCCCAATCCCAGCGTTGGACAAAGCTTGATAAATTTCTTTTGCACCTTCAGTCCCACCTGTCATCTCGGAAACAATTACTTTTCCACAACGACTCTCTGGAGTTCCTGTAAACAAAACTGGCCCCATGGTTCTTCTTTTTGCCTCTTGATATTCAGGAATGGTCATTAAAGTTTTTAAAACATCTTTAATGTAACGAGGTTTGCCTTTTTCAATTTCATCAGTCACTAATTTGGCTACACAATTATCAGCAGGAGTGTGTATATTGATTAAGTTAATATCTAAAAGTTTGGCAGCATCTATTATGCTATAATGATTTGCAGGATTGATTCCCCTAGAAACCTCCGAGATCCTTTTTTGAGTTAGTTTTTCGGCGATATTAACTGGCACACCAAACTTCTCATAGACATCCACCTGTAAGCTCATAACGTCATCTAGTTTGCTTAAAGCTCTCCCAATTGGGTGATGACTGATAATCGAATCTATTCCCAATTCTTTAGCTAATAACAAACCTCCAATAGTAATATCAATTCCAGCTAAAACTTTTTTAACATCTCTTCCATTATCATAATGAATAGCAGAATCAGCATAAGGATTAACTAATTCTTTTTGATTGAAGTAGGATTTTTCTTCCTTGGATAAATTTTTATAAATGTCTTTTTTTCTTTGCAAAAATGCTTGAATTTCTTTCTTAGTTCTAAAATCATTTTCCATTCCCTTGTTAACGCTTAAATCGAAAATTTCTCTAATCTTCATGATCGTTATGGTTTATTTTTTAGATTTGTTTTAATTTTAACATTTTAAACATCTTAATTCAAGCAAAAATCAAATTCAAATGCTATCATATATTATAAAATGGTAACATTATAAATTTTACATGTTCAATGAACGTTTATTGAACATATCGTTTTTTATTTATTTTAAAAACCAGTCTTCGTTGCTTGAGATATCATATTTTTTAACTTCTCCTTCCATATTAATTATTTCAATTGTTCCTTGAATTTTATCAATTCCAGATTGTTTTTGAACTGTTAAGTGATATTTATCCAAACTAACTTCGTCATCAATTAAATACTCAAAATAATAAGTCTTGGTTTGATTAATAGGAATTTGAACTAAAGTTCCAAAATATTTTTTATTAAACTCCTCACTAAATTTCATCGGATGATTATTATTAGAATTTATCAACCAACTTCCATCGGGTGTATAAACTCTTAGATAACTTTGATAATCGCTTGTCATCCAATCTTTATTTTTAGCAGTATTAGTATAAACTAATTCCAGTTTAGCAATGGGCTTTTCTCTAGAAAAATCTACTCTATAGCTAAAAAACCTTTCCATTTTAGCATCTGTTTTATAAGCGCCTAAGTTAGCATCCACTATCATTAAGTAATCCATTTCCGGATTTTCGATAACTCTTCCTCCCCAACTTAACTTGATAACTTCATCTTGAATTTCAGAATCAAAAAAATTCAGCATTATATCCTTTTGGTTTAAATGGTCTTCCAACCGTAACAAAAGTTTTCTTTTTTGATTTAAATTCAAATTTTGAGCTCTTTCTAGAATTTCTCTAGCCAAATATTTCATAATATATTTTCGTTTTCCTTTTTCAATGCCCTGCTCTTTATAGCCTAATTCAACTTGATATTCTAATTTTTCTATGGCATTTTCATGAGTGTATTCTCCGGGAAATCCTTCAACAAAAACTGGTCCAGTGAATTCTAAAAAAGAAGTCAGTAATTCCGTAGAAAGAGCCATTACGCCATCTAAATTTTCCGCGCCACCTTGAACTTTATAAAGCTCCACTGCTTTTTGAGCATTTTCACTAAAATCAGGCGACCAGTTACTGTCTCGTAATTCCCAGTGTTTTATATTTAATGTTTCTTTCATTGGATAAGGTGGTGTAATTTCACTACTTCTCCTATTGTCAAAAATATTAGTATCATGTACTCCAACCTCTATTACTCTGCCTTCTTTTATTTTTAAGATACCAAAAGCACCGATGTATCCTCCGCCCGGTCTTAACTCCATGTTATTTTGAAACAAAACAAGATAAGTCTGGATTTCTTTTTTATTACTTAACACCTCGGCTATTTCAAAAACTGATTGAATTTCAGTTTTTTGTCGATCTTCCATCGGAACGACTTTCAAAATTGGTATTAAAAGATCACTAATTCCTAGCCAACCAGCTTTTTTGTACTCCAAGAAAACAAACCAGCCTACTAAAAAAACCACAGACAAAGACCAAAAAACAATCCAGAATTTCCAACTTCTTTTTTTAGGACCGGTTGCTTTTTTATTATTTAACTCTTTTTTTAAGTTTAAATTATTCATAATTAAAGAAAATTAATTTTTTTTAAATCTATCATTGATACTTATATTTTTACCTAAATTCAAAATTATCGCATACATCAACCAAAATATGATTGCCGTTGGACCAAAAATCAAAACATTGCTAGTCAACCCTTCGAAAATCAAAGCGATGAAACAAGATGCCACAATAATATACCAGATACGTTCTCCTTTTTCAGTGGTTTGATATTTTTTATAAATATCCCGAAAGTAACTCCAGATGATTTTAATAAAAATAATCAAACCTAAAATACCATAGGTTTTCCAAAATAATAAATAAGAATTTGCTTTATTGCCTTGCTCAACAATAAAACTCTTATCTTCTGAAATAATACCTTCCCCTAAAACCCAACTATTCTTGACAGTTTCTATGCCACCAAACCATTGGTTTAGATTTTCCCTGGAAACATCCTCTAAAGATGATTTTATGCTAGGAAAAAACACCGTTAAAACAATTAAATAAATTACCATTGCTCTTATTAAGGCATTTTTTCTAGTTAAAATACCCATTACTATTACGCCCATTCCTAAGAAAATTAAATTGGAATAAGAAAAAGTTAAAACTAAAGCTAAAAATTGAATTGCTATTAATAAACTTAAAAAAATTCTTTTTCTAAAAAGTTTCCTGTTTTTGAATTTAATTTTTAATTTTCTGACTTTATATAAACCATCTAAAAATTTAATTTTCTTTTTTCTGCCCATTTTCTTTTTAGTTAAGACTTTTTCTTGCTCTTGATTTAAGATTAAAAATCCCAAAGTAGATATAATGCTAATCATCAAAAAAGCCGAAAGGGGATTTGTTCCTAATTGATTTTCCAAACCAATACCGAAAAATCCGTTAACTTGATAATTGATTTGACCAAAAATCAGATGCTGAGTTCTTTCTTGCGAAATTCCCATCCCCAAGGAAGTTTGCCAACCTCTCCAAAAAGCTAGTATTCCAAAAATAGAATGGGCTACCGCAACTCCAATTAACAATGAAAAAAATCTTTTAATTCTTTTTTGGGTTTGAAAAAAATATTGAAAACCAATCAATAAAAACCAAATCAAGGCCATATTTAGAATAATCTTCCAAGCGACACTTTTTACTAATAAACCAAAAATAGAAGCGAAAAAAGAAAAACAAAAACTAATTAAAAAGAACAAAAAGAACGGAAAAGTAAGACTATTCTTGAGAATTTTTTTCTCAGTAATGGCCAATTTAATCATTCCTATTATCGAAAGTAGTGCTAATAATAAATCAAATAATTGCAAATTACTATCCCCTAATTTTATAGTTGGAAAAAGTAAAATTACTCCTAATAAAAACAACCACCCTCCAGAAAAAGTTTTAGAAAAAATAAAAATTGAAATTAAAAGTATAGCAACCAAAATAGTCGCTAAAATATTTAGTGTTAAAACTAAATTTAAAATAATTATCATAAGCCCTATGAAAACGGGCAAAATAGCTTTTTCGGAAAAATTTTTCTTTAGCCACTCCTTAATTTCTGTAACTTTGAAAATTTTCTTTATAAACTTCAATTAAATATAAAACTATTTCATTTAATTTTAAATATAAATATAACATAAAATTTATATTTTGGCAAGGGTTTAGATATTTTTCTTAATATTTTTTCGCTTAAAAACACTCCAGGAGGTATTTTTTGTCTTCATTGTTAGGTATTTTAACATACTTAAAGATTACGGCATCTTAGATACATATTAAATAAAAAACTTCATTTAAAAAATAATTTTTATGTTAATAATAGTTTTAAGTTAGCTGAGCAAGTTTTTATTCATTTCTGAGCGCTTCTATTGGAGTCAACCCGGAAGCCTTCTTGGCTGGTTTATAACCAAAAATAACTCCAGTTGCCACCGAAAAACTCACTGCTAAAATTATAGAAAAGATTGTTACCGGAAAAGTCAAAACAAAATTAAGTCTATCTGCTATAATCTCAGCTATATTTGAAAAAATAGCTCCCAATAAAATCCCTACTGCACCCCCAATCATAGTTAAAATCAAAGCTTCATAAATAAACTGCCATAAAATATCGCCTTTTTTAGCCCCTATCGATTTTCTTAAGCCAATTTCAAAAGTCCGCTCCGTTACTGCCACATACATAACATTCATAATTCCTACTCCACCCACTAATAAGGAAATAGAAGTTAAACCTATCAACAAAATATTTAAAATTCCAAAGACTTGGTCAATCATATCATTAGCTTCAGCCATAGAAGTAATGGCAAAATCATCATCTTTAGGATCGTTTATGTTATGATTTTTTCTCAATATGCCTTCCATTCCCTTGATAGTTAAACTATCTTTTGTAATATCTCGACTTTTAAGTATAATCCACTGCACATGGTCTATTTTTAGCACCTTAGTTTGGACAGTTCTCAATGGTATATAAACAATACTATCAAAATCAAACACTCCCGTGGAGCCTTGTTTTTCCAAAATCCCCTTAACAATATATTTTTGATTTCCCAGTTTAATTTTTTTACCGACTGCTTCCCTTTCACCAAACAAATCTTTGGCGACTTGACTTCCAATTACCACCAAATTAGCTTGATTTTTATCGTCTCTTTGATTGAATTTTTGACCTGTTTTAATTTTCAAGTTTCCATCGACTTCAAAAACACCCGCAGTGACTCCCATAATCATCACTGTCTTGTTTTTGTCTCTATAGGAAGCTGTCTGTTGATTCATCACTCCAGCGTACCAATTGCCTAAATTTTTCAATTCAGCTAGATCTTCCGCATCCTCCAAGGTTAAAGTTTTAATTTCTGTTCCACTAGCTATTCCTCCGGCGTTTGAAGCAGAAGTTTTATCAGTTCCTGGAACTTTAATTTCCACATTAACAATGTCTGTTCCAAAAGATTCAACTTGGTTTACAACATAACCTTTCATGCCTGCGCCCAAAGATAAAACTACAATAACCAACATTACGCCGATTATCACGCCCAAAACAGACAAAGCTGTTCTCCTTTTGTTGTTTATTAAGCTCTTTAAAGCTAAACTAAAAGCAATTTTATGCCTTTTAAAAAAATCCATTCAAGTAAATTATTAAGTGATTAAATTATTGAATTAAGTTCTCTTTTGCTTCTTAATTTTTACAAACAAACACTAGTCTCAATTAAAACTTGGAGGAAAAACAAATAACGATCGGGACGCTCTTACTTAATTTTTCAAATGAGCAATGGAAATTTTGATGAATAAATTTACCAAAATTGAAATTACCTATTCATAATGTAATGCTTCCATAGGACTTATTCTAGAGGCCTTCTTTGCTGGATAAATTCCAAAAACTATCCCAACGACTACTGAAATTAAAACTGCCACTACAATTGACATAAATGAAATCATAAATTCCCATTCATAACCCAAATGATTAATCACCAAAGAAACAATAAAAGAAATTGAAATTCCTAAAATTATTCCAATCACTCCTCCAATTAAAGAAACAAAAACAGACTCCACTAAAAATTGTGCTAGAACATCTTTATTTTTAGCTCCAATCGCTTTTCTTAAGCCAACTTCTTTAATTCTTTGACTAACTGAAATCAATGTAACATTCATTATTCCAATTCCTCCTACTAACAAAGCAACTGAAGCAATAGTTAAAAGAAAATATCTAATCACATCAGTTACATTTTTTAACATATCTAAGGCCATAGTTTGATCTTTAATTGAAAAATCATCCTGACTGGGATTGTCAATGTTATGTTTAGTTCTCAAAATTTCAGCAACCCTTTCCTTGGCTTGATTGACTTGCTCTACATTTTCAATTTTAATCCTAATAAAATTTAGATGATCCACTCCTAAAACTAATTTTTGTGCTGTTTTTAAAGGAATAAAAACTGAATTATTTTGATCTGAAACTCCAAAACCAGAAGTACCCTCTTTTTCCAAAACACCAATCACTCTAAACTGATGTTTGTTGATTTTTATTTTTTTATTAATAGGATTTTCATTTCCAAAAAATTCTTCTGCTATTTCATAACCTAAAACCACTTTTTTCTCTAAACTTTGATCATCTTTTTCATTAAAAAAAACTCCCTTTTCTATTTTTGTACTAACAATTTTCAAGTAATCCGCATTCACCCCCATCAAGCTAATGTTTTTATCAATATTCTCACCGATTACCAGAACTGTTCCGTTAACAAAACCACTAATTGCCTGCAAACCTCTAAATCTATTGTCATTTTTAATAGCCTCTAAGTCATCGTTAACTAAAGTTTTTATCACAATTCCAAAAACCGAAGCTGGCGGTCCAATCTCTTCCGAAGCTCCTGGAGTCACTGCTATTAAATTAGATCCCAAACCTTCCACTTGTTTTAAAATCAAATTCTGAGCAGAATTGCCAATGGCCATAATAATAATAATAGCTGATATTCCTATAATAATTCCCAAAATAGTCAAAAAAGAACGGGTTTTATTCGCCAATAAATTTTTTTGAGAAAATTTTAAAGTATTCAAAAAATACATTGTTCAATTTACAATTTACAATAAATTTTCAATTAATTAATTTTTAAAAACAAATATTAAAAATTGAAAATTCAGAGATCAAGTAATTTGATCTCTAATAATTTTTCCATCCTCTACTTTTATAATCCTTTTGGCGTATTTAGCAATTTCTGTTTCGTGAGTTATTAATATGATTGTTTTACCCTCTTGATTTAATTTTTGAAAAATTTCCATAATCATTTTTCCTGATTTTGAATCTAAATTCCCAGTTGGCTCATCGGCAAAAATAATTTTAGGATCATTCACCAAAGCCCTAGCAATCGCCACTCTTTGTTTTTGCCCTCCGGAAATTTGGTTTGAAAAATAATCTGAACGATGCAATAAATTAACTGCTTTCAAAGCTTTGCTTATTTTTTCTTTATTTTTTTTTGAATCTCCTCTTTTATAAAGCAAGGGCAATTCAACATTTTCAAAAACAGAAGTTTTCGATAATAAATTAAAAGCTTGAAAAACAAAACCAACTTCTTGATTTCTAATAGAGGAAAGTTCGTCATCAGAATAGTTTTTAACACTTTTTCCTTGAAAAAGATATTCCCCGCTACTTTGTTTATCTAAGAAGCCTAGAATTTGCATTAAAGTTGACTTTCCAGAACCGCTAGGCCCCATAATAGCAATAAATTCCCCCTCTTTAATTATAAAACTAGCTTCTCTCAAAGCTTTGGTTTCTACACCATCGTTATTATAGGTTTTTGCTAACTTTTTTACCTCAATTAATCTTTGTTTTTTCATTTTTTGTTATTATTTGCCCGTGCTTCCAAAGGCCTTATTCCCTCGATTAGTGTTTTTAATTTCTTGCACCAGCTCTATTTCAGGTTGTTCGACTTTTTGAAATAAAACCTGAGCTATTTTTTGACCTTTTTTTATTTTAATTTTTTCTTGACTTAAATTTATAAGACCGACAAACCATTCTCCCGTATAATTACTGTCGATAACACCTCCTAAAGTCTTTAGTCCCTGTTTTTGTGATAAACCACTTTTATCCCAAATTAAACCAACATATCCTTTTTCAATTTTAATTGCAATACCAGTCGAAATAGAAGCTCTTTGCATAGAATCGAGACTAATATTCTCATTACAAAACAAATCCATTCCTGCATCACCATCAAAGGCAAACTGAGGAATTTTGGCTTGGGAATTAATTTTTTTTATTTTTACTTTCATTTCTTTAATTAGTAACGTTAGGGTAACGGTACCCTACCGTTACTTAATAAGGGGCTTTAATTCTTTTTTGATGTCTTCAGTCACCTCTTTAATTTTTTGATTGGAATTAACTGACTTCCAGCCATATCTTTGGCTCAATAATTCATGAAAATTTCTAGAAATATTTATTTTTTCATCATCGCTTTCGTTTCGATGACCTTTTTCTAAGCTTGATAAAAATCTTTCTCCACTTAACAAAATTGATAAATCGGGTTGATAAAGATTATTGTTTATTTTTTCTAAATATTCTAAACTTGCTCCCCAGGTTAATCCCCAGCAAATCCCAGTTCCAGTGTAATCTTCGGCTAAAACCCATTCGCCCTTCTCTAATATTTTTTTTAATTTTGGCTCAAATCTCTTCCTATTTTCTGCATATTTTTTTTGTAATTCTTCTGTTGTTTGAGGATTTTTTTTACGAAAATCAGAATCTCTCAAATATTTATCGATAAATAGTCCTTCTGGCGAAAGATCATAAATTGGATATTTTAAAGAATTAACTTTTATCTTTTCCTCTTCAAGGTATTGAATAATTTTTTCAACTTGAGTCGATTTACCAGTTCCGTTAACCCCATAAATCACTATAAATTTTCCTTTTTTCATTTTGACTTATCTGGTTAATTCTAAAAAAGTATACGAATATCCATTATCAGTTCCTGATTTTTTGATTATTATTTTTTTAAAATCTGAATAATCAGGGAAAAAAGTATCCGCCTGAGGTGATTCTTCTATTATTGTTAAATAAATTTTTTGAGCAAAAGGGAGAAATTGTTTATAGATTTGACCTCCGCCAATTATGAAAACTTCTTCTTTTGAATTTTTGTATTTATTTAAAATCTTTTCAAATGAAAATTCCACTTTACAACCAGTCGCTTGATAAGTTTTATCTCTAGATAAGACAACATTTCTTCTTTTCGGCAAGGGAAATCCGATCGATTCAAAAGTTTTATCTCCCATGATTACTATGTGATTTTCTGTGATTTTTTTAAATCTTTTTAGGTCTTCAGGAAGATTCCAAAGAAGTTGATTTTTACAACCAATGGCTTTATTTTTTCCAATAACAACAATAATACTAATCATATTTTTTATTATACTGCAATAGGTGCTTTGATGGGTGACTGAGGCTTGTAATTTTTTAATTCAAAGTCATTATATTTAAAATCATAAATATTTTTTATTTTAGGATTTAAGGTCATTTGAGGCAATTCTTCAGGAGTTCGGCTTAATTGTTCATCGACTTGATCATAGTGATTTTTGTAAATATGAACATCTCCAAAAGTGTGAACAAATTCGCCTAATTCTAAATCGCAAACTTGAGCGATCATCATTACTAGAAGTGCATAAGAAGCAATGTTAAATGGAACTCCCAAAAAAACATCGGCACTTCGTTGATATAGTTGGCAAGATAATTTATTATCTAAAACATAAAACTGAAATAAGGTATGACAAGGAGGGGGTGCAATGAATTTGCCTTTTAAGATATCCTGAATATCTCCGACGTTCCAACCGCTCACAATTATTCTTCTTGAATCAGGACTATTCTTTATTAGATCAATAACATCATCAATTTGGTTAATTGGACCATCCTCGCTTTCCCACCTAGTCCATTGTTTGCCATAAACAGGTCCTAAATCACCCCATTTATTTGCAAAATCATTATCAGTTTTTATTTTTTCAATAAATTTTTCAAATTCTTTATTCCATTTTTCAGAATAAGTTGGAATCTCTTTCTCTAAATTATTGGTTTTTAAATAAGTTTGAAACGGCCATTCGTTCCAAATTCCTACGCCGTTTTCAATTAAATACTTAATATTAGTTGATCCACTCAAAAACCATAAAAGTTCGTGGGTAATTCCTCTTAAAAAAACTTTTTTAGTTGTCAATAAAGGAAAGCCCTTTGCCAAGTCAATTCTCATTTGATAACCGAAACAACTCTTTGTTCCCACTCCAGTCCGATCAGTTTTTTCGATCCCGTTGTCTTTCAAATGTCTCAATAAATCTAAATATTGTTTCATTTTTTTATTTTATTATGTTATTTATTTGTTCATATAGTTCGTTAAAAGATCCATTATTATTTACCACAAAATTAGCTTTTTTCTTGAGCTTTTTAATCTCTTGCTCGGCTTCTCTTTGATGATCGGCTTTAAATTCCTCTAAAGTTTTTTCCTTATCATCACTATTTTCATCTCTTTGCTTTATTCTTTCAAATCTTTTTTCTAGATCAGCTTCAATATAGATTAAACGAAATTCTTTTAGTCTTCTCAATTCACTTAAATCTTGTTCTCTTCTTACTCCGTCAATGACAATCAATTCATTCTCATCTTTTTTTACATCTCGATAAATCACTTTACACAAAATATCTTGACCAAAATGTTCTCTCACGGCAGTGGACATTTTTTGTAAATTTTCTCGATTTTCTTCTAAATAAAGTCTTCTGTTTAAATCTCTCAAAGCAGAAGAAAAGCGGTGGCTAGTAGCTTCTTTATTTTCAACTAAATATTTTGCCGTAGTTCCTTTACCGCTGGCTATTTTCCCCGACAATCCAAGTATTATTTTCATTTGGTTTTTGATATTACTTTTAATTGATTTTTTGAATTATATTTTCTGATTTTAACTCCTGCCATTTTCAACATTTTTCTAGAGGCCTTAAAAATATCAACATCCTTATATTTATCAGATTCATAAATAATTTCTCTTATTCCACTTTGAATTATTATTTTAGCACACTCATTACAAGGAAATAAATCCACATAGAGTCTGCAACCATCAACAGACTTATTAGCGTTTAAAATAGCATTAGCCTCAGCATGTACCACATAAGTATACTTTACATCCATCACACAGCCTTCTCTATTTTGAGGTAATTTTTTATCATCACATTTTCTGGGAAAACCATTATAGCCCAAGCCAACCACTATATTGTTATCATCAACAATACAAGCTCCCACCTTAGTGTTAAGATCTTTGGATTTCATTGCAATTAAACTAGCCATTAACATAAAAAATTCGTCCCAATTTAAATTATTTTTCATTTTTTAAATTTAATTTTCTTAACTAAATTAATCTTATACTTAAATAAAACGGAACAAGCAAGTCCTCTCCTCTATTAAAAAATGGATTAAGGAAGATTTTTAAAGTTCCTTCTCTCCACTCACTTAATATTTTATAAATCAATCTTACCAAAAAAATTCAAATAACACAAAACAAAAAACTGAACCATCACTGATTCAGTTTTTCAAAATTTTTGTTCTATTTTTTTTTATAACCCAAGTCTTGCATAAATTTATCGGTTTTAGTTATCAGATGCTCTAAATCAAACTCATTATTGATTTTAGTGTCAGCTTCAGCACCAATTTTAGGCACGTTTATTTCAGTCAATTTCAAATCAATTTTTTCAAAATTTTCGAAAGAAGTACTGTCGTCGCTTTTTTCATCTCGCTTGGAAGCTCGTTCCCACCGAGTTTTGGCTCCAGCTGTAATATATAAAATCTTATTATTTTCGAAACTTCTGATAAAGTCTAAATCGGGAGGCATTCTTAAACCATTAACTACTACAATTTTGCTTTTAGTATCTTCAATTTTCTTTCTAATGGCTTTGCTTAAAATATCCCCTCCAAACCTTTCTTGAAAAACTTCGAATAACCATTGCTGGTCAATTCTTGAAAGTTTATCAAAATAAATAGACAGGGTGTCTTTAATAGGATCAGCAAATCTAACTTGCTCAGCTCCATATTTCTCTTCCAAATATTTTCCCACTGTGTCTTTGCCTGAACCAACTTCCCCAACTAATCCAATGATTATTTTTTTCATTAGAATTTTTAAATAATTAGTTTTTTGTTTTAAAAACTCTCCAAAACAAGCAACTCGCCTATTATAATACTAAAAAATAAAATTGGCAACTCTAAAAAGCTACCAATTTGTTATTTTTAGTCTTTCAGAAAATTAAATCCTATTAATAATAATATAATAATAATTACTAAAAATTCCCAAAAAATAATATTGTACAGAACAAACCAAGTTACTATGACTAAAAATAAAACTAAAAATATTCTGAATATTTTCCTTAGCTTTTCGGAAAAAAGGTTTTCCATGTTTGAATAATTGGAAAAAATCAACCAACCAATTAAAACAAAGATCAGCAATAAGTTTATATTTAAATTGCTCATCACATAACTAGGAAGTACTGTTTCAATCCAAAAAAGGAATAAATAATCAGCGGATAGAAATATCAGAGTCCACATCAAAAAATCCTCATTCTTTTTTACAATTTTTTTAATTTTTCGATCTGTTTTTTTAAAAAAATGGGACATAGTTGCCGTATTGTTTAATTAGCTTAGCTTTAATTTCACTGGCAGTTATTCTAAAATTATTTTCAATTGCTTTTTTGGTTATTTTAGTAGACAACTTTATTTTGATCTCCTCAATTAATTCTTGATTGAAATTATCAATTTCAAAAATGTAATTGGATTTATCCAAATCTAATTCTTTTTTAAATTTACAATTAATCTTATCATTACCCACGTCAGTAAAGCAATTATCAAAAGGCTCCGCCACAATTTTATCAATTTCAACAATCGGAGCTAAAGAAATCTCCCTTATGTCGACTTCTTCGGCTATTGGAAACAATTGCTCTTGCCAGACAAGATATTTTTGTCCTTGGTTCTCGATAAAAGTTCCATCTGGATGTGGTTGTCCATAACGGAAAACTTGCTTCTCTTTTAAGGAACTAGCAAATCCGGTTTCTTTTTTTAGCACATCTTTCCATTGATATTCCATTTTATCAAATAATTCTGCGTTAAAAACTGATTTAAAACTGTTATTGGGAAGAATTACACTCACCGAATCAGCATTAACAAAAAGCGTCCCGATGGCTAAATCGGTTTTATTGTTCTGGAAAACCAAAGTTTTTAATTCTTCGGCATTCAAAGTTTTTTCACTAATATGATAGAAAGCAATCAAATAATTATGATAGACCTTTACCCCTATATTCTGAAGATTTTTTTGATTGTTTCGAGTTTCGATGTTCAACTTAACCACATCAAACAAAGCCAGTCCTTCTTCAGGCAAAACTATTAGATCCTTCCCCACTATTTTTTGTTCAGTAATCTTTATCCCTGATTGTGGTTCACCAATTGAAGAATAAATCGAATCAACTGAAAAGAATATTTCCCAAAAAACATAGAAGGGAGCAGACAATCCAATTAAGAAAATTATGAGAACTTTTTTTTTAGGCATTTTCTTCTTGTTTTTTAACTACTTTAACTTCTTTTAACATTTGATTATAAATTTTTGGATTTTCTTGTAAATATTTTTTCACTGCCTCTCTTCCTTGTCCAATTTTCTCTCCCTTGTAACTGAACCAGGCTCCAGCTTTATCAATAACCTTGGTGGCAGTTGCTAGATCTAAAATGTCTCCTTCTTTAGAAATTCCTCTATTGTACATAATATCAAATTCAGATACTTGAAAGGGAGGTGCTACTTTGTTTTTAACTACTTTGACTTTCACTCGATTACCGATAATTTGATCTCCTTGTTTAATTTGAGCTGCTCTTCTAACTTCTAATCTGACTGAGGAATAGAATTTTAAAGCATTTCCTCCCGTAGTGGTTTCTGGATTACCAAACACTACTCCAATTTTCATTCTAATTTGATTGATAAAAATCACAATCACATTACTTTTAGCCACAATACTAGTTAATTTTCTCAAAGCCTGCGACATCAATCTAGCCTGTAAACCCATATGAGAATCTCCCATATCTCCTTCAATTTCAGCTCTCGGTGTCAAAGCTGCTACTGAATCAACTACAATCACATCTACTGAATTAGACCGAACTAAAGTTTCTACAATCTCCAAAGCTTGTTCACCATTATCTGGTTGAGAAATTAACAAATCTTCGATGTTCACTCCGATTTTCTTGGCGTAAGAAGGATCAAGTGCATGTTCTGCATCGACGAAAGAAGCTATTCCTCCATCTTTTTGAGCATTAGCCACAATATGTAAAGCTAGGGTAGTTTTTCCAGAAGATTCTGGACCATAAATCTCAATAACTCTTCCTCTTGGCACTCCTCCAATTCCCAAGGCAATATCCAGCGAAGGTGAGCCAGTAGAGATTGAGGCTACATCAACTCTCTTAACTTCTCCTAGCTTCATAATAGAACCTTCACCAAATTTAGTTCTAATTTCTTCAATAGCTTCATTAAATTTACCTTGTTTAGCATTTTTTACAGCATCTTCTTTTTTTGAACTTTTTTTTACTTTTGCACTCATTTTTTTAATTTAAATATATCTATGTATCGATACATAGATACACCTTTTTTTAATTGTTATTTTCATCAATTTCAGAAATCTTCTCTTCTTCTGAAACAATTCCCCTCTTGTTTATATTAAATTCTTCTAAGTTTTGATCTTCTTTCTCACTTAAAACAAAGAAGTCATTATTATTTATTTTAACATAAGTGTCGCTTGGATTACTAGGGTTAATTTCAAATTTTTCTTCTACTTTTAATTTCAAACTAATTCCCGGATGAAGAACAGTCTTTTTAAATTTTTCTTCAGTGTCCTTTTTAAAACTAATCTCCACCTCCGCTTGACGACTTTCTATTTCAACTTCAAAGGGTTTGTTTTCTTCTTCCGCTCCTGCTACATTAGCTTCCGTTTTATATTCAGCTATCACATTTATAATTTTTTGCGTTTTTTTATCAAATTTATTAAAAGCTTCCACTGTTATTTCATTTAATCCATTCTGTAAACCAATCCTCTCCTTAAAATCACCTACCTCGTTGACATAAACTGGCTGATTATTGATAACAATTTTATTTTCAAAATCTGTTTGACCTTCAATTTCCAAGGAAGAATCTCTAACCACTGAATTGAAATTAGAGTTTTCTATTTTTAAGTTTGGTTCTTTAGAAAAACTGTCTACTTCTAAATAAAAATAAGTGAACCCGATTAAGATTACTAATCCTGTTGCGAAAATAGAAGTCATTTTGGGCGTTATTATTAAATTAGGAATTTTAAACTTACTAATTTCTCTATTTTTTTCTTGATATTTTTTGACATTCTCTCTTACTCCAATTTCTTTATTAAATTGAAAAATAACTTTCTCTGGGTCTAACTTTAAATATTTGGCATAGCTTCTCAAAAAACCTTTAACATAGACATCGAAAGGGAGATCTTCATAATTTCCTTTTTCGATTTTTTCTAAATATTCTTTTTTTACCTTTGTGTTTATGGAGATATCAGACAAAGAAATCCCAGAATCTTCTCTAATTTTCTTAAGTTTCTCTCCTAAAGTTAAAGTTTTGATTTTCCTTTTTACAAAATTGATCATTTTTTAGTTTTTTGATTTTCCTTTTTAATTTATAAAATTTAATTTTTATTTTATCCTTCAACCCTTTAAAAAAGAATACCTCAAAAAATGTTTTTTGTAAAACCCTTATTAAGTCGAATAAAAAATTCATTAAAGTCATGCGACCGAAAAATTTTGATGACTTTTTTTAGCTCACGAGTGTCAGATATCATACCTATCTCAAAACATCGCATGAATACTTCGTATAGTGGTAGCGATTTCTTTGTTTCTGATTAATATTGTAGCCTCCAGCAAATATTAGCAACATGTCATCAAAAACCATCATCGCTGATTTAAAAGGATATTTTTTAGGATTTACAATTATTGATTTCCTGAATTCTTTTTTATCACGCGATAATATATCTTTCAAAAGTTTATTGTCAGGATCGGATGAAACTATTATTTCACCGAAAAAATTTTTCCCAAATTTTCTGTTAACATAATCTTGTACTTGTTCAAAACTGTGCTTTTTAATATTAGCGTCTGTTGTTTCCCAAGAAGTAGCTTTTTTAGTGTGGCCTTCTTCAAGCACAATATCAGCAGCTATTTTAATTCCCGTTTGGCCAGAAAAATACTTGATAGATAGTTTTCGTTCCGGAATATCAATTTGTTTTTCAAGGCTTGTGATCATATTCTTAAGTTCAAATTGCTTTTTTAGCTAAAACTACTCCTCAACTAATATGTGTTTTAAAATTCGCCATTTTCATTTTAAATAGTATTTAACAGGATTTTTATTTCGCTATATTCGGAAATTATTAAGAAAAACGAAGCGAAAGCTTTCTGGAGTTTTTAGCAAGCGTCCTAACAGGCAGGTTAATAAATGGCTATTTTAATTTCTTAAAAATCTCCACCATTGCTAAAGTATCCAATTTACAATATTTCAATAAATTTTTTCTAATTTTTTGTTTTTCTTCAACCTCCAAATTACCAAAAATTATTTTTTCCCAAACATCCATGG